>Ga0209536_100017025_pt1 | contig 10316 bp, 8 predicted proteins | sample DeeMarSeWOR28_12_FD_187461 | JGI IMG/M metagenome (GOLD analysis project Ga0209536, IMG submission 187461) | Marine sediment microbial communities from White Oak River estuary, North Carolina - WOR-2-8_12 (SPAdes) (version 2) | ecosystem: Environmental > Aquatic > Marine > Intertidal zone >... | reverse complement strand
GGCTGCTGTAAAAAATACCTTAAGTACGGTAATATCATAACCATAAAACATCCCGGCAAGTTTCCTGCTGGAGCTAAAACCTGCTTGTTCCAGTGCAAATCCAAATCCGATACCAATAAGGAATGCAATGAGCAGGTTAATTTCTTGTGATATATTGAATAGAGGAATTATAGGTCCCATTCTTTATTTTAGTTTAAATATTAAATCCAGTTTTTTCTAAAAAAGTAGGCCAAGGCAAAGGCAGTCCCGAATATGGCCATCATGGTGACATAACCAGCCAAAGACATAACGGCCATGCCACTTAAGGCTGCGCCGCTTGTACAACCCCTGCCGAGTTGAGAGCCGAAACCAAAAAGTGCACCACCAATAACTGCCATCCAAATTCGTTTCCTGCTGGTAATTTTTGGCGATTTTTCTACTTTTAGTTTTAGTCGCCCGCTTAAGGCACCTGAAATAAATCCACCTATCAAAACCCCTAAAACTTCCAGTACAAGCCAGGATTTCAGTGGACTCTGTTCGCCAGTGATATATTTTGAATAAAAATGCGAACTGGTGGCATACTTTGGTGCAACTGTTTCCACTCCGGTGACCACCATACTCTTCATTGCTCCACTGGCGCCAAGACCTCGTCCGGTAAGGTAGAAGGATACTAATAAAACCACACCGAGCATAAGCCCTGCCAGGTATGGATTCATATATTTATTTTCTTTCTTTTCCATATTTAATTTTAATAAAGATACCTGCTTGCCTGTCCTGCATAGACGATGATAAAACGCAGCATCAGACTACCGAATAATATAAGTAGGGGAGGAATGTATGCCGGTATGTGGTTCCCTTTTAATTCCCAGAATTCTAAAAATGCAGGTAGTACCATGCCCAGGAATACGACGAATATCCAGAATGGCAAGGTGTACGGACCACCCAGGAATAAAGCAGCAGCTTCTATCTGTACATCCGTACTTGCCCTGAATCCCATAAACATGTGGATGATCAGTACCATTTCGATAGCGATAAGCAACAGGTCGATCTGGCTAAATTTCTTCCTTTCTAAAGGATCATTTGACAATAGCATAATCAATGCTGCTCCTGCTGATAATCCGGATACAAGGAATAAAGGTCCCATGATGGATGTGTTCCACAATGGCCTGGCATTGAATGCAGAAAGCAATATTCCTGTATATATCCCGAGGATCACCGCAAATACGATCATGATCCAGGCAAGATTCCTTCGATTCTCAATAATGTATTTTTCAATGGTATAAATCCACTGAAATTTCCAATCCCACTTAGGGAACACCTCTCTCACATAAGATCCAGACCAGATTATGGAAATTGGGGTTACTACCATCAATGCCCATGCTCCCCACGACATAGGAGATTGGAATTTAATGGTAGTATAAAGTCTCCAGAAATAAGGTTTGTGATGCAGATCTAGAAAAAGGGCTCCTAATCCAATAACAAGGAATAATGGAGTCAACATAGGGACCCATTTTACAGCTGATTTATACATATTTTCTTTGCCTCTCAGATAGTAAAGAGCAGCGAAAAATAATATGCCTGCAGCAAGACCTCCCAGGAACAGGTACAATGGTATTTCCCAACTCCAGATATGAAGTGTAGGATCCACCTTGTAATTCATCCGCCCGCTAATTATTAATTCTTCCTTCATGATTCATATCAAATTTTAAATCAAAAAATAAAGCTGTGGTTTTGTGCCCGCTTCAGGGATCAATGTTTTATATTTTCGCTTTTTCAATATATTCGATACATCACTATTCGGATCGTCCAAATCTCCGAAGTACAGACATTTGGTTGGGCAAACCTCAACGCACGCAGGATTTTGTCCCTTTTGTACCCTATGGATACAAAAGGTGCATTTATCAACATGGCCATCAGGATGAGGATACCGTGCATCGTACGGACAGGAAGCGATACAGGCACCACATCCAATACACATATCTTCTGTTACAAGGACAATTCCACCATCGCTGTAATGACTTGCACCAGTTGGGCAACATCTCACACATGGGGAATTTTCACAGTGATTGCATCTTTCTGATCGAATTTCCAGCTCCAATTGAGGGTAAGTACCATCCGTCACCTCTACGATCCAATCCCTGCAATAACCTATGGGCACATTATTCTCCGTTTGACATGCAACTACGCAGTCACTGCAACCTACACATTTTTTCGTATCTATCGCCATTGCATATCTCATGACACTACCTCCTCTTTATGTGGGTTTTCTAAAATAAATGTGACAAAATTTCCCCTCATGCCTGTTCCTCCCATCACTGGATCTACCATCACATTTGTGATCATTTCTGTATCACTCGCGCCTTTACCGTATGATCTGGTCAATTTCTTTTCGGCATGTCCGAATCCATGAACCATATACACAGAGTCATGGCGTATACGTTCTGTTATCCTGACTTTAATTGGAAATGTCGATAGGACACCATCTTGATTTTGCAACCATACCTCCTGTCCTTTGCTCAATCCCCATTCTTTAGCAACTATTGGATTTACCCAAAGTGTGTTTTCGTCTAACAAATCAGTAAGGTTTGGATTATTTGCGGTCCTGCTGAATGTATGTGCCGGATTTCGACCATAATTTAGGCGATAAAATCCTGGTTCAGGTTCAGGGTGAGGCGTATAGACCGGCATCGGATCAAACCCTTCTGCTTCAAGATCCGTTGAATACAATTCAATTTTTCCAGTGTTGGTATTGAATTCTATTTCCTGTCCATCAATGAAATAAAGATCATCGTACTCTCTTGGGAATTTTTTCACCCCGATTTTTTTCATTTCTTCAAGTGAAGTTCCTACTTGTTTAAGTTGCCAATCCAAAACTTCTTCGATATTTTGCCAATTGAAGTATTCATCCAGTCTCATTTTACTGGCCAGTTGTCTGACTATCCACCAGTCCGGTTTACTATTATATTTAGGTTCTGTGGCAGGCATTCTCAATGCAATACTCGGTTCCCTGTTTTGATCTGTTCGGCAATAATCATATCGTTCCAGGTATGTGCATTCCGGTAATACCACATCCGCATATCCAGTAATTTCCATGGGCATTGTATCAATGGCCACCATGAATTCCAGATTTTGAATAGCTTCCAGTGTTTTCTTTTGATCCGGGAGTGTGAAAATTAAGTTGGTCCCGTTTACGATCCAGGCTTTGAAATTACATGCACGATCTGGTGATGGAATTGTGGAATCACAAATATCGTTTGCCACAACTTCAATTGCCAGGTTATACAAACCGGGATGTGCATCTCTCCATGTTTTCTTTGGCTTTGGATATTCCGGGTGTGGGTAGCTTGGCAAATCTTTCTTTTCTGGGCTATAAAAGCCACCTCTTCTTCCCCAGGATCCCAATAATGCATTTAAAATGGCTACCGCTCGCAATCTCTGGGTATCATCACCGTACCATGTGACGTGCCGCCCTGGATGAACAATTACTGCCGGACTGGCATTAGCCATTTCCTTTGCAGTCTCACGAATTATATGCGGTTTAATTGTAGTAATCCCATAAGCCCATTCGGGGGTAAAGCTTTCCACATGGGCTTTAAGCTCATCAAATCCATAGCAGTATTGCTCAACATATTTACGGTCATACCATTCGTGGTAGATAATCTCATGGATCCATGACAGAAGTAATGCGATATCCGTAGCCGGTTTGATAGGCAACCAATATTTTGATTTGGAGGCAGCTGTTGAAAAGCGTGGATCAACTGTGATAATAGATGCGCCTTTATCTATGGCATCCGACATTTCCTGAACCTGGCCATTATGCATATTTTCTCCAATATGCGAACCGATCAGTACGAGGCATTTAGTATCGCGTATATCTACACGTTCCGGTGAAGCAATAATCTCACCAAATGTCGACATAAATGCTACTTCCCGGGGTCCGCGACATTGTGCAAAAGATGGAGCTGTAATATTGGTAGATCCAAATGCCTTTAAAAGGTCACCAAAAAATTTTCCACCTGAACCATGAGTGAACAAAGCCACACATTCAGGACCGTGAGTTTCCTTTATTTTATTGAGGTTTTCTGCGACAACATCAAGGGCCTCATCCCAGCTAGCTTCTACAAATTGCTGTTTTCCATCAATAGTTTTTCTGATCAATGGAGTTTTTAGGCGATCTTCATCGTAATACATACCAACTCCACCTGTGCCTCTTGGGCACAGTCGTCCGTTACAGTGGGGATCATCGTCATTACCAATAATTTTCCAGATATTGCCTTCTTCATTCTTATAGACCCATCCTGCACATTTCCAGAAACATACTTCACAATAGGTTGGAGTCCGGTTTACAAAATCCTCCACCGGGGCCTGACCTGATGTAATTGCACCTTTTGCCCAGTTAAACAGGGGTGCAGAGAGGGCAACGCCACCTATCCCAAGGCTGGATATCTTTAAAAACTCTCTCCTGGACTGATTCATATTCTCACATTTAATTTGATAAGGAATAGCATATTTCCTTCAGAAATCATTTAATCAATTCGTATATCTTAGAATGATTATATAATTGAGTGCAAAGCAAATTGGTGTTGATGATAAAAAATATGATTATAATCATGAAAAATCAATATAATTACCTGGCCCAGTTTGTGTCAATTATCACATTAACTTGAAATAATACAATTACATTGTGATGTATATCACATATCAGAAAATGAAATCCTTGAAATAAGGAAGTTTAAAACATTTAATGAACTTAGTCGTTGTTGTAAGTGAAAAATCTCATGGTCAAAAAAATATAGAGCTACAATGAGTTTTTTTACATTTTTTTTTCTTTCTTCCTTTTCATTCAGTTGAATTTGATACTACCATGAAAAAAATATTGGTTTTCATTCTATTAATCGTTCCCGGTCTTTATGCCCAATCCCAGGACAGGTTAAAGCCTGGTGCTATTTACGATCAGGGGCAGGAAATATTTGCTCCCATGGTAGGATATAAGGGAGTTGTACCTAATGGCTGGTTTGGTACATTGCCCCAGGAAGAGGAAGTATTCCTGCTTATCCCGAATGGAAACGCCAATGGATACATGTTTATCAGTGCTCGTCAGGTTCCAATTAATCAACTTAAAGATAGTTGGATGTATGATTTTTCTGTAACAGATGAAATTGTAATTTCAATTAAAGGAGAGCCTAAAATATCAGGCAATAAAATGTGGGCTGATTTTGTGGTGACCGGATCAAGAGAACCATTTGTTGGATACGCAGAAGCTATTGAAGGAGGATATGGCTGGACCGTTGTCATGATCCTATTGTCACCTGTGAGTAAATATGAGGGGTACAAAAATAATTTTGACCAACTGGTGGCATCATCCGTTTTACAGGAACCAACTATTGGTAGTAAATATGGTGATTTTAACTGGGCCGAATTTTTAAAGAATAAATACCTGATGTCTTACCTGTCAGAAATCCAGTACAAAGAACAGGACGAGATATGGCTATGCCCTGATGGCACTTTTCGTTCGAAAATCAAATCGAAAGGAAGATTAGTTACAGAGAAAAGCCCTTATAAAGGAAGCAGGAAAGGCTCATGGACAGCAGAGGGGATCGGTGAAATTGGGAAGCTGAATTTGATCACCTCTAAAGATGAATCTGTTACATTGCAAATGGAAATAAAGGATGACAAGATCTTTATCAATGGCGGGCGGTTTTTTGCACTTGAGAATAATCAGTGCAAGTAAGGCAAAATTAAAAATCTGCTACTTTGCTAACCTGTAAGAAGTTTCTTTAAATTTCTCATTAACCGATTAAAAATAGTCAAGGTTTTGGTCTTAGTGCCTCACTAAGACCAGTTGGGGATCAGTGAGGGATTATTCAGTCTCGTCAAAAAATGAAAAGTAAAAGTAAAATTTATTAAAAGGGGAAAATTATAAGGAATTGAATAGCAGTTAAATTTCATAAAATTAATGAAATAGTCAGCATTTGATCTTACAGACAATGAAACTTGATTACGATAGAACCTTGCAACCAATTCCTTTTGTTTTTTCTTTCTAATCCCCTCTCATATAGGCAAAGAGGGGTTTGAAAGGAAAAACTTAATCATACAATTATAAAACTGTCATATTATTCACCATTGTCAGATCAAATACCATCTATCACAAATTAAATGAGAAAGATTCTCCATCTTTTGATTTGCCTACTTCAACAGCTTAATTTCTTTTGTTTTCAAGGCGGCTTCTATTTCACAAAGGTATATGTTATCGTCGCCATCCTTTCTAAGCAGAGCTAGTCTACCAGATAATCCATCCTCTTCTGATAGTCTAAATGATTCAATACGCATCACATCACCTTTCATCTCATCGGTAAGATTCACATGTTTCATTAATCCCAGGTCCCTGTATACAAAAACATGCAAATACAAAGGGCTATTGCTGCTGTTGGCCAATTGAATTTTTTGACCTGTATGTAACGTTTTTGAATCAGATAAAATGAGTTTATCTCCTTTTCCTCTAATGGCAAATGCGATACTTGTTAAAAGAACGAAAGTGATGAAGTATTTCATATAAAATATAAATATTATACTGAAAAATATAATTATAAAGTGTATCCATGCTGAATTCGAATGGTAACCAGTCGTAAGAATCGTAATACTTTATTCTTTCCAGGTAATCGAATGCATCGTACATATCAAAGCCTCGTTCTGCTAACGTGTTCTTCTCAAGACAAATTTATCAATACATATCTTGCCTCAATTTATAGTTAATCTCCAACAAAACAACTATCTGAACCAATCAAATATACTACCGTCATTCTGTACCTACGGATAGGCTGATATCTCCATGTATTTGAAATAATTTACTGAAACATCAAAATCAAAGGAGATGATTACAATTGATCAGATTGTACCTATAATCGTGCCTATAATAGCCTTATCTTCATTAGTTATTTGATCAGGTAAATTATCGAGGGTGAAGATATAAAAAAGATTTTCTGAAATGATAATCAATTACATATGAGCTAGGTTCAGCTATCAATATTATATCGGATTGTAAAAATTTGATTTTGGTTACACGCGATATATTGAAAGGTAAACTACATCATATGCCAGTTATTTGTGTAAAAGTCTGATTATTAACATAATTTAAACGACGAGGAATTTTTATTCAATGGAATATTTTGTTTGTAAGAAAAATCGACACGACCTCCTATCGACGTATCATAAATAAACCTTTTTTATTATCAGTTGGTATGCATTTTATTGTTCCCAATTTGTAAATGAAGAAGGGAAATTAAAATCGTTACTTTGAATAAAGTAATTGGTATCTGCTTAATATATCGCGCAGATTTAACTATCTATTTTTTGAAAAACACAGATCATGCTATTACTAATTATATACTTAATATTGAGTTTAATCATTACTTTTAATTCAATTGTTTTTCTTTTCTTACGTCAATTTTAGCAGTCCGACTATCATCTGTTCTCGTCGTAATTCTCAATCTTTTGTGAAAGGATAATATAGCCTTAAATTGTGCGGGTCCATTTTCATAAAATTTAAATTCCATTCTTATGGCCACAGTAAAAAATGCAATTAAAAAAGAAGATAATAATGTACGTGTCACACATAATGTAGACAGGGTTAATCTTTATGATTTCGGATATGAAAAATCAGGCAATGTAAAAGGTGATCCGGACGTATACGCTGCGTACCTGGATAGGATCATCAACGGCGATCTCGTGGAGGAAAGTTATAAGGGATTTACGGAAGAAGAAAAAAAAGAGCGGCTAAAGGAGGTTAAGGAACTCGAGAAAAAAAAGAAAGAGCTTGAGCAAGAAAATTCAAAAACTGAAGTAGAAATAAAGGAAAAAGAAAAAGAGATTGATAAATACAGGAAAGATCTTCTTAAGATACGAGAAATCAGAGCAAAAGATAATGATAAATTAAAGGAAGAAAGCTTCAGCCAGGTAAAATTCACAATCAACCTTTTTATTCTTGTCATGCTTTCGGTATATCTATTTTTCTTCTATGTTTCCGCTACGTATAAAGCTTTATATGTGGATTTTGAAGGGATTGCAGATAGCATTGCACAGGGAGAAGGTACTGGAAGTATCATGCCTGGTCCTTACGAACTAACAGAAGCAATCCAGTATAATTATATGTTGTTTTTGGTTCCGTTTGTATTCTACGCTTTCGGTTGGGCCTTTCATGTTTTACTTGAGCTAAAAAGCAAGTATAAATTTGTATTCCTGGGAATGTTGATCGCCGTGACCTTTACCGTTGACTTTTTATTGGCACTCATCATTCACAACAACACGGAAAGTGCCAAAGAGCTCATGGGATTAGCGACAGTACATTGGACGCAGAGTTCCACGTTCTATATAATACTTTTCCTGGGATTCCTGGTGTATATTATCTGGAGTATCCTGCTCGATTCCTTATTGCGTGAATGGGATAAAAAACACGTTACCAGAAATATTAAAAAGATCATACAACATCTCAGGGATGATATTAAATTATTGTCGGCGAAGCTGGCAGATATTTCATCCATCGAAAATCAAATAAATAATTATCGGGAAGATATTAGCACGGTAATGTATGGAAACCTGAAGCGATATGTTGATCAATTTTCCTCCGGATGGATATCGTACTTATCGCCAGCAAATATGAAAGACATGAAAGAAAAATGCCTTGTGTTGAAACGAGATTTTGAGGAAAAGAATGGCATCAAAAAGGGTACCGTGAAGGTAGTCAGCAAACGGGGCTAGTTGTTTAGCCAAATGTTAAATCAAATTCGTTTCGTGCAACATTTATTTTTTAGATTATGAAATTCAACAGAAAAAGTATATTCAAAATCTCAGTTTTTGCATTAATCTCTGTGTTATGGATTGGAGGATGTACGCCGCCGGAAAAGAAAAAAAATGTACTCAGGGAAAAGCACAATTATATTGTATTATTAGATCTTTCAGATCGATTGATTATCCAACAAAACCAGCCTGAGAGGGATAAGCAGATTGTTCAGCAATTGTATGATTTGTTTGAAGCGAAGGTTAAAAAGGATATGTACATCAAATCACGTGATGAAATAAAGGTGGTAATTGCACCTCAGCTTGGATCCGGGTTACGACGTGAAGTGTTTGAAGACAGGCTTTACGTCAATATGGATAACATTAAAAATATTTTCCGCAAGAAAAAAGAAGCAGAACGACGTCATGATTTTATGGCTAATCTGGATACTCTTTATCAAGAAGCGGTATTTAGCAAAAACCCGGAAAACTATCATGGAGCTGATATCTGGAAGTATTTTTATGAAGATTTAAAGGTTGATTATTCGAAGGACACATTAACACAGAACTACCTGTTTATTCTTACAGACGGGTATCCTATTGTGGGAAAAGACCAGGTGAAACTCAGGGATATTGAAAATAAGTTCAATGATTTGCATATCATTCTCCTTGAAGCTTCTCCCCGCGAAAAGGATATGGAGTGGGACAGGATCATGGGAATATGGGAAAACTGGTTTGACAGGATAGGAGTAAAAGAATATACCTTAATTAAGAGAGGGGCCATCACCAAAGAATTGGAGCAGATTAAAGAAATATTAACTGCAAATAGTAATTAAATATTAATATGTGGTCTTTAAAAGAGGTTTATCCAATAAGTAAGCCTCTTTTTTTATGTATAGTGGTTCCATAGATGCGCTACATATTCCTGTCTCATTTAATTGAACTATTCGGATATTTCAGTCTCTTCTTAGTCTTTGAAATTCGTGATTGATACCGATAGTTTTGTTCCAAAATTGGTTCTTTGGAAATATCATATTTATGGTGCAAATCCTCCCAAAAAGGGGTGAGATTTGATTTTTCGTTCACCACATCGATTGGGGGTTTGTTATTCAAAGAGCTATGTGGGCGATGCCAATTGTAATGAAACTGCCATTCCTCAAGTCGATCATTCAAATTTTTATCTTTGAGATCTGCAGTTACGTAAAATTCCCTCAAATCCGTTTGATGGCTTCTTTCCACCTTTCCATTCAGGTGAGGACTTCTAGGCTTAATCGGCCTGAACTTAATACCATATTCCTGCAGTTTTTCTTGGAATTCATAGGCAAAGAACTCCCTTCCTCGGTCTGTTTGAATTCGTTGGATTGGAAATGGCATCTGCTCAATTATTCTGTCTAAAAAATCAATGGAATTTTTCGCTGTTCGTCTTTTGTAGGTATACATGACCCTAAACCTGGAACAATCATCCACAGCTGTATACTGATAAATTCCATTATCGATCTTGCATACATCTACCTGTACTCTTTCACCAGGGATCTCTTTTGCATACCGGATGGGGTATTGATTCT
>Ga0209536_100017023_pt1 | contig 10317 bp, 6 predicted proteins | sample DeeMarSeWOR28_12_FD_187461 | JGI IMG/M metagenome (GOLD analysis project Ga0209536, IMG submission 187461) | Marine sediment microbial communities from White Oak River estuary, North Carolina - WOR-2-8_12 (SPAdes) (version 2) | ecosystem: Environmental > Aquatic > Marine > Intertidal zone >... | reverse complement strand
AGCGACGAGGCGACCTTAGTGTTCACCTGTGATGGCGTGGGCTATGGCGAAGATGGTTCACTGTGGGGCGGTGAGGCGTTTCTCGGTTGGCCCGGTAACTGGCAGCGCGTCGCCACCATGCGCCCGTTCAAGCTGCCCGGTGGTGAGAAGGCGGGGCGCGAACCATGGCGCAGCGCCGCCGCACTGTGCTGGGAGACAGGAACCGACTGGTCGGGCGCGCCTGCCGAGGCAGCCCTGCTGCACGAGGCGTGGAGCCGTAGCCTCAATTCCCCAGAAAGCAGTGCCGTCGGGCGGCTGTTCGATGCAGCTGCGGCGCTGGTTGGTTTGATCGACAACGCCAGCTTCGAAGGACAGGGACCGATGTTGCTCGAGGCGGCGGCCCAGGGTCCTGGGCGTCCCCTGCCGCTGTCTATTCTGCACACCGATGAGGCGCTGCTGGAGTGTGATTGGCAGCCACTATTGCGACACCTGCTCAATGACGAGCTCACGGTATGCGAACGTGCCGCCATGTTCCACACCACTCTCGCCCATGTTCTGTTGGCTACGGCAAGAACCGTGCGGCGCATTCATGGTATCAATCGTGTTGGACTGAGCGGCGGCGTATTTCAGAATCGCTTACTCGCCGAGCAAGCCCTCGCGCTGCTACACAACGCAGATTTTGTTCCGCTGCTCGGCGAGATCATTCCCAGCAACGATGCTGGCATCAGTTTTGGCCAAGTCATCGAAGCGGCGGCGCTGGGCTCAATGTAGCCTGGACGCAGCACCCTGAGCGAATAGACTCAGCGAAGCGCAAGTAATCAGGGCCACATCTCAGCACAATTCGCGCATTCACCTCTGTCCCCGGACTGCGTAGCCTCTCGCCTACTTCGTCCAGGCTACATACTCGTGCCATATACTTCGCCCCTTGTCGGCTCTCGCGTCACTCCAATCAACGTAGCCCAGACGTGGCACCCTGCGGGTATACACTTCGCGCACCCCCCGGGTATCGGCTCACGCCTCATCCGAACCACAAGCCGGGCGCGACCCGCCCCTTCTGTGCTACCATGCCCCGGGTACCGTCAAGTCGCAATTCAACCCTGCACCTCTTTGGATTCCAAATTTCCCGTGCGCGTCGCTCCCATCAGCTTTGGCTTGCTTCTGCTCGCCGCGTCGGCGCCAGCGTCGTCGGCACCGACCATGCAGGAGTGCACCGCAATTGCGGATGATGCCGAACGGTTAGGCTGTTATGACGCCGCGGCGGCCGCCTCGCCTGCCCCGGTGCTGCTCGAAGACGAGCCCCAGATGACGGCCTTGTCGGATCGCTGGGAGCTCGAACAGGCGACGCAGCGTGGACGTTGGGCCATTACGCCTTACAAACCCAACTATTTCCTCTTGGCGAGCTACAACACCCTGTTCGACGATGACATTTATGTCGACCTGCCTCCCGACGAAACGCTCGATCCGGTGGAGGCCAAGTTTCAGATCAGTTTCAAAGTGAAGCTGGGCGAAGATATCGTCAAGCACAACCTGGATTTGTGGTTCGCCTACACGCAGCTTGCCTTCTGGCAGGTCTACAACACCGATCTCTCAGCCCCGTTTCGAGAAACCAACTATGAACCGGAAGTCTTCTTTCTGTACCGCACCGACTACCGAGTTCTCGGTATGCGCGCGCGTGGTATGCAACTCGGATTCAACCACCAATCCAATGGTCGCACCGAGCCCCTCTCGCGCAGTTGGAATCGCCTTGTCGCCGGCGCACTGTTCGAAACAGATCGGACCGCCACGTGGCTGCGACTGTGGTATCGCATACCCGAATCCGAGGAAAAGGACGACAACCCTGACATCGAGGAGTACATCGGCCGCGGCGATATCGTGGTCGCCTATACGCTGAGCAAGCACACCGTTGCCGCAACGCTGCGCAATAATCTGCAATTCAGTGACAACCGCGGCTCGATTCAGCTCGACTATACATTTCCCCTTTTCCGAAATATTCGCGGCTACGCTCAGTATTTCAACGGCTACGGCGAAAGCCTGATCCAGTACAACGAGAGTTCCAACACCATTGGCCTGGGCGTCCTGCTGACTGACTGGCTTTGAACTTCGTGGGGCGAGATGCCATCTTGTCGCGTAGCCCGCGGCAACATACCGTACGAAGCAGGCCTGAACACTTTGGCATCAAGCCGGTCGAAGATCGGTAACTGAGCCATCCCAAGCCCAGAGTCCGAGCCAAGGCTAGGGCCGCAGGAATCGCGAAGCTGATCACAGACGATGGATTCCCTCACACAGCTCGCTCTCGGCGCCGCAGTCGGCGAAGCCACGCTGGGCCGCAAGGTTGGCAATCGTGCCATTCTGTGGGGCGCAGTATGCGGCACCCTTCCTGATCTGGATGTCTTCATTCCACTCGGCGACGCGGTGCGGGACTTTACCTATCACCGCGGCGCGAGCCACTCGCTGTTCGTCCTCGCGGCGCTAACGCCGCTACTCGTCTGGCTGATTCTCAAGCTGCATCCACAGACCCGGGCTCAGCGCACGGGCTGGTTTGCGCTGGTCTATCTGGTCTTTGCCACGCACGTCCTGCTCGACAGCTTTACGGTGTACGGCACGCAGATCTTCTGGCCCTTCAACGCCACGCCGATGACCTGGTCGACGATCTTCATCATCGATCCGGCTTACACGCTGCCGCTCGTTGTTGGCGTGCTCGCTGCCCTGGTCTTGACACGCTCAACCCTGCGTGGCCATCGTTGGAACACTGTCGGCCTTGTTCTCAGCACGGTCTATCTGGGCTGGAGTCTGGGGGCAAAGCTTTACGTGGAAAATGTGGCGCGCAGCTCGTTGCAGGACCAGGGCATCGCCTACACGCGCCTGCTCACCACTCCGGCCCCGTTCAATACAGTATTGTGGCGCGTGCTGGCGATGACCGACGACGGCTACTACGAAGGCTACTATTCACTGTTGGACGACACGCCGCAGGTGCCTGTCGAACGCTATCCGAGCGAACCGAGTCTACTGACCGGCATCGAAGACCACTGGCCGGTGCAACGACTACAGTGGTTCACCAAGGGCTTCTATTCGGTCAGCCGTCAAGGCTCTGATGTCGTCATCACCGATCTGCGCATGGGCGTGGAACCGGACTATGTGTTCAAATTCAAGGTAGGTGAGGTCAGCAACCCGCATGCTCGGCCGGCTTCTTCTCAACGTCTAGACAGCGTGCGCAATCTCGATCGCCTCGGGCGGCTGTGGGCCCGTATTTCCGATCCTGCGGTGTCACCAGGGCCCGATCGCGTCGACACGGGTAACTAGGCGGGAAGTTGACACGGCCTTCCCCGCCATCCGGCACCGTCGGCCGATTGGGAGCTTGCCTCAAAAAATTGGGAGAGCAGAGGTTGGGCCGAGTCCTTTTCACCTGCATCCGAGCCTGACGTATCGCCACAAGAGGAACATAGAAGACAATAACTTAATGGTGAGCCTTCCAGGCGATGTCATTCCGGCGCATGCCGGAATCCGGAGTATTCAGAATCTCAACATGCGCTATGCCAAGAACAGCAGCCGATTCACCGATAGCAGCTCCGTTTATGGATACTGGCTTTCGCCAGTATGACGAACTGGCTGGACGTAGTTGCAGGTCTCTAGAAACTTGTGGGGATCCCTCAGCATCTGAGCCGTTTTCAGTGGCACTATTGGATACGAATCAGGTTCCGCTCTTGGCGTAATTGTCAGTGGCAGCTTCGCCGGCTGTCTGACTTGTGTTGTTGCCCTCTGCAGAGCGAGGATCGGTGGCATCGGGCGTAGCCTCTGCCTCAGCAATCCACCCACCGCCCAGGGCTTTGTATAGCTGAATGATAGCGTCGAAATACAGGCGCAGCGTCCGCGATTCTGCGAGCTCGGCGCTAAACTGCGATTGCTCGGTAATCAACACCTCCAGGTAGCTGGTTACCCCGCCGTTGTAGCGTGCACGTGACAGCTTCGCTGCATTGCGCGCCGCCTCTACCTGTCGCTGACGGGCAGCATGTTCGTTGCGGTAGGTACGCACCGCCACGAGCGCATCTTCCACTTCCCTGAAAGCGCGCTGCACGGTCTGCTGGTAACCAAGCAGCGCCTGCTCGGTGCGTGCCTGCTCGGCTTCCACCCTGCTGCGATTGCGGCCGGCGTTGAATATAGGGGCGAGTATGTTGGCACCGACGTTCCAGAAATCGGACCCACTTGCCGTGAGATCGGACAGCTCGCCGCTCTCCAGCCCAAGCGCTCCGGTCAGGGACAGGGATGGCCAACGCGCCGCCTCAGCCACGCCGATACGCGCGGTTTGAGCTGCGAGTAATGCTTCGGACGCGAGCACGTCCGGTCTGCGCTGCAGCAGTTCCGAGGGCAGTCCGGCCGGGATGGCCGGGGGCATGGTCTGGTCCGTCAGTGCCAGACCCCGTACGATGGGTCCCGGATTGCGTCCGAGCAGAATGCTCAGACTGTGCTCGGTCTGGGCCACCGCGCGCTCGGCCGCAGCGGCAGCAGCAGAGGCGTTGGCCAGCTCGATCTCGGCCTGATTCACGTCCAGGCGTGGCACCGTCCCTTCCTCAAAACGAGCACTAATAATGCCCAGACTATCGCGGCGTGCCTCCTCGGTCCGCCGCGCGATTTCCAGCTGGGCGTCCAGATCACGGAGCAACATGTAGTTGCTGGCGACGCCGGCCACCAGGCTGATGGTAATGCTGCGCCTAGCCTCCTCCGTCGCCAAGAGTTGCGCGCGGGCCGCCTCGGTGGCACGACGCAGCCGGCCAAACAGATCCACCTCGAAGAACACATCGGCGCTCAGGCGATAGTTGTCCTGGGGCCCCTCAACCAGGCTGCCCGGCAAGGCATTCTCACTACTCTCGGCGCGCCGCGCGCTCGCACTCACGTCCACGGTCGGATATTGATCGGCGCGCGTTACGCCCAGCACCGCGCGAAACTCCTCTATTCTCGCGACAGCGATGCCGAGGTCCTTGTTCTGCTCCAGGGCGATTCGAATGAGTTCCTGCAGTTGAGCGTCTTCGAACAGGTCCCACCACACCATATTGGCAAAGCTCTCACCTTCCTCGACCGGTTGGACGTAACGGGGGGGCGTATCGATCTCCGGCCGTTCGTAATCCGGGCCCATCATGCACCCGCTGAGAAACGTCAGCGTGCAGAGACTCCAGAACCAGGCACGCATCAATGCTCTGCTCCCGGAACGGCCTCCGCGGTCCTATTGCCGCGGCTGATGTATTTCTCCACAAACACGAACATGGCCGGCACCACTAGGACGCCGATAACGGTCGCCACCAGCATGCCACTGAACACCGTCATGCCCATCACTTTGCGCGCCTCAGCACCGGCGCCGCTGGCGATGAGCAGTGGCACGACGCCCAGAATGAACGAGAAGGCTGTCATGAGAATGGGACGGAAGCGCGAACGCGCGGCATCCATGGCCGCCTCGACGGCGCCTTTACCGGATTTCATTTCCTGGGCGGCGAACTCGACGATCAGGATGGCGTTCTTCGCCGCCATCCCGATCAGCATCACCAGACCGATCTGGGCGAACACGTTATTGACGTAGCTTTCGCTGTACAGGCGCGCAATCCACAGGCCTGCGATGGCGCCGAACACGGCAATAGGCGTACCCAGCATCACGCTGAGCGGCAGCGACCAACTCTCATACTGCGCCGCCAGAATCAGAAAGACGAACACGAGTGCCATGACGAAGACCACCGCGCCCGTGCCCGCGGCCGCTTTCTCCTGGTAGGACATATTGGCCCAGGCATAGCTCATGTCGCTGGGCAGAATCTGTTGCGCCACGTCCTCGAGCGCGGCCAATGCCTGGGCCGAGCTGTATCCTGCCGCAGGTTGGCCGGAAACTTCGGCAGAGCGGAACAGGTTGAAGCGGTTGGTGAACTCGGCCCCCTGGGTGCGGCTGGTGGTCACCAGAGTGGACAACGGCACCATGTCGCCTTCGCCGTTGCGCACATAGAACATGCGAATGCCATCTTCGCTGTCGCGATACTCGGGCTCGGCCTGGACATAGACCTTGTAGAGGCGCCCGAAGCGGTTGAAGTCGTTGACATAGGCACCGCCCAGGAAGGCGCCAACAGAGGTGTTGATATCAGCCAGCGCAACGCCCAGCTTCAGTGCCTTGGGCTTGTCAATGTCCATGAAGATCTGGGGAACGCTGGCTCGGTAAAGACTGCCGGCGCTGGCGATCTCCGCGCGTTGGTTCGCCGCAGCGAGGAACGCTTGGGTCTGCTCGGCCAGGTATTGGGGTGGGTTACCGCCGAGATCCTGAAGCATCATCGTGAAGCCCGAGCCGGTGCCCAGACCCGGGATCGCGGGCGGCCCGAACGCAAAGGCAATCGCCTCGGTGATCCGTGAGCGGAACTCCGCATTGAGCCGTCTGACGACGTTCTGCGCGTGATCGCGTACGTCGGGTCGCTCTTCCCAGTCTTTCAGCTGCAGAAAGATGAAGCCGGCGTTGGACTGGGTCGTGTTAGTGAGCATGCTGAAGCCACTCACCGTGGTATAGCTCTCGACGGCGTCGAACTCCGCAATGACCCTCTCGACCTGAGACATAACCTGCTCGGTGCGCTCGAGCGACGCGGCATCGGGCAACTGCAGCGCGGCCAGCACATAGCCTTGATCCTCCTCAGGGACAAAGCCGGCAGGTACGGCGGAGAACAGCCAGATCAGACCGACGACTAGCGCCCCGACCAGCACACCGGCCCTGATGAGGCGACGCGTAAAAAAGCCGGTGTAGACCATGAACTTTCCCGTGGCCTGCTCGAAGATACGATTGAATACCTGGAAGAAACGATCGAACGTGCTCTTCTGCTCGCCAGGCGGCTTGAGTAGAGCTGCGGCCAGTGCCGGACTCAGGGTCAGGGCGTTGACCGAGGACAGCGCGACGGAGATAGCGATGGTGATCGCGAACTGTTGGTAGAGTTGGCCCGTGATCCCGCCCATGGCGGCGACTGGCACGAAGACGGCAATCAGAGACAGGGACGTGGCGACGATGGGGGCAGAGACCTCGCGCATGGCCGCTATAGTCGCATCCCTGCCGGACATACCTCGCTCCATCTTTTGCGACACAGCCTCCACCACGACGATGGCATCGTCCACCACAATGCCGATGGCCAGCACCAGCCCGAGCAGGGATAGGGTGTTAATGGAAAAACCCAACAGTGGGAATATCGCGAACGTACCAATCAGGGAGACGGGCACCGCCAGCGTTGGGATGAGTGTGGCACGCGCATTCTGCAAGAAGATGTACACCACGAAGATCACCAGCGCCATCGCCTGGAATAGCGTAATCACGATCTCGCGGATGCCGGCCTCAATGGGACGCGTGGTGTCCAACGACACCACATAGTCGACATCCTGAGGGAAGCGCTGCTTGAGCTTCTCCATGGCCTCGACAACTTTCCCGGCCACCTCCAGTCCATTGGCATCGGGCAACTGGTAGATGGTCAACGCTGCCGTGGGCGCCTGGTTGAGCCGAGCGGAGACCACGTAGTTTTGCGTGCCCAGTTCGATGCGCGCCACGTCACGCAGGAACACCTGCGAGCCGTCGGGATTGGACCGCACCACCACACTTTCGAACTCCTCGGCGGTGACCAGACGGCCCGGGGTCTGCACGGTATACGTAAACTCAGTGCCCGGCGGCGCCGGTGGTCCACCGATCTGACCCGCCGGGATGAGCACGTTTTGCGCGCGCAGCGCGTTGGTAATGTCGGGTACAGTCAGCCCCAGCTTCGCCAGTTGGTCCGGCTTGACCCACACCCGCATGGCGTATTCGAAGACCGAACCACCGACCACAGTGGCCTGACCCACGCCCCGAATGCGGGCCAGTTCGTCCAGGACATTGATGGTGGCGTAGTTGGTGAGGAACTCCGCATCATAGGTGCCGTTCGGCGAGATCAGTGAGATCAATAGCAGCGGAAATGAAAGCTGCTTCTTCACCGTGACCCCCAGGCGCTTGACCTCCTCGGGCAGCAACGCCTGAGCCTCGGACACTCGGTTCTGGGTCAGCACATTGGCCATATCCAGATCGGTGCCAACTTCGAAGGAAACCTGTAGCTGCATGGCGCCACTGCTGGCGTTGGTGGACTTCATGTAGATCATGTTCTCCACGCCGTTGACCTTCTGTTCGATCGGCGTGGCAACTGACTGCTCGACGTTGACGGCATTGGCACCGGTATAGGTGGCACTCACCGACACCATCGGCGGGGTGATCTCTGGGTACTGAGCAACGGGTAGCGCGCTCATGGCCACGACACCGACGATCATGGTGATGATCGCGATCACCATCGCGACGATGGGCCGGTTGACGAAAAACTCAGCCACGCATTAGTCCTTTTTACCGGTCTCGGCGGGCGCCGCCGTCGGAACCGCTTTCATGCCGGTGCGCAGTCGTTGTAGCCCTTCTAACGCGATACGCTCGCCGGCCTTCAGGCCCGATTCGACGATCCATTGGTCATCAACGCGCGGTCCCATCTCGACACGGCGCAGCTCCACCGTGCCATCGTCGGCGACCACCGCGAGTTGAAACAATCCCTGGGTCTCCATGACCGCCCGTTGCGGCACGGCCAAGGCGCCCTTGCGCTCCTCCACAACGGCCCTCACCCGGGCGAATTGGCCCGGTAGCACCAGCCGGTCGGGATTGGGGAAATCCGCCTCGAGCGTCAGCGTGCCAGTAGTGGGGTCCACCGCAGCGTCGAAGCTGATTATGTGGCCGATGTGCTCGTGGACGGTGCCATCGGCCAGGATCAGCTGCAGGTCGGCGATACCCGTCTGTCGCTCACCCGTCTCGCGCATCGCGGCGGAAAACTCGCGACTAAACCGAAGGTACTCGCGTTCATTGATCGAGAAACGCACACGGATCGGATCGGTCTGCGACACCACGTTCAGCACCACCGGATTGGGGGAACGCCCCACGTACTCACCCACTTTGGCCTGCGTGATGCCGATCAAACCAGCCACGGGGGCGTGGATACGCGTGTAACTGCGTTGGATCTCGGCCTGCTCCACTTGCGCCTCAGCAGCCTGCACTGCACCCTTGGCCGCTTCGAACTGGGCCACGGCCGAATCCAGATCCTGCTTACTGACGGCGTCTATCTCGGCCAGCGGACGGATGCGTTCCAGATCACTGCGCGCCTTTGCCAGGCTGGTTCGCGCCTGTGCCAAGTGCCCCTTGGCCTCGACCACCCGGGATTCATAAGGTGTCGGATCGATGACATAAAGCAGCTGATCCTTGGTCACGGATCGGCCCTCGAGGAAATGCATTTCCTCCAAGACGCCGTCCACTCGCGCACGAATAGGGATGTCCACCGAGCCCCGGGTTTGTCCCACCATATCCAGATAGAGTGGGATGTCACGGGGCGTAACTTCCAGGACAGCTACTTGCAGCGGCGGTGGCGCCGGCGGTTCGGCCTTGTCGCAGGCCGCCAGCGCAACGGTCACGAACGCCACTGCCGTTGCCCACCGCAACCGACCGAGAGATGAAACACTCTGTAACATTAAGATCGCTCCGAGAATTAGCCACCCCGCAGCGGGCTCGGCATTCTGCCTGAAGCCGGTGGCGGGCTCGGAGATGCCATAGACGATAGCCTAGCCTGCGCGAATGTGGCTTGTAGATCCGCTCGTCAACTGCGGGCTCACGGGCAGTCTAATGTCACATCACGGCGTCGGCAAGGAACACCATGTCACCCCCGCATCTCGAGCGATGCTTCAACCGACGTCGGAGCACGACGGTGACCGCCAATCGACAAGTGCGCTCTCCTCTCTCGTATCCAGTTCGAAAACTGCCCCGGAAGGAACAACGGAAAGTGGGATGGTTCAATCTTCTGACGACGCGGGTGAAGCATCTCCGCCGCTGTCAGCGCGGCATTTGGCTCGCACCCAGCGTACTGGCAACGGCTGGGCGGGGAGTAGCTAGGCTAGGACGCTTCCTGCAACGTTACGGTCTGCTCTTCAAGGAGGGCTTGGATTTCGGGAACGCACGAGCCGCAGTTGGTGCCCGCGCCGAGTTGCCTGCCCACGGCATCCACGCTCGTACACCCGTGTCGGAGCACCGCGTCCAATATCGTGGTCCGGCCTACCTTGAAGCACGAGCACACCGTTGGCCCGCCGCCATCGCACGCATTGGCTGGCATGCCAAGCAGGACGCTGGCGCGTTCAGTGGCACACATAGCCTCTTTCTTGAAAAGGCCTCCCAGCCAGTCGCGCGGCGGCAACTTGGGGTCAGGGCCTACGAATGCGCAGGCTTCGAGGCGCTCGCCGCTGAGCGCCGCTATCCGATAACGCTGTGCTGAGTCGTCCGCATATTCGATCCAATCGAGT
>Ga0209536_100017022_pt1 | contig 10317 bp, 5 predicted proteins | sample DeeMarSeWOR28_12_FD_187461 | JGI IMG/M metagenome (GOLD analysis project Ga0209536, IMG submission 187461) | Marine sediment microbial communities from White Oak River estuary, North Carolina - WOR-2-8_12 (SPAdes) (version 2) | ecosystem: Environmental > Aquatic > Marine > Intertidal zone >... | reverse complement strand
CTGGATTTCAGATTAATGGATGCCACTGGGGGTCTCGATTTTGATGACCAATCATACCATTTGTGTATCCTATCCATGGCCATGCATCAATTTTCTTCTGCACAACGGGCCTCCATACTCATGGAAGCCCTTAGGGTGGGAAGAATGGTTATTCTGGCCGATTATTCCTTTCCATTGCCCAGATCGGTTTATGGTTTTTTGGCCCGATCCATCGAAAGATTCGCTGGTGGGGAACACTACAGGAATTTTATGACCTACAATTCCAACCAGGGACTCAAGACATTATTGGATTTACCTTCAATAAAACTCACCAAATCGGATGTCGTCAGCTCAGGCATTTTTTCAATTGTTCAAGTCACCCGGCCAAATCAATCACATCATATTAATTCAAAAAACCTCCAATCATGAAATCTATCTATTTCCACTTGGGAATCCTTGGTTTGCTGGTATTGGCATCCTGTTCACAACAGGGCAGTACTGAACAATCAGATTTGACATTTCATATCAGTTTTTCTGACCAGATCGAGTCAGAAGCATTAGATGGCAGACTGCTGCTGTTAATTTCTGGTAACAATGATCGTGAACCACGGTTCCAGATCAGTGATGGCCCGAATACCCAATTGGTGTACGGAATAAACGTGGATGGATTAAATCCCGGGAAAAAGGCCATTCTCGACCAGGAAGTTTTCGGCTATCCTCTGGAGAGTATTTCCATGATTCCTCCAGGCGATTATTGGGTCCAGGCCGTGTTACACAAATATGAGACGTTTAATTTAAAAACGGGCTATACCGTCAAACTACCCATGGACCAGGGTGAGGGACAGCAATGGAACCGGTCGCCAGGAAATCTTTTTAGCCGGCCTCAGAAAGTAACGATCGATCCGTCAAAAAGACAAGCGATCCATATTGAAATGGATCAGGTCATTCCTCCCATCGAACCACCCGAAGATACCGAATATATTAAGCATATCCGGATCCAGAGTGCCTTATTAACTGAGTTTTGGGGACGTCCCATGTATTTACAAGCCAACGTTTTAATTCCCCATGGATTTCAAAAAGATTCCGACATACAATATCCCCTCATGGTGTTTCATGGTCATTTTCCATATACGTTTAGCGGATTCCGGACTGAAGCTCCCACGGCCGATCCATCTGACTCCATTTACAATGCGCGTTTTGGCATATATGGTTACCGTTATATCCAGGAAAAAGAAGCATATGATTTTTACCAGAAGTGGATCCAGCCCGATTTTCCCCGGTACGTCGTCATCGAAGTTCAACATCAGAATCCGTACTATGATGACTCGTACGCAGTGAATTCAGCCAACCTGGGTCCGTATGGCGATGCCATAACGTATGAGTTAATCCCCCATATTGAGTCACTTTTTAACTGTGTTGGTGAGGGCTGGGGGCGTTTCCTTTACGGTGGCTCAACGGGAGGATGGGAAGCTCTGGGGGTTCAGGTTTTATATCCTGACGACTATAATGGATGTTTCGCAGCTTGCCCGGATCCTATTGATTTTAGGCATTATACTGTGGTCGATATTTACACGGATAAGAATGCGTATTTTCTCGATGGTGATTTTAAGAGAACACTTCGGCCTGGTCACCGTGATTATCTTGGGCACGTTTCTTCAACGCTCCAGGACATGAATTACCGAGAACTCGCTCTTGGTGATCTTGGACGTTCAGGTCAGCAGTGGGATATCTGGCAAGCTGTATATTCACCGGTAGGGGAGAATGGATATCCTAAGCCCATTTGGGACAAAAGATCGGGAGCTATCGACCACGAAGTGGCTGAATATTGGAAAGAACATTACGATCTCAGGTATATTTTGGAACGCGATTGGAAAATCCTGGGTCCCAAATTAAAAGGAAAGATCCATATTTATTGTGGGGATATGGACAATTATTATTTGAATAATGCCGTGATGGCCATGGAAGAATTCCTGGAAAACACATCCGATCCTTATTACGACGGGGAAGTGGATTATGGCGATAGGCAGGAACATTGCTGGAATGGTGATCAAAATAATCCCAACCAGATATCACGTTTGCGATACAATACCATGTATTTACCAAAAATTCGAAAACGGCTCCAACAAACCGCTCCCCCGGATCATCAACTGGAGAATTGGGGATTTTGAATGGGAGATCATTCAAACGCCGCTGAATTCCAGGTATTATTTTGAAATAATGGGTATGGATAAAAAAATAAAGGTCATCATGTTCTGGTTCCGGCGTGACCTCCGACTGGACGATAATGTGGGTCTCAGCCGGGCACTTTCAGGAGGGCACCCGGTCATTCCCCTATTCATTTTCGACACAACCATTATACATAAACTACCACCTAATGATGCCAGGATAAGCTTTATTTATGATACACTTCAAACGATGCATCAGGAGTTGGAGACCATGGGATCGGGATTATTGATCAAAAAAGGGAATCCCAAAGAGGTCTGGAGAGCATTGATACAGGACCATGCCATTGAAGCCGTGTATGCCAATAGAGATTACGAACCCGATGCCATTCAGCGGGATGTAGAAATTCAGCAACTTCTGGCCAGTCAAGGTGTGACATTCCATTTGTTCAAAGACCAGGTGATCTTTGAACCGGGGCAGATACTCAAAAATAACGGGCAACCATATACCATTTATACGCCATACATGAAGAAATGGCTGTCGGCGCTGATGGCAGAGAACTCATTGTCAGAACGCATGCCCGGCCGGAATTTTCAAAAGGCACGTTACGCAGAATTCCCCCAATTGCAGGACCTCGGTTTTAGAACCAGCAATATTAAAGTCGCGGAATATAATCTCAGTCCTCAATTGCTGAGCCATTATGATGATGCACGTGATTTCCCAGACCGGGGTGCCACCACACACCTGGGTCCTCATTTGCGTTATGGTACCATCAGCATACGGCAGGCCGTCCGGATTGCAAAAGAAGAAAGTCATGTATTATTGAAAGAACTGATCTGGAGAGAATTCTTTATGCAAATCCTGTTTTTCTTTCCGAAAGTTGTGGATCGTTCATTTAAACCAGCATACGATTTCATCGACTGGCGAAATGATGAGAAGGAATTCCGGTTGTGGTGCACAGGTGCCACCGGTTATCCTATCGTGGACGCCGGAATGAGGGAATTAAATGCGACCGGATATATGCATAATCGCATCCGTATGATTGTAGCCAGTTTCCTGAGCAAGCATCTACTCATTGACTGGCGGTGGGGTGAGGCTTACTTTTCCGATAAATTACTCGATTTTGAACTTTCATCCAACAATGGAAATTGGCAATGGGCAGCTGGAACAGGATGCGATGCAGCACCTTATTTCAGGGTGTTCAATCCAACCTTACAACAGAAAAAATTTGATCCGAATTTTATTTATATTTCTAAATGGGTGCCAGAATTTCAATCGCCTGCCTACCCTGGCCCAATTGTTAAACATGAAGATGCCAGGGACCGGGCCATGGATCGTTACAGAAACGCTCTAGAAAAGAAAATATGATTTTCAATAGAATTAAGAACAATATAACTACTGAATGGTTTTTACATTAATAAAAATCTTCCCATGCGTATATTTTTAACAGGTGTAACAGGATATATTGGAAAACGTTTGCTGCCCGTTTTGCTGGACCAGGGACACATTGTGATATGTTGTGTGCGTGACCGATCCCGGTTTGTGATGCCACCGGACCGCACGGATCAGATCGAGATATTTGAATGGGATTTCACTGAATCTGTGGATACGGATCAGGCCCCCAGGCAAATTGATGTGGCTTTTTACTTGATTCATGCCTTGTCAAGTTCGATCGATGATTTCAGTAAAGAAGAAATGGCAACCGCCACCCATTTCAAAGAATACATGCAAAAAACGACCTGCAAACAGGTTATTTATCTGGGCGGAATTGCCAACGAAGAAAATTTATCCAGTCACCTGGCATCGCGTAAGGGAGTGGAGGATGTTCTGCGTGAAGGCGCCTATGCCACCACCATTCTCAGGGCTGCGATCATTGTGGGATCGGGAAGTGCGTCCTTTGAAATCATTCGTGACCTGGTCGAAAAGTTGCCCGTTATGGTGACACCACGGTGGTTGAATACACGATGCCAGCCCATCGCAGTTAAAAATGTTATCGAATATTTAAACGGGATCATGTTGAATCCTGAAACCTATTACCAGACATTTGACATTGGTGGCCCTGATATTTTGACTTATAAGGAAATGATGTTAAAGTTCGCGAACGTCAGGAACTTGAAACGGTATATCCTCACGCTTCCGGTCCTCACACCAAGGCTTTCATCATATTGGCTCTATTTTGTTACCGCAACCAGCTATAAACTGGCTGTAAATCTGGTCAATAGTATGAAGGTGGAAGTGGTATGCAAAGACCACAGATTACAGGATCTACTGAACCTGGATCTGATAAAATACGAAGATGCGGTCCGTGCAGCCTTTAATTCCATTGAACAGGATATGGTGGTTTCCAGCTGGATTGATGCATATACCTCCAGTGGCTATGATAAAAAGGTCATGGAGCGTGTTCAGGTACCGGTACATGGGTGTTTTATCGATCGTCGTGAGCGTATTCTTCAACCCGATAATAAACAGCGGGTACTTGATAATATATGGGCCATTGGGGGCCGGCGTGGCTGGTATTATGGTAACTGGTTATGGCGTTTTCGGGGATTTCTGGATAAAATGATTGGTGGTGTGGGTCTGCGTCGTGGAAGAACCAGGGATCATGAGATACACCCAGGGGATGCACTGGATTTCTGGAGGGTGCTGGTGGCTGACCAATCTGCCTCCCGTCTCGTCTTATACGCTGAGGTGAAACTTCCTGGTGAGGCCTGGCTGGAATTCACCATCGATGAAATCCCGAACAACGCAAGATTAATTCAAACTGCAACATTCAGACCCAAAGGATTATGGGGCAGGCTGTACTGGTATGGTTTGTTGCCCCTTCACCATATCATATTCAAAGGTATGATCAATAATCTGGTCCGCCCTGTAACGAAAGATGCCTGAGCACAGGGAAGCAAGAACCGGATATAGGTACACAATCCGAACAAATACGACCGTTTATTTGTTTTCTATGTGTATGCCACATAAAATTCAATTTGTACCGGGATGGTTTTACAGTATAGAATGAGACCGGTCGGAAACGGAAAAATTGGCAAAACAGAAATGGGTACATGACCTGTTGTTGAGAGCATAGGTGAACTTTAATATGGTTGGAATGTAGAGCCATGGGTACTGAATCGGTCAACAGGGATCAGGTGTTTTAATGTCAATAGTTTCAGGATTTTGGAGTGGATCCTTGTAATGGGCACGCCGTATTGGTGTGCCCATCTTTATTGGCCTCATACCGAAACCACCTGTCGTATGCTGTTAAAGAAGGATGAATTTTGTAAATTCACCCCCTGATCGTAAATTTGAAAAATATGAGACCTGTTCTTTTGAATTCAATGCTACCGGTGGTAGCGTTCTTTTTTTTAATGGCTTCAATCGGCTATAGCCAGAATACTGCCCTGGAAAATATTGACGTTGAGACTGTCTTTTCAGGACTCACCTACCGGTGTGTCGGGCCCACCAGAGGTGGTCGTGTTACAGCTGTTGAAGGGGTGGCGGCACAACCCGGAACATTCTATATGGGATCGACTGGTGGAGGCGTGTGGAAAACTAAAAATTATGGAGTTTCATGGGAAAATGTTTCCGATGGATTTTTTGCGACACCATCTATTGGTGCCATATGTGTGGATCAGGATGATCCGAATATTGTATATGTTGGAACGGGAACCGATGGTCTTCGTTCCAACCTCATTCGTGGTAAAGGGGTTTACAAATCTGAAGACAGTGGGGCCACCTGGGCATTTATCGGACTTGAAATGGCGGGCCAGATCGGGGCCATTGAGAGGGATCCTGAAAATCCACAAACCATATTCGTAGCGGCCATCGGGCAAGCCTTTCAGCCCAATAGTGAGCGTGGAATTTATAGAAGCCAGGATGGTGGTATCACCTGGGAACATGTCCTGTTTCATTCTGATACTGTGGGCGGGGTCGACCTTGAAATAGCCCCACAGCATTCCAATATTGTTTACGCGGCGCTCTGGAGGGCTGAACGCAAACCATGGACGATAATAAGTGGTTCACATGAAGGTGGTATCTACAAATCGACAGATGGTGGTGATCATTGGTATCAAGTAAAACCAGGGTTACCTGAAGGACTGATCGGTAAAATCGACCTGGCTGTTTCTCCGGCCGATCCAAAACGTGTTTACGCTTTGGTTGAAGCCCCGGAAGGGGAAGGTGGATTATACCGGTCCGATGATTTCGGTGAATCTTTCTATCTTGTCAGTACCCGCAGCGAGCTGATCAATCGTCCATTCTATTACTGTAACGTGGAAGCCAATCCTCAAAATGCCAACACGGTATACGTCATGGCAAACCGCTATATGCGTTCTTATGATTCAGGCAAAACATGGCGCAGCATTTCATCGCCCCATGGAGATAACCATGATCTCTGGATCCATCCTCAGGATACCATGGTTTTGATCCAGAGTAATGATGGGGGGGTAAACGTGTCTATCGATTATGGCCAAACCTGGTCGACACAAACCAACCAGCCAACGGCTGAACTGTACCAGGTCGAAGTGGATGATCAATATCCATATTGGCTGTATGCCGGGCAACAAGATAACAGTACCATTGCGGTGCCCAGTCTTCCCCCTTTTCCTGCACCGGCCGGACCCGATGCATATTGGCTGTCTGTGGGTGGTTGCGAAACAGGACCGGCAGTTCCAAAGCCGGGTAATCCCAATATTGTTTACTCGAACTGTAAAGGTCGGTTTGGAGTATATGATAAACGTACCGGCCAGGAGCGCCAGTATTATGTTGGGGCCACAAATATTTATAGTCATGATCCCAAAAACCTGAAATATCGATTCCAGAGGGTGTCTCCAATTCATGTTTCCCCCCATAATCCCGATGTGGTGTATCATGCCTCTCAGTATGTGCACAAAACCATAAATGATGGCCTGACATGGGAAACCATTTCACCCGACCTGACAGCCAATGATCCCGTAACTCAGGTCATATCCGGAACCCCTATTACACGCGATATTACAGGTGAGGAATATTACAGTACCATTTATTCGGTAAGAGAGTCACCTCTGAAAGAAGGTCTGATATGGGTGGGCTCAAATGATGGACCGGTTCATGTCACCCTGGATGGTGGAATAAATTGGGAAGAGGTGACTCCATCTGGACTGCTTCCAGGCGGCCGGGTTGATTGTGTGGAACCTTCACATCATAATGAGGCCAAAGCATTTATTGCGGTCTTGCGATATCAGCTGGGTGACTGGCATCCCTATATTTATAAAACCCTCGACTACGGGGCATCATGGACCCTCCTCACCACTGGGGGAAATGGTATTCCGGTAGATATTCCGACGCGTGTGATTCGTGAAGATCCCCGAAAAGAAGGTATTTTATATGCGGGGACGGAATCGGGCATGTTCATATCACTTAATGATGGTGTAACCTGGCATTCTTTTCAGCAAAACCTGCCGGTAACACCTGTTACCGATATTAAGATACACAGGAATGACCTGGTATTATCCACCATGGGACGTTCCTTCTGGATCCTGGATGATATTACCCCCCTGCATCAATTAACACGTTTCTCAGGAGATGAGCCAGGAGTATTATTTCACCCACGATCGGCCATTCGTAGCCGGTACCGGAATTATAACAGATCGGATGTACCCGATTATCCATCGCCAGCCCTGCATATTGATTATTTTTTGCCTGGCGAACAAACAGAAGCTGTGAAACTGGAGATCCTGGATTCAGAGAATCATCTCATAAGACTGTTTACCAGCCAGGATTCAAATGAAAAAACAGAAAACCCGGAAACACAGGACATGGCCACAGGATTTCGTGAACCTGCTGCAGTGCCCGGATTGGCATCAGGATCAGGCTTTCACAGGTTCCGCTGGGATATGCGACATGCTGGACCCTGGGATCGGAGGGAGCAGTCGCGATTTAATTCCGGCCCCATGGTGGCCCCGGGCAAGTATCAAGCCAGACTGACCATAGGCAGCCAGATCCAGTCCGTTGAATTTGAGATTCTCATGAACCCCAATGTCAGAGCTGCAGGCATCACCATGGAGGATTTGAATGCCCAGGAAGAGTTAGGCCTTCAGGTACGCGATCTGCTGGATGGGGCCAGGCGGTTTGAACATCTTATATCGACTGAACTGGAAACCATGGAACAGTCGGGAAGCAAAAGGCAGAAAATGACCATGCTGATGCAATTGAGGGACATAAGAAATGCAATGTTGACAGCAGAAGGCCCGTATATGGAACCCATGCTCCTGGATCAGATCATGTATCTGAATGCCATGATCAACCAGGCTGATCAGCGCCCCGGAATGGATGCCTATGAACGCTACGAGGAGCTCTACAATCAACTCCTGAATTTAAAATCTTCATTTGATCAGATGGATCGATGAATTAAGAAAATTACTCTTTTGAGTATAGAAGCATACGATTCAGGGTATTTTAATGAGGCGTAAAAAAAATTCAACGTTGGTATCTTCTTTTTCTTACCTGTCCAATACCCGCAGACGTCGCATCGGAACTCTAAGGTTACCTCACCACCATAAACGAACAAAGCATCGATTGGGATGGTAAATGCCAGCAGCAGCAGACCAACAAATGGACGATAGGCGATCAGGATAACTGCGATAGCGGCGATCAGCAGGTCGATTACGTCCAATCCGAGCAGTGAGATGCCGAGAGCAGCGAAGACAACCCCTATCAGTCCGAGGAAAATTAAGAGCTGGTTACGGCGTTGGGGGTTATTGGACAGGGCATCAAGCACGGTGATTCTCGGCGAGCTTTGTGTAGAGTGCTGCGAACTGATCGGCTATGTTTTCCATATCAAAATTACTCAGGGCGAACCGACGCGCGTGCTGACTCAAGGTAACAAACAATGAGGGATCCTGGAGCAGACGCAATAGTGCCTGAGCATAATCGGAAGGATTATACCCCTGAATGAGTAGACCGACCTGATCGGAAGGGAGCAGATCTGTGGTCACCCCTTCAATCCGAGCGACCACGCAGGGCAGACCGGATGATAACGCTTCGGCGATGACGATGCCGAAACCCTCGCGACGGGTGGGAAAACAGAACACATCCGATGCAGCCATGTATTCGTGAACATTATCAACCTGGCCGATCCAATGGACGCGATCGTTAATCCCTGCCTCTGCCAGGTCGGCTTTCAATTCGGCGATCAAGTTCTGGCGACCAGAATCGTGTCGGGTGTGGTCGCTGAAATCGTGAGGGCCAACGATCAGGAGGTCGACGCCTTGAAGTTGATTAGCCAGTTCAATGAATGAGGCGATGAGAATGTCGATCCCTTTGCGGTGAAGAGCTGAGCCAACAAAAATTATGTGACGCCTGGTTAAATCCAGACCCAATCGTTTTATCAGTGACTGCTTCTGGGATGAAGGGATTGGTGTAAAGCGGGCGGTATCGACGCCACAGGGGATCTGGTGGATCTGATCCTGTTCAATGCCAGCGACCAGGCAACTGTCGGTCAACGCGCTGGAGATGCTGATGAGCGCTTCAGCGTCATGAAAAGAACGCAGCTTGAACTGCCGGAGAGGACCACTGAAGGAACCCGGGTCATCGGAGTCGAGCAGAGTCATTAACAGGACTGGATGCAGACCGACCTGGATGCCAGCCCGGGTCAACAGGAAGGATGTTTCGTTCATTGAATGGAGGTGCAGGATATCACCCGGTGCTCCGTTCTGGCGAATGATACGGGCGGCACGCAGGTTGAATGACAAATTGTGCAAGAGACTATTGAGGTAGCGAAATAATTTGTTGAGCCTTTGGATGGCAGTTAATGAGTCCCAGCTACGATTGGCGATTACGGGAAGGTAGGAAATGGTCAAGCCATCTTGTGCGATGACTTTACCGGCCAGATGCCGGGCTTCGTGGTCGGCGGCTGTAAGGATCTTGACCTGCTCATACAGACCAACCCATCCTACTGTTGTCCCTCGCTGGTAACCGAAGCCATGACATCGAAAATTGAAGAGCTGACCGGTTTACCGGTAGTGACCATAGAGTATGACGGAACTGCCGGTATGAAAAATGAAAACGTTATACCCTATCTAAAATACAGGAAGAAGAAAAATACCGTTTTCCGGGTGCCTGAATAAAGAGGTGAGCTCTCATTTTCAGTCGTTAATTGCACATAAGGATATGTTAGACCATACATTATAAAAGCAGTTCCAGGATTTC
>Ga0209536_100017021_pt1 | contig 10317 bp, 10 predicted proteins | sample DeeMarSeWOR28_12_FD_187461 | JGI IMG/M metagenome (GOLD analysis project Ga0209536, IMG submission 187461) | Marine sediment microbial communities from White Oak River estuary, North Carolina - WOR-2-8_12 (SPAdes) (version 2) | ecosystem: Environmental > Aquatic > Marine > Intertidal zone >... | reverse complement strand
ATTTCTTATGCTGGTTCTATTAATGGCATGGGTTCTGATACCATCCGAGTACGTAAGGCTGGATTAGATGGTTATGACCTTTTCGAAACCCCAACAAATGAAGCAGATGCAGCATCTACGCAAGATTTTACAGACTCACATGTAGATATCGCTGTAGCTAGATTGGCCCTTATGTACAAGATGACAGATTTGGCATCTATGACAGGCTTTGGGGGTGCAGATATCGACCCATTTAGACTAGCTCAGTCTATGGCTGGAAGTTATGAAGCATCTTTCGCAGATAAAACAGCAGATGCTATCGACGATTTTACAAATACTGTAGGTTCTGCATCTACTCAGATGTCTGTCGATGACTTCTTTTCTGCTATCTTCCAATTGGAAAAAGCAGCATCTAATAAGGGTGCTTTGGCTCCTTTCGCTGCTATTTTACATCCTGTAGCACTAACAGAACTACAAGACTCTTTACGTAATGAAACAGGTAACGCAATTAGTTACATGGCTGCTACTCAAGACATGTTAATGGCTAAAGGTCCTGGATTCGTTGGAAACTTATTGGGTGTAGATGTCTATAAGTCTTCTTACGTAAACGATGCTGGGGGGGCTTATAAGTCTGCTATGTTTGGTGTAGGTGCTTTGGCTTATGCAGATGGGGTACCTGCTTCTCTTCCTGGGGCTGCTGAATTAATGCAGATGGGTAAAGTACTCGTAGAAATGGAACGTACAGGAGCCCAAGCTCTTACTTCTATCATTGGACATGCTTACCTTGGTTTGGCTGTAATTGATGATGATAGAGGAGTTCTCATTAATTCAACCACATAATAAAAACATTTATGTTCTGTTGGGGGGCTGGCTTAGTCGGTTCCCCAGACCCCCCTAGCAGTTTTTTTTTGCAGGGACCGACTAACACTTATAAAAAAGGATACCGACATGGATTACGAACAATTTGCCCAACCATGGCAGCAAACAGCACAGCAGCAGGTAACACTACCTACAAGAGCGAATAATAGATTTTTTTACAAGCATCATCCTAAGAATTGGGAGCTTGTATATTTTGATACAGAAGAAGTAACAGGAAAAACGACAAAGACAGTACGTAAACCTGTTTGGTTACCAGAACTACATGTACATCACGAAACCCCTGGGGTAAATGGTACTAGAGGTTATACAGCTAACCCAGATTCTGGACTAGCCAGAACTAGAATAATAGATAAGGGCTGGACAATAATAAACCCAAATACACATGACTATTTACGTAAATATCCTGCTAGAAAAGGTTCTTTCTGGGCAGATAAATTTACCAGATTAGAGAACATTGGGGGGGAACTGGTTAGAACTTACGACCATGTAAGTTTTGCAAATTGGCGATTAAAATTAATGCAAGATAGAGTAATACCATTCCCACATAAAACTTTTATACAAAGAAAAATGATGGACGTACAAAGACGTATAGAAAGACATACACGTAACCAGCATATCCCAGAAATAGCAGCGAAGTTAAAGGGCCTACAAGATTTACATAACGACATGAAGAAAGCATTACAGGACCTAGAAACAAATAAGGATAGACATTATGAGTTATGATAACGATAAAAAGGCCTTCGATAGAACAGCTAAACGTATAATGGATTCTGCTAGACAATCTGGTAGGGATATGTCTTTTAGAGAAGCCCAAAGCAATTTACGAAACCATCTAAATAAAGCAAACCATAAGAAATAGACTTAGAACGAGTCTAGGATAAAATAAATAATGTTCAACAAATGAAAAATAATGTATAATCTTTACAGATAAAAATCTTATATAAACAAATAGCCAGTATTTTTACAATAAACCAGAAGGGGGTTAGTATGGCATCAGATTATAATTCAGCACAGGCTTTTAAAGTCGCTAGACATTTCGAATTTAAAAACGGTGTAAACGTAGAAAGTATAACAGGGGCCAAGACTCTTACATACAAAGATTCTATGATTCAAATTCTAGATACAGACGGAGCTTACGATATTAATTTACCAGCAGAACGTAACGGGGCTATCTTTTTTATTAAAAACGAAAATGTAACCCATAGCTATACTGTAAAAGATGCTGCTGCTGTTACTATCGCTACTGTTGCTGCTGGGGAAGGTTCTCTATTTGCATGCGATGGTTCAGACTGGAAATTAGTTATTAAGGCTTAATAGATGTCTTCTGATACCCCATATTCTGCACGTGTACGAGTTACAGAACTATTAGAACGAGGTAAAGCCCAAAGTACTTTACTCGAAGTCTATAGGGATGGTTCCCAAGTCGTACCTTCTTCTGCTACGTATTCCATATTACGACCTAATGACGAATACATAGTAGAAGATGGTCCCTGTACAATATTGGGAGATGGGACTATACAATATTCCCATACACCAGCCCAGTTATCTTCTTCTTTGATTCTGGGAGAAGGATACGTACAAGAATATAAGGTTACCATATCTGGGGCTGTATTCTTATTTAGACGTATGGCAGCAGTAGTACTAAGAAGATTATACCCTGTAATCTCAGATGCAGATTTAGAAGAGGTTTACAGCGATTTATCCAGTTTGTTACCATCTTCTATTACGAGTTACCAGCAGTATATAGACTCTGCATGGTATACCATACTTCGAAGATTACGTACTGTGGGGGCTGGGTATGAATATCTAGTAACCAGCCCAGAAGCCTTCGCAGAAGCCCATAGACATCTAAGTTTATATCTTATATTTCGAGATTTCCATAGTAGCCTTGGGCAGAGTAATGGACGTTACTTGGAACTAGCACAGGAACATTATAAACTTTATCAAGACGAATTTCATGTTATTAATTTTGTTTATGACGAAGACCATACAGGAAAACCAGAGAACGCAGATAAACGTAAATCTAGCCAGCCCAGTATTTATCTTAATCGTCCTGGTCCTTATATGTATCGTAGACGTTATGGTACGACGAGGTAGACATGGCATCTTTCGCAGAAGTACGACAGGCAATACAGGAAAAAGTAGAAACAGTTAGCGGTTTTATACTTATTCAATTACCCCCCAATTATTTTCGTAGGGTACAGAATACCATAGCCCATAAAGGTTTTACTATCGACATATCGACTAGTAACGATTCTGGGGAACGAATAAGAGGAGCAGCAGCAATATATATATCTAGTACTGCTAGGGTAATTTTTGCATACAGACTAAGACCCAAAGATATTATAACAGATTACGACAATTGTTTAGATGTCGAACAGAATGTAATAAAAGCAGTACTAGGTTCTTATTCTGGCATACAAGCAGGTATACAAGTACGTTATAATAGAAGTACGAGAGATGTACCCGACAGCATGGAATATATGATAGTTACATTAGAATTTACAGTTTTACATACAATATAATTTTTTTTTAGGAGATAACCATGGCATATTCAACAGCTCCCAAAGTTCGAAGAGATGGGAAAATAACGTTAAAAGATGGAACAGGTACCCCAGTTACATTAGAAGTAGCATACGAAGAAGGTAATTTTTCCTTCGACCAAACAAAGTCCGATAGAATTGTAATTCGAGATAGAGGTACTATCGTATCTGTACGTAAAGGGGACGACCAACCCATTACAGGCTCTTTTACGATTTACATGCGACAATTTACTTCTGCTTCTGCTGGTTCTGTTCTGGACTTCATAAATAAGACCAATGCTTATAGCAGTAACCAATCTGTATCTAGTACTGTTGCTACTGATGAATATGCAATTAATATTGTTTTCGAAGTCGATGGGGATGCTGTAGGGGATACAGATGGGGATACTACAGCGACCTTCGATACATGTATCTGTTTGGCATCTTTCGCAGAAGGGGACCCAAACCAGATTACAGTATCTTTTGAATGTTATAACGGTATCGTATACGCATAATTCTAACTTTACTAAAAGGAACCGACATGATAAAAATAGAAGAAGTACAATTTAGGAAACCCAGAAGTTTAGGGGTTTGTATGCAGTTCGTAGCTTTATGGGCTGGTAGTCTAGACCGAGCAGAACTAGTACAGCTTTGTGCAGGGGCTATAGGGGTATGTAGTAACATTACAGGAATACCCCATTATAGACCTAGCCAAGGTAAACCCTTAGACTATGGTTTTGCATGTATGGAATATCTTTTAGAACAGGGTGTAACAGCTACGCATATTTACGAAAAGGGTAGGGAATGTTTAGTACTTATGTCTTCTTCTCTTCCATCTGATGAAGAGGTAGAAGATACTGCAAATTTTTAATAAGTAAGTCTGGTACATACGATTTACTAGGCTTACAAATTTCTAGATTCTGGAATATGGAACCGCTTTGGTTTTCAAATTTGGACATTGCTGTACAAACATTGGTACTAGCAGAATATAGATTATTTCACGAAAACGAAAAACAACGAAAAGACAGAAAAATAAAACATCAAAGTGCTATACTAAAGAGGAACCAGGAAAGAGTAAAAAATAAAGGGACATACTATGGGCAGAAAGATTAGAGTAAAACAGGGTAACATGTCCATAGATGTAGATGCAGCATCTAGTACTATTTTTACAGATATTCTAGATGCTTTACCTGGGGATACGATTAGAATTTTAGAACAGACTACAGAAGAGATATATAAAGATGCTTATGCTGTTTGGCCTGTACAGAAACCTATAGAAACCGGGGAACTTACAGAAGAAGGTAAGGTACGAGTAACAGCCAGAAATATAAACAGAGAAAACAAAGATAAATATAAAATTAAAAGAGCCTTCGCAGCATCGTACAACATGCAAAGACTAGGTATTTTAAAACCCCCAGAATTCTCGATAAAAAGCAAGGGAAGTAAAGAAAAGTTATATACAGCCTTTGTATTTAGTGGGGATAATATAGAAGCAGTAGTAGGTAATTCCGCTCCCTATGCATGGGCTATAAAAGTAGGGGTAGATACCGATTTACCATTTAGCTTAGGTACTAGAGTATCTAACGAATTACTCTGGAAACCAGCGAAATTAAAAGCAGATTCTGTAGCAGAAGAACTAGCAGACGCAGCTACAGACATAGCAAAAAAGGTAAAATAGTATGGCAGACGTAAATAAAAGTATAGAGATATCTTACAGGGCAGATGTAAAACAATTGGAGAAGACCCTAAGAGAAAGCGGTAAATTATCAGAACAACAAATTAAGGAGATGATTGGGGGCTTAAATAAACAGTTACGACAAACTGAAAAAGCAGCCAAACAAGCAGCAACAGGTACCCAAAAAGCAATGAAACAAATAGATGCTGCTGCAAAACAAAGTACAATAAATGCCAGAAGTTTACGTAGGGAATTCGCAAATATTGACAGACTAACCAGTGAAGCATCCCAAGGGCTAGCCTTATTTAGTCCTGCTTTGGGGGATGCAGCCATGCAGGCTTCTGTAGCTGCTTCTGGGGTCGAGTCCTTAGGGCGTGCTTTATCTGTATCTAATCCCTTATTCATAATTGGGGCTGTAGTAGTAGGTGGTCTTATTACTGCTTTTACCCATGCAGAAGAACAAGCAAAAATGTTAAAAGAAAGCGAGGAAAGATTAAATCAAGAGCTAGAGAAAAGTCAGAAGGAATTCGAAAATTTAGCCAAGTCTGTAGTAGAAGCAGATAGACAAATGGGTAGTTTTATTACTTCTACAAATCAATTAAGGAATGATTTATTAGTAGCTAGGGGAGATATTAGCCAAGTAGAATTACAGAGTATACAAAATGCCCAAGATTTATACGACTTCGAACAACAATTAAAAAATACAGCAGAAGACAAACTAAATATTTTACGTCAACAGGAAAAAAATTATGAAAATCAACAGGCAGCAATACAAGCAGAAATAAATTTATTAGAAAACTCTAAAAGTTTAATTTTTAGTAATGCAGAAATAAACGAAGAAATTTTACGACTAAAAAAACAAATGAGACCTGTAATGGTAGCTAATGCTAATGCTACTACAGAAATTTATGAACATGAAAGAGATACAAGAGAGGAAATTAGAAGACAAGTAAGAGAACGTAAAGCCGTATTAGATGCCATGCAGGAACAAAGAGAAGAAGAAGAAAGAATAAGAAAAGCAGAAGAACGAAGAAGAAAAGCCCAGGAAAGAGCTAGAAAAGCGGAAAAACAAAGACAGGAAGATTTAAAACGATTGGGAGAACTACAAAAACTTTTAGACGATGCTGTAAAAAGCGAAGAAATGAGTGTAAAAAGCATCGAACAAATACAAGCAAAAAGAATAGGAAAAGAAGCAGAGATAGCATTAAATTATAAGTTACAGGTAGATTCGATTACAGAAGCAAAGACCAAATTAGAAGAACAATTAGTAGCAGCTCAAGAACTAGCAAAGACAGACCAAGATAGACAAAAAGTAAAAGAACTGGAAATACAAACAGCAGAAACACTAGCAATATTAGAGCAGGAACATCATATACAGGCTGTAAAATTTAGGGAAGAGATAGCAGACTTAGAAGAAGAACGACATAAAAAAGAACTAGATAACGCAGAAAAAGAACGACAGGCTAAATTACAAAATGCGAAGGCTACAGCAAATTCCATTATAGAGTCTGCTGTATCTGTAGCCCAATTTAACGCTGCTATGAATAAGGAAGACATAAAAGCACAACAGAAATTATTTAGGGTAAATCAAGCTGCATCTATAGCCAATATTACAATGAAGGCAGCAGAACAGATAGCAGCAGCCTTAGGGTTACCCCCAATTATAAGAGGGTTACAAATTGCTGCTATTACTGCTGGTAGTGCAGCCCAGATAGGAGTAGTAGCAGCCCAAACACCACCAACAGCAGACATGGGGGGTATGATTGGAAACAGGGATAATTTACGACCAGATGAAACTATGGTACGGGTTTTGTCTGGCGAGGCTGTATTAGATAGGGCTACAGTAAATAGAATTGGTGGACAAGAGGGTTTACAACAGTTACAGCAGGGTGGAACTATGGGTAACGTCGTAGTAGTCCAGCCTTTTAAACACTTCGATAGATTTATAAAGCAAAGTAATAGAACTGGTGTTATAAATAAATCTAAAAGAGTAGCGAGGTATTAAGATGGGAAATAATACTAGTCCAGATATATTACGTGGGTTTTTATTACCCCACGATATAGACCAAACAAATATAGATAATGCTAATAGTTCGTTTTCGCAAAGTGGAAACAGAGCAGGGGACCCAGTACCCCAGCAAATTTCTAAACTGATAGTAAGGGCTGTAGGGGAACAAACAGCAGGTAGCGATTTACAGATACGTACCCAAAGAGCAGGACATGCAGGTAAAGGGGGTCAGTTTGTTTGGGTAGATAATGCTGCTTCTTCTTCTGATTTTGGTAGACTATTACCATCCAATATTACTAACTACGATATCGCAGATTATAGCCCAAATACATCGTACTATTATAAGTACCCATCTATGTTAGGTTTAGATAATGGTACGTTATTAATTGCAGTGTTTAGTGATGAACCTACATTTTTAACACCTAGAATTACCCTTTATAGCAGGACAGAAGACGACGATATTTATAGTACTGTAACCATCGCAAATTTAGTAGACCCTATTTTAGGTATTAGTCTTCCAGAAACATACCCAGCTTTATGTAAATTACCAGATGGTAGTATTTTATGTATTTTTAATACTGTCTATGGTACAGCTGGAAGTCCAACAGCCAGAATAAATTTTAAGGCATATAGAAGTACAGATAATGGGGATACTTGGAATTTATACAGCAATAGACTTATAGATACGCAAATTTCAGCAGGGACAGGTAGCGGACAATATGAAGTAAAAGGAGTACAAATAGCAGCCCTAAACGGACAGGTTTTATTACTACTAGAAACTAGATTTGGCACTTCGGGGGCTGGGATATATCAGAATAGATTATTCCAATTTGCTTCTGTTGATTCTGGACAAACTTTTATTAGAGTTACTTCGGCTTATGATTTCGATTCTGGATACCATAGAGTACGATTAACGACTAGACAAAGCCAGTATTATGTATCTTATATCGCAGAAACATCTATAATACATAGCATGCAAATTCCACATGCTTTTTTTAGTATATCGCTAGCCAGAAATGCAGAAATATACAGCGAACTTAGCAATTTAGTTACTGTAGAGTCTAATTTAGATAATGAAGACATGGCAGGGGGTGAACTTGCAATAGTAGTAGATGAAGACGATATAGTATATGCTTATTTTAGAAGATGTAACTTAACAGGAGAAGAAAAATATATATCTAGAGTATCGAAAGATGGTACAAATTGGGAATATATGGCAAGTGGTACAAGTTATTGGTATCAAATTACCGATAGTTCTGGAACCATACAAAGACCTACAGAAATACAAGGTACAGCAGTAGCAGGACGTATAGCAATTGGGCATAATTTCGATACATCTATAAGTATTAAAGATACATTAAGTGTATTTTGGATGGGTGGATATTCCAGTTTAACGTACCCATTTATCGACGATTCGAAGGACAGATATAAAAAAATAACCTTTAATACGACATACATACCATATAACGAACCTGGTACTATATCAGAATTTACGGCATCTGGTACTGGAGCAGATAGTATATCTATTGGTAGATTATACGTAAATACGACGTCGTCAACAGAACGATATTATACTAGTACATATTCTACTACGACTTTAGACCAGGGACTTATATGTAGATGCAGATTTGAAGCTGGTTTTGGTGGGTCTACTACCAGCGATGCTAGATATGTATCTATAGAGATAGGAGATGGAACAGACAGATACGGTATAATATGTCGTATTAGTGCAGCATCTGTATATTTAATAGATATGCATAGTGGTACTAGTATTGCTGATACAAATATTGGTAATGGTATAAACGATGTTATTTTAGCAATATCTAATAACGATGGTAAATTATATTTATGTACAGAAACCCAGGGACATACAAAAAGTTACATAGAGGTAGGTAATTCTGGGGGTTTAACATCTGGGGGGACTGGTTTAACTGGTGGGGCTGCTTCATTTGGGCATGGTACTTATTCTGGTACAGTACGTACATATTTTTATGAGTTTATGGTATCTAGCGATGGTTTAACAGGGTTACAAATGTCTTCTGATACCCCAGAACTAGCCAGCATGAATTATCCCCCTGCTGGGAAATATGTTTATATTGCAGATGGTGTAAGGATTACAACCTTAAACGGGCCAGCGATTTTAAACGATGAATACAATATAAAAACCAGATACGAGTATGGTATAGATAATGTTTTTTATGTAAATAGTCCGAGCTTAAAAAGTGGATGGCGAAGTACTACCGTTTCTGCTGGGACATCTATACCTACGCAGGAAATAATATTTAATGGTATTACAGATGCTTTGGGAAGCCCTTTTACAGGTAATGGAGTAATAGGTATACATCTTGCAGGAATAAACTTTAAAAGAATACAAGTATACAGTAAAGAAGGGGCTGGAAGTTTTACACTAAGAGCAGATAAAAATACCAGTATAGAATTTTATTATGATGAACGAGCAGGTACAATTATACCCAATTCTAGTAATGCTGCTATTGGTCCTTATATATCATTTAACGAATATGCAGGGGCTACTTTACAATTAACAGATGGTACTACTACTGTTTTTACACGTATTGTAAGCAATACAGAAGGGACGTTATCGAATAGTAGTACAAAGAAACCAGTTTTTTATATTGAAAAAGGGGTTACAATACCTACAACAGGAACAAATACAGACAGAGAAGCCTTTATTATTCCGACGTCATGTACCCTAATAATGTATATGGATAATAATTTATCATACGATGAATTACAATTAAGATTTGCTAGTCAAGCAACAGCAGAAAATTATATGGAATGTTCCCATATTAGTATTGGTCCTGTTGTTTTCCCCGGGCAGCAATATGGAAGGGGTAGAACCATCTCTATAGATTCTGGGACCATCTCAGAACAGCTATTAAATGGAACCAGATTTAGTAAAAATGTAAGGGACTCCCAAAGAACAATACGAGTATCTTGGGCAGACCCTATAGATATTACTACCATGTCCTCAGATGCTGTAGACCCTAATTACTGGACAGCTCTAACATCTAGTACAGATGCGATAGCAACAGATAAAGACGTACCTTTATTTATGTTGGGACTATTGCAACGTCTTAAAGGTACATATAGACCCCTAGTATATTTACCATACATAGAAAGACTAGCCAGTACTGGAAATGTACAGGCAGATATACTAGCACGTAAAAATGAACAGGTTTTAGCTGTTATAACCAGTGATGTAACTATAGAAAGCGTCTTAGGTAATGAAGAAC
>Ga0209536_100017020_pt1 | contig 10317 bp, 11 predicted proteins | sample DeeMarSeWOR28_12_FD_187461 | JGI IMG/M metagenome (GOLD analysis project Ga0209536, IMG submission 187461) | Marine sediment microbial communities from White Oak River estuary, North Carolina - WOR-2-8_12 (SPAdes) (version 2) | ecosystem: Environmental > Aquatic > Marine > Intertidal zone >... | reverse complement strand
TATCAAGACTGTTCTCGAAATTATCTCCGATTACAAAATAGTGATCTTGAGTTAAAACATATTCCGATATGGCTTTTCCCGCCAGGGTAATAACTGTGCCCTCAGGGATTAAAGCTCTCTCACCATAATCCATAACTATTACTGATTTCAATTGTTCAAAATTTTCCGGGGTGATTTTTATAGTATCACCCTTACCTGGAATTACAATGGGTCCATAATTGTCCTTATTCCAGTTCGAATTTGATGGATAGATTCCGGGATCTTTTATCCAACCAGCTCTTTCTTTTACATTAGAAGACTTGAAAGTTTCGGGGAACGAAAGAAGTTCACCATTGTTATAAATTTCACCGTTGCTAATCAATAGGGTATCATGAGGACCTGCTATGATCCTTTTCACATATTTAGAATTACCTCGTAAAGAATCACTTGCAAAGCCACGCGGAAACTGGAATACAATTACATCATTCACTTCCGGTTTACTTACTTCAAAAATATTTGTGTATGGGATGGGAAATCCAAAAATTGGGAATTCGTGAGGTGTCGAAAACACATATGCAAATTTATTTGCAATAATGAAGTCACCGGGAAGTAGTGTATTTTCCATAGAGGCACTGGGAATCTGAAAAGCATCAAATGTAAATGCTCTGATAATTATAGCGATACCAACAATAAGTAAAAATATTTTGAAGTATTTGAGAAGTTTTTCAAAAAGTTTTTTCATGAAATAAAATCCTATTCTTCAATTTGTAAAACCGCTAAAAAAGCCTCCTGCGGTATTTCAACATTACCTACTTGTTTCATACGTTTCTTTCCTTCTTTTTGTTTCTCCAGAAGTTTTCTTTTTCTTGTTATATCACCACCGTAACATTTTGCAATTACATTCTTTCTTAATGCCTTAACAACGGACTTAGAAATTATTTTTGAACCAATAGCAGCTTGAATCGAAACTTCGAACATTTGTCTGGGAATCAGGTCTTTTAGTTTTGTACATACTTTCCTTCCCCAATCATAAGCCTTTTCTCGATGGACAATCATCGATAAAGCATCCACAGGGTCACTATTTAATAAAATATCAAGTTTAACAAGATCAGATTGCCTGTATCCAATGTATTCATAATCGAAAGAAGCATAGCCGCGTGTAGTTGATTTAAGCTTATCATAAAAATCAAAAATTATTTCTGAGAGCGGAAAATCAAATTCGAGATCAGCTCTTGTAGGATCAATATACGTAGTGTTTTTGTAAGTCCCTCGTTTATCCATGGCAAGTTTCATTATGTTACCTACATATTCACTCGGTGTAACTATTTGTGCTTTAATATAGGGTTCTTCAATTCTTTCTATCTCTCCAATTGGAGGCATTTCTGCAGGATTATCAACAACTATCTTTTCTTCCCTTTTATTATAAACATAGTATTCAACGTTTGGAAGAGTTGTGATGATTGTTTGATCATATTCTCGATGAAGCCTTTCCTGTACTATTTCCATATGTAAAAGTCCCAGGAAACCACATCTGAATCCAAATCCAAGTGCAGCTGAAGTCTCAGGTTGATAAATCAGTGCTGAATCATTCAGGCGAAATTTCTCAAGCGCATCACGTAAACTTTCGTAGTCGTCAGAGTTGGTTGGATACAGTCCGCTGTAAACCATAGGCTTAACTTCTTTATAGCCGGGAAGTGGTTTTACAGCTCCATTTTTGGCAAGAGTTACGGTATCGCCAACTTTCGCATGTTTAACATCCTTTATCCCCGAGATTAGGTAGCCAACATTACCTGCCGAGAGTTCATCGACTTTTACTTTTCTTAATCCGAGCACACCAATTTCTTCAGCATCCATTATTTTGTTTGTTGCGAAGAATTTTATTCTGTCATTAGTCCTGATTGTTCCGTTAAATAACCTGATGTATGCAATTGCACCCCGATAAGAATCAAATATTGAATCGAAAATCAGTGCTTGAAGTGGTGCACTAGAATCACCTCTTGGCGGAGGAATTCTTTTTACAATGACCTCCAGGAGTTCATCAATACCAATATTTGCTTTTGCACTTACTTTAAGAATATCTTCATCTTTACATCCAATTAAATCTATAACCTGATGAGAAATTCTGTCCACTTCGGCACTGGGTAAATCTATTTTATTTAACACCGGAATTATTTCCAATCCGGCTTCCAGAGCAAGATAAAGATTGCTGATTGTTTGAGCTTCAACTCCCTGAGCAGCATCTACAACAAGAAGAGCACCTTCACAGGCAGCAAGTGAACGGGAAACTTCATAGCTGAAATCAACGTGACCGGGAGTATCAATTAAATTAAGAATATACCTTTTGCCATCATTTGCGGAATAGTGCATCTGGATGGCGTGTGACTTAATTGTAATTCCTCTTTCCCTTTCAAGTTCCATATCATCCAGAACCTGGGCTTTTGCTTCGCGCTCTGTAATTGCACCAGTTCTTTCCAAAAGTCTGTCAGCAATTGTAGACTTACCGTGGTCTATATGCGCAATTATGCAGAAATTTCTTATCTGTTCCATTGATTAAATTTAAATGTCGTGCAAATATATGGAGGGGTAGGAACTTATTAAAGGTAGAGAATTTGGAATGAATGGCGTTGGGAACTAATGAACGATAGAATTAATCATTTCCAGCTTTGAAATTGTATCAATAACAATTCCCTCCCGCAGAGCATTTTCTGATACTGTCATTTCTTTCAATCTCAATATTCGAAAGATTTCATTCAGAATTAATAAACCAGTAGGTATTATATCTGCTCTTTTAATTTCCATCCCCTCAATAAAGAGTCGGTCAACAGGAGATTTACACTTAAGTATATCATTGGTCAGATTAAAGATCTCACCCGATGTGAAAGAAAATCCATTCAAGGATTTTTTAAACTTTCCTGACCTGCGGAATGATATAATTGAAGCAGCAGCTACAATTGTTCCGGAGCTTCCTACAGCCATGTCATATTGATGATGAGGATTAATATTAGGGTGTACATTCAATTTCTCTCTTATATACTGTCTGCACATATCAATGCCAGCGTCAGAAAGATTATAGTCCGGGAAAAACATCTTGCTCAATCGTACAGCACCGATTTTAACACTTTCTGCGAACTCAGAAATTCCGTTTTCACCTAATAGAAATTCTGTACTGCCTCCTCCAATATCAACACAAAATACTCTTTTATTACGAATATTAAGTGCATGCTGAACACCAAGATATATTAACTCTGCTTCGGTTTTGCCCCCAATTGCTTCAACGTTTACTCCTGTTTCTTCAAATACACGATTAATGAATTCTTCTTTATTTCTAGCTTCCCTTACCGCACTGGTGGCAATCGCTCTAACTTCAGCTTTATAAAACTGGGCTATTTTTGCATAATCTTTAATCACATCAATTGCCTTTTCCATTTCACCTTCGGATATTAATGTAAACTCCTTTCCTTTATGAGATCCCAACCGGATTACTTCTCTTTCTCTATCAATAATTTTAAATGAACCATCACTCATAATCTGGACAATAATAAGGTGAAAAGAGTTAGTGCCCATATCAATTGCAGCAATGCACTTATTCATTTTTTAATCTCCTTTTTACTTAAAATTAAGTCGCACAGATGATATACATCCTCCACAGATACATCATCGATTAGTTCAGACTTGCGAATGAAATATTTATTGAGCCCGATTGGAGCCCAATTAAATGGATTTGTTGGTCCAAAGATAGAAACTTGTGGTGTATCAGTAGTACCGGCGACATGCATAATACCGGTATCATTTGAAATAAAAAGATCAGACATAGATATCAATGCTGCGATCTGAGGAACAGGTTTATTGATAAACTTTCCAAATTTAATATCAGCATATCTAGTGAGATAATTCAATTCCTCTTTTTCAGCCCAACCACCGGTTAAATAAAAATTTGCCGAAAATTTGTTCTCAAGTTTTTTAACAAGCGATACATACTTTTCCAACGACCATCTGTTATTTTCCTTACCAGCTCCTACGTGTAATCCAATCAGGTATTTTCTCTCTTTATTATAAAAACTTTCAATAAATTTTTTTGCCGCAGCAGTGTCTGCTCCATTAAACGTTATTTCAGACCTATAGTTAGTTGTATTTATTCCGAAAGGTCTCACAATATCCAGACTTCTTTCTGATACATTAGAATCCGGATGATTTCGCCAATCAAGATCAACTCTTCTATCGAAAAAAAAGTTGCTTAAATTAGGTTTTCCATTTAATGAATTCGCACCTATACGAACTTTCGATTTTGAAATTCTTGCAAGCAGATTACTTGTGAAAGAAATAGAAACAACTACCGGTACAATTGCAAGGTCATAATCCTCCCTGAGAAAATTAATCATCCTGAAAAAGTGAACAGGATTTATCAATTTCCTTTTATCAAAAACAATAATTCTATCAATAAATTTATTCTTGACTATTCCCGGATAATTAAACGGACTTACAACAAGTGTTAATTGAGCATGGGTATACTTTTCTTTAAGTGCGCGAAAAAGTGAAACACCTGCCAAAAGATCACCCAGTTGGTTGTGCTGACGAATAATAAGAATTTTTTTAGGAACCTGGATACACCTGTCAGGATTTTCATCAAGTCTGAAAAATAATTTGAAGAACGAGTAGACTATGTCTGATGCATGATTCTTATTGGGCATTATCTTTCTTTGATGAATCGCTTTCCTCATCAGTTGGTGTGATATCACGAAAATCTGCTTCTTCCAAGTCTTTATACTTATTCCTTAAATTGTTGGTCTTTTTCTTAAGATCATCAATATTTAGTCGGGAACCTGAACCGAACTTAGTTAATAATTTTACTAGTCTAATACCAAAGAGGACTAATAATACAATCGCCATTATGAGAATTATACGGCTCATATTATCCTCTTGATTTCAGGATTGAAATATTCAGTAAAACCTCTGTCTTCCCTGAAAATTTGCTTGAATAACTCATCAAAATCATTATCGCTGTGGACAAAATCGATTTCGGTTGAATTAACAATCAGCAGTGGTGTTGTATTGTATCTGAAGAAATAATGATTGTAGGCTTCGCTTAACTCATCAAGATAACCACGAGTAATAGCTCTTTCAATCTTCCGGTTCCTTTTTTTAATATTATACATTAGCCGATCGGTACTTGACTGCAGGAAAATTACCAGATCCGGTTTACGCAAAGAACGTGCAAGAAGAGGATAAATACTTTCGTAGAGATTTAATTCATCACGGCTAAGGTTGAGATAAGCAAAAATTCTATCCTTTTCGAAAATGTAATCACAAATGATATGTTCTGAAAAGAGATCTTCCTGGTTAAGTTCCTGATGCTGCTTAAACCTGTTTATAAGAAAAAACATCTGTGTCTGAAAAGCAAAGCGTTTCCTATCAACATAAAATTTTTCCAGGAAGGGATTGTCATCAAATTGTTCTAAAATCAACTTGGCATCCAGACGATCCCTTATCCTTCTGGCTAGGCTGGTTTTTCCTGAACCAATTACACCTTCAATGGCAATGTAATGTAAATCGGTATTTGTATTTTCTTTATCACTCATTGAATCAGAACTCTATGAGGAATTTTCCTGATAATATATGTTTTATTCTCCTGAGATAAAGACTCCACAGTCTTTGTCTGAAAAATACAAATTTCAGAAATTTTTTTAAGCAACTCTGGATGCACTAAATCGGGTTCTATTTCATTCAGTGGAATAAGCACAAAATCCCGGTTAAGCATATCTTTGTGAGGTACTGTAATCTCTTCATCTGAATATACTAAATCATTATATAACAGGATATCAAGGTCAATTTCTCTTGGTCCCCATTTTTCAGTTTTTTTCCTGCCAACCTGGATTTCAATTGACTTTAGAGAGTGAAAAAGAGCTTTTAGTTCTAAAGAAGTTTTTATTTTTAGTACAGCATTAAAATATTCTCCCTGCAGGATTTCACCGTAAGGTTCTGATTCGTAAATTGAAGAAGCTGATAAAAGCTCGCAGTGAGAATTTTCACTTATAAGTTCAATTGCATAATCAATTTTATTTATCTGAACTCCCAGATTTGATCCGATACCTATGTAGGCAATGTTATTTATTCTTTCTCCTGAACAATATATTATTTTTTCCGTTCCTTGATTACTTCTGCTTCAACACAGTCAACGACTCCACCGAGTGGCGGATTATTTTTTCGAACCCTGACAGCTACTTTTTTAATTCTTTCAAACTTCTTCAGTAACTCCTCTGCAATTTCTAAAGCCAGAGCTTCTATCAGATAATATTTTTGTCTGACAGTAAATTGGTTAAGGAAGGAATAGACTTTATAATAATCAACTGTTTTACTCAAATCATCACCTCTGGCTGCTTCAGCAAAATCAGTATAAATATCAATATCTGCCTCGAACTTTCCACCGACATTTTGTTCTTCATCACTCACACCGTGATAGCCATAGAAAGTCGCATTCTTAATTCTAATAATATTAATCATTTACTAATTGATAATTTCTTCCTTATAAAATTTACTAAATGTTAACAAATTATGACTGAATTTCATCCGCAGGTGTTTGTTCTTTAGCTGTTTTAAATATTGAACCTTTTTTCAATTTGAGTAGATTTCCAAGATTTGCCCAAACAACACCAGTGAGAACCAAAGCTGTTCCAAGGAAATGTCTCGTAGAAAGTTCTTCGGAATATAACAGAAAACCAAGAATTAAAGCTACGATTGGTGTTATAAATGCAATAAGTGAGAGAATTACAACGTTTACGTGTTTTATCAGCCAGTAGAATGAAGTAAAAGTAACGACACTGCCAAAGAAAGCAAGATAAAGAATGGAAAGAACTGCATTTTCATCAATTTTAGTAGAGGAGAGGTCTTCAAAAAATAGAGCGATTAAAATCATAGATACAGCAGCTATAACCATCGGAATAAAATTCATGGATAAAGGATGAAGATGATGGCCAAATTTCTTAATTGAAACGGCAATCCAAGCTTGCATCGTTCCGCTTAACACAACTGCAAACATACCTATCAGATAGTCATTCATATCACCAATAAAAGAATCAGAAAAAATGACTACGATTCCGGAAAAACCTAGCACGGTTCCGAAAATTTTATAGAAGCCAATAAACTCACCGGGCATTCTTATGTACGAAAAAATAACCACCCAGAAAGGATAAACCGCGAACAACACCGAAGCCATTCCGGATGGTACAAACTGTTGAGCCCAATAAACCAAACCGAAAGGGATTACAAATGAAAAGAAGCCCATTAATAAATATAGCCGAACCGACACTCTGTCTTTTTGGACTGAAATACCTTTTACTCTCATTAAAACAAAAATTGCTGCAGATGCTATGGAGAATCGTATACCTGCCGAAAATATTGGTGTTAATGACTCAAGTCCAAATCGTATCGCAATCCACGTTGATCCCCAAATGAAACAGAGCATTGCATAAGCAAGAAAGATTTTTATACCGGGATTGTTCACGGAATTTCCTTCATTGCTATTACGCCAAGAGCTCTACCAGATTTTGAACCATCTCTTCGATAAGAATGAAGCACACTTTCATATTCATATGTGCATAAACCTGATACCTGGACATTATTTGGATTTACTCCCATATCAAGCAATATCTCAAAATTTGATTGCGCAAGATCAAGATAAAAACTATCGTTATTTCTAAGCACAAATTTTTCTTCAAATCGCGATGAAACATCTTCCCCAACCTCATAATTCTTTTTTGAAATTGAAGGACCAAGATAGCAGACCATATCAGAAGGATTTGAATTATAACTTTCTCCCATTTTCTGAATAGTCTTTTTTAAAATTTTCTTTTCAGTACCTCTCCAGCCTGAGTGAATTGCCGCAATTATTTTTTTCTTAGGATCATAAATAAAGATCGCTGGGCAATCAGCACTGCTAATTGCTAGGCCAAGATTCCCTTTGCTTGTGATCAAAGCATCACTTTCCCCACAATTACCCCAAGAATCAATCTCTTTTATACAATCTTCGTGAACCTGTTTTTGATAACAGACCGCTTTTTCATTCAAACCAAGCTCCTTAAAAAACTCTCCTCTGTTTTGATCAACGGTTTCTTTATTATCACCAACATTGTATGAAAGATTAAAAAAATATGGAGCTGTTTTGTTCAGTCCGATCTTAGTACTAAATCCAACAATAATTTCAGGAAACAGTTGAAAGATAAAAGGTTTGATGATCAGCATAATGATTGATTAGGCTATAATTATCCACAATTGAGAGTATAGTGCTTTAATAGTATATTAGTAAAGTTATATTTCAAACATCAATTAAGGTAAATATATTGAAAATCTTAGTAACTAATGATGACGGAATTGACTCTCCTGGTATTTCTGCTTTAGCAGAAGCATTGCGAGAAATTGCTGAGGTAATCGTCGTCGCACCCAGCGAAGAGCAAAGTGCTGTTGGTCACGGTATTACTATGAAATATCCTCTGAGAGTTTTCAGGTACCGAAAAAACGGAGCTTTCTTTGGTTATGCTGTAGAAGGAACACCCGCTGATTGTGTGAAAATGGGAATCCGTAACATTATGGGTGAATCTCCAGATCTCGTTATCTCAGGAATAAATCACGGATCAAATACTGCAATAAATATTATCTATTCAGGGACAGTATCAGCTGCCAGAGAAGCAGCAATAATGGATGTGTCTGCTATTGCCATTTCAGTAACGAGTCATGATGCAACCGATTTCACATACGCTGGTAAAGTTGCTAAAATGCTTGCGCAAAGAGTTACTGAGCATGGGCTTCCAAGGGGAACACTTTTAAATGTAAACGTTCCTAATTTTCCGGAAAATAAAATTGCGGGAATACTTGTTACAAAACAGAGTAAAGCAAAATGGGATGATATTTATGAAAAGAGAGTTGATCCGTATGGCAGAGATTATTACTGGCTAACAGGTAAATTGATAGAAATTGAAAATGAACTACACACAGATCAGGCTGCTATAAAAAATAAATTTGTGTCTGTTACACCTATTCATTTCGACCTCACAGATCACGAAACCTTTGAGGCTATGAAGAGTTGGAACATCGAAAAGAGATAAATGAAAACATTAGATGATGTTTGTCAGATAGATGCTTTCACCGATTCGCCTTTCAATGGAAATCCTGCAGGAGTAGTCTATTCTGATGAGCTTACTAAAGAAGAAATGCAATTGATAGCACGTGAGTTTAATGTTTCAGAAACCGCATTCATATCAAAATCGCAGGATTCAGATTTTAATCTACGCTGGTTTACTCCATCTGTTGAAGTAAAATTATGTGGTCATGCCACTATAGCCGCAGTACATTATCTCGTTCAAAAAGGAATCATTAAGAACAATTCCAGTACAACCTTTAAAACTCTTTCAGGAGTTCTAAAATGTTCTGCTCAAAATGGTATATATTCTTTAAATCTTCCAATTCCTGATATATCAATATTTAAAGGTAATAAAGAAGAAATAGTCAGTGCACTTGGTGGTGAAAAAATAATCGATACTGAAAAATTTCCTTTTATTCTTGATGATGGCAGTTATCTTTACATTTATGTTTCCACACTTGATGAATTAATGAGATTAAAACCAGATTTTGCATCTTTATTAGATTTATCCTCTGCCCGCAGAGGATACGATGCTTTCACATTATTTACAATGCAAACATTGGAAAAAGAAAGCAAGGCTCACTTAAGATTCTTTGCACCTTACTATGGTATAAATGAGGATCCTGTGACCGGTTCTGCAAACGGACCATTACTTCTCGTTCTCCGTCAATTAGGTTTAATAGAAAAAAATACCGAAGGAAAAACTTATACTTTTGAACAGGGTGATGTGCTGGGAAGAAAAGGAAGAATAATTGTTTCCTATTCACCTTCAAAGAATGATTTAACGATTTCTGGTAAAGCTGTTACAGTTTTCAGAGGGGAATTCATTTTCTGATGTTTGGCTATGAAGAGATTGGATTAACTCTAACTTATCCCACTGCTTACCTGGTTTTAGCTCTTTTCCTGATAGCAGGTTATTCCTTTTATGTTTACCGTTATACTATTCCTGATATTAATCAAGCAAAGAAAATTCTACTCATTTCCCTACGTGCAGTAGCATTATTACTGCTATGTTTTATTCTATTTGAGCCAATATTGAATCTCAATAAAAAATTAATTCTTGAACCAGGTAACCTGATATTTGTTGATAACTCCAGGTCGATGACAATAAAGGATGGAAGTGAAAGGGAGACAAAAGTTAAATCAATATTAAATGAGTTATCGTCTGATTATTCCGAAAACAATTTAGCCTTTTATGAGTTTGGGAA
>Ga0209536_100017019_pt1 | contig 10317 bp, 11 predicted proteins | sample DeeMarSeWOR28_12_FD_187461 | JGI IMG/M metagenome (GOLD analysis project Ga0209536, IMG submission 187461) | Marine sediment microbial communities from White Oak River estuary, North Carolina - WOR-2-8_12 (SPAdes) (version 2) | ecosystem: Environmental > Aquatic > Marine > Intertidal zone >... | reverse complement strand
AATATGGTTGTAACTGATGGAACTTTCTTTTCTCCGACCCCGTAGGTTCGTGGTCCGTGGTCATCGTCCCGTTTATAGTTAGCGTAGGTATAGCGGTTCTCCCATTTAAAATCTGTAATGGTAAACGATGTATCTGATCTTAAGATTTTCATTTGTAGTTAATACTACATATTCTGAGAAAGTACAGCTAAAAGTATAGCTGCTAGTCCACCAATAATCCACTTTTCTATTCTTAAAATTCTTGCTTCTAACTTATCAATCTTTTCAAATGTTTCTTTCTGCATAATTCTGCAGATCTTTTCATGATAATCAATTCTATCTATTGCAGATTTTCTTTTCATTATTGTTGTCCTCTTCCTGCAATTGCTGCACCTAATGCATCATTAGGGAATAGTGATTGAAATTGTTGTTGTCTTTGAACACCCTGTTGAAATTGTGGTGGAGCATATTGTTGAAAGGGTAAAGGTGCTCCTTGTGTTTGACCATAAATATTACTAGGTGCAGGTGTTGCTTGATAGTTAACAATTGTTTCAGCTTGATTTTGTCCTTTTGCAGATCCATCTAAATAATTTAAACCACCTTTTAATTCTGGTTCTGTAGATTTTTGAACTGTTTTTAATTCAGGATAAAATTGATTTCTTAATTTAGGTGCAATTGCTTGTGGTGAAAAACCTAGTTGAGGCACTAATATATTTTTATTTAATAAATAATCAGTTACTTCTTCAAAATTTATTTTCTTAGGATTAACATCTGGAAAATCTTTATCTTCTTCAGCTGCCCAGTTTAATAATCTAAATAAAGATTTAGGTGCATTATTAGCATTAGCTTGAATTCCTTTTTGAGCCATTCTTTCATAATCTGTATAAACATCTAATAAATATTTTAAACTTTTAGGAGAGGCTAAAGCCCAGCCTGCAGTAGCTAACATTATTGTTAAAGGTAAAGCTGCAACAACACTTCCACTAGCGGCAGCACCTGCAAATAGTCCACCTGCAATAGCAGTTTGACCACCACCTGATAACATAATTCTTCTCATTAGATATGCGTTAGAATCAGAAATAAATCTTCCATACTCTTTATCTAAAATATCTATAAGCTTAATTAAATTTTCAGCAGATCTTTTACCTTCTTCGCCACCTCCATACATTGCAATCCATTTATTTTTAGATGCAACTTTACTAGCTTCATCGGTATAACCGATAGCTTCTCTAAATTTTTTAATGTTAAACTCTCCAGCTTCTCCAGCTTTAATTCTAATGTCGTTTATATTTTCTACACCAATACCGTATTTTTGTGCAAGTCCTGGGTCTAATCTTTTAGGATCTTCCATAACTCTTGTACCTGCTGCTTCAAATATATCTTCATAGTCATTATATTTAATAGCCCCTAATGATCTTGCTCGTGCCATTCTATCTTCAACACTTACAAAAGGAAGGTTAGGTTGTTTATCAAATGATTTTAAAAAGCCATCCCAAAAATATCTTGTTCTTGCTCTATCAAATACTTCTCTACCAACCACATTTTTAGGATCATTAAGACCTAATAGAAATCTTAATTCATTGATACTGTCTCTTGATCCATTTCTAAAAGTTGTAGCAATAGATTTTTCCCAAATCTCATCAGGTGAAATTCTACCCATAGGTAAAATACCCATTAAACCTTTAGCACTAAATATGTTTGCAGAACTATTTCTTAGTCTTTGTGCTGCAGGAGAACTAAATCCACTTACTGTTGTAAAAAAATGACCATTAGCTAAAGCTAATTGCTTACCATAGTCTTGCATACCTTTTTGTATTTTATATGCGTATTCATCAGCAGCTTCCTTACCAGATGTTTTTAAAAGATTTTCATACTCACCTTTAAATCTTTCACTTGTCATATAACCTTGTATATTGTTTGGATCAGCTATTTTATTAAAATCTTCTTTAGCTGCTGCTTTTAATGAAAACACTAAGTCTCTAGGTAATTTCATTCTTGTAATAGCTTCATTACCTGTAAGTGTTCTCATAATACCTTGGTATTCAGTTGGTGACATATAATCACCTATTTGTCTAATTCTGTTTACTACATCTACTAACGGATCATCAAAACCTGATGCTTTCATTTTAGCAGCACCATATTCAATTGCATTATTATAGTCTGGAGATCTTTGTAACATTTCAGGTGGTAAAGTTGCTTCTAATCTTTTCATAAAGTCTTCTGCAACTGTCTTAACACCTTTAGTTGGTATAAACTTAGGATTACCTATTGAGTCACTAATAACATCTAATAACTTATATTGATCATTAATCATATTATAGTAATTTTCAAAATTTGCTTTCATAGCAGGTAAGAATTGATAATTTAAAATTGCTGTATGTTCTAAAGGTGTTTTATTTACAACTTGATCTAAAAAAGCTTCAAAGGTTTGTTTCTCTACAGCTTTTCTTTGTCTTTTAGCAAAAGTATTAACAAGTGGAATAACTCCAAATACTCTTTCAAAACCTGCAACAATTCTTCCACCAATTGAATCTGCTTGTGCTATTGTTGTAACTCCTAAATTAATATTTCTTCTTTGAGCTGCTTCTGCTAATTCTTTTGATTCTTTACTACCAATACCTAATACACCTTTCATACCTCTAAGTGTTACATTTAATATTGGAGCCATTGATGAACCAATCAAATTAAAAAACAATGCATTATGCATTGCCTCTGCTGAGTGTACTAAAACTTGATTAGCATATGGTAATTTTTTAATATCATTATCAGATACTTCAGATAAATCTTGTAATGCTGCACCTTTAAAGTCTGTGGCTAAGTTAGCTATATCATAAGAAAGTGATCCTAAACCAGCTCCGCCCATACCACCTAATTGTGATTTTACTTCTGTTTGTAATAATTGAGTTGGAGCTCTAGCAATTGATTTTACATCATCAACAACTCTTCCTAAAACTCTAGCTACTTTTCTTAAAGGTTTTATGTTTCTTATAATTGGTAGTCTTTGTGCTGCCTTTTCAAAAGCATCAAATGATTTAGTCATTGCTGTAAGCTTTTGTGCACCATAACCTTCTTTTGGATCTCTTTTTAATGCATCAAAAATTTTAGGAGCATCTTTAATATAAAAATAAGTTGAACCTGCAATATCTCCTGTTAATTCTAAATCAGATCTTTCAATACCTTCTTTAGTTCCAGGTATCATTCCTCTAGTAGCTACTGTAAATGGTTGATCTCTTTTTTCTTTTTCACCTGCAATAACTCTTGCAGCAATAGCTCTTTCTCTTTCTATTTCATCAACACTATTATAACCTTTAAGTTGTCCTGATTGAAAAGCTACATCAACAGCATTTCTTTGTTCATCTGTAAGTTTAGATGGATCAAAAGTTTTAGTATCTAATTTTTGTTGTAGTTCTGGAATTGTAGCCATTACATCTGTATCCCTGATAAAATATTTGTCATATTTTGTTGAATTACTTGATTTTGTTGTTTAGTATTCATTTTATTAATATAGTCTTTAACTTCAGGCATATAGTCAAATTGAGAAGTTATAAATGTAGGTGTTCCACCTCCCTGAATATAACTTGACCCAACTGCTCTAAACTGAGAATTTAATTCATTTTCTAAAGCTTTATATTGTGATTTAATTTTTTGAGGTGAAGTAAACCATTTTAATATTTGAGTATTCTCTTCAGCGTTTTTAACGTCAGCAACTGTTAATCTGTCTTCAGCTTTGTTAGCATTTGCAAGAATATATTTCATACGTGTTTGAATTAGTTTTGCTCTAGCAAGTTGCGCTAATTCTTTATCACCACTTCTAATATCTTCAAATAATTCTCTTGTTTCTTTTCTATATAGTTCAGCAACTTTAGCTGTTTCTTCTCTTTCATCTTCTGTTGCTTCAACAAGATTATCTCCTTTAAAAACAGGAGCGTAAATCATATTGTTAATAATTTCATTGTCTATGTTACCACCAACTTGATCTATACCTTCAAAACCAGCTTCTTGTGCAATACCACCAACAAAACCAAAAAAGTCTTCAGTAACATCTGATAATCTACCTCTAACACCTAAAACATTGTCAGGAAGTTTTTGTACTTCTTGAGCCATTTTATAACCTAAACCAATACTATTTAATCTAGCTCTATCTTTTGCTTCTCTAGTAGGGTTAGGTTGTACTTCTGTATATTGAGTATATTGCATTGGTACCCATTGTGTACCTACGTTATTTCCTTGTTCATCAAATTCAGGAACCATAATTGCATCTCTACCATCTTTAGTAAATGTGTCTTTATCAAAAGAGTTCAAACCAAATAGACCGTTTTGAGGATCAACAACTACTACTCTTTGTCTTTTACCAGTAACAGCAAAATTATTTTTTGGTGCTTCTTTAGATTTTAAATATGCAACAGCCAAATCGTTTCTTCTGTCTTTTTCTTTTTGGAATAAAGCCATAGCAGTATCAGTTGTTTCACTACCAGCTTGACCTAATACATCTAAGAAACCTCTAACTCCTGTCTGACCTGTTTTTTTAGATAACAAACCTGAAGCAAGTTTCATTAAAATTAAATTATTTGTTTGATCATTACCACCAGTTAAGTTTGTAATTCTTTCATAGAATCTATTAAACTCTGCAGCTTCTTTAGAGTTTTGATCTTTTAATGCAGTTTGTTTTAATCTTTCTCCACCTTCAGACGTATTTTGTAAATTTTTAGCAACTGCTGTTATTTCACTAGGTGTCATAGGACTTCCTGTTAATTTACCATTTTCAACATTAGGAGTTTCAATTATGTTTTTAGCATCTATTACTGCATCTGGTGCTTGAGCTTTATTTACATCTGCAATAGCTTCTTCAAATGTTAATTTTTGTTCTATGTTATTTTCTTTAGCTAACTCATAAGCTTGAGTTAATCTTTGTTCTACAAGTTTTTGAAACTCAGGAGTTCCTGGTCTTACGCCTAATTCTTTTTCTGTTTGATCAGGATTTTGTTTAGCGTAGTTAACGCTATTAATTACAACATCAACTGGATTGTCACTTAATACTTGTGGTTCTTGTGCTTGTGCATCATCTCTTTCAAATACAGCACCTACGCCTGTTAAACCTAAACCTGCACCTAATGTTCTTGTATCTAAAGGTACTTTTTGTTGTACGCCTTTTCCTGTTTGATATAAAGGAGTTCTTATTGAAGCAGGAATTTTTTTACTCATACCCGCTGTTCTTAAACCTCTTCCTAATAATGGCACACCAAAAGCTAATGAACCTAATCCTCCAGCTACTTGTCCGTAATCTCCTTCGTAAACACCTTGTCCAACATCCATTAGTCCTTCTGCTGCTAGTGGTGCAGAAATAGCTGTCTCTAAACCTCCAGCTGTTAATGGAGATTTTCTAACTAACATTCTTTCACCTTTTTGAATTGCGCCTAGTCCTCTTTGCAAACCCATAGGAGCTCCAGCTGCAGCTCGAGCTGCACGGATACCTCTAAGTGTTCTATATCCTGCAACTGCGCCTCGTCCTAGATTAGCTAAACCTGCTAAACCATAACCGATTAATGGTACTGCCATTAACTACCTCCTTTGACCCATGTTATAGGCCGCGTATGCTCCAATTCCTGTTCCAACAGCTTGTGCTAAAGGATTAGATCCTGGTGCCGTGGTCGCTGTTACTGCAGACTGTGATGTTGGTAAATTAGTCATAATACCTTTTAAGAACTCTAATCTTTGATAAGGTTCATATGCTCTAGCCATCTCTGTTGCTCTAGAAGCTTCTAAGGCTTGTTGACCTAACTGTTGTTGAATTCCTCCAGCTTGTAATAAGCTTGCTATGTCAGCTTGTTGCATTGCTTGTTGTTGTCCGCCTAACGCTCCAAGTAACTGACCTCCTTGCATTCCTGCTTGTGTTTGCATTGCTTGTTGTTGTTGAGCAGCACCTAATGCTTGACCAAAACCTCCTGCTAATGACTGTCCAATATTAGCTTGAGTTGCTCTTTGTAATTCTGCTCTTTGTATTCCTTCTCTTGCACCACCAAATGCACCTGCTCCAATAGCTTGAGCACTTAATTGATTTTGTGCCATTTGACCTTGTCTTGCAATTTCATCAGTAACATATTGTTGATAAGGATTTAAAAATTGATTTATATTTGGACCTGCTTGTGCAGTTTGTAAAGATTGTAATACGGATCCAATACCTGCAGTTGTAGTTGGCGCACCTATTCCTGTTTGACCTGCTTGTGTAAATCCAGATTGTTGTAAAGCACTTGGTGCTGCAACTTGAAATGCAGGAATACCTACAGGACTTTTAGCTAACTCAGCTGCTTGATCATATAAGGCGAGCTTACGGCTTTCGACTTCTGGTGCTTCTCTAGCTATTGATACTTGTGTACCTGATGATGAACCTCCAGAAGAGCCTCCACCGCCACCACCGCCAAAAATAAAACTCATATTATTTTAACTCCTTTGTATATAAATATCTTTTTACTTTCCATTCTTTACCTTCTAAAAACTTTTGCCAACCCGGTCTTGCATGTACAGCTACTCGTTTGCAATCGTTTTGAATAGCTAGATGTTCTATCATCTCTGCAGCTTCGTCTTGCCATAGTTCTCTTTTTTCTCCTTTTAACAATATGACTTCACATTGTTTAAAGTTAGGAAGTTCCACAACCCTTGTAACAAAAACACCAAAGACTTTGGACTTCAAACCATCATCAGAGCCAAACATTACAAATAACTGAAAGGCTCCGCTTTTAATTCCTTGTTTAAGATCTTCGATACTCATAGGATCCCCATCATATCTAAGACCTTCTCTGAGCATAAAGTCTACTAATACCCAATACTCATCAACCTTTTTAGGTTCAATGTATAATACACCAACCTCTTTTTTAATTTGTTTCTTTTCTGGCTGCATCTAATAAATCAAATATTCGTTTAAATTTAGCTTGTTGTCCATAGAAAAATGCTGCACCCTTTTTTCTCATATCTTTCATACTAGCTGGGTTAGCTCCTTCTAGGATACCTGCTCCTAAGATTGCATCCGCTCTTGAAACAAACTCTCCATCAGCTAATTGAGCTAAGATAGTATCTGTATCTTTATCTCCATTACCTGTGCCATCTTCTACGTATCCTTCTGCTCTTACGTAGTTATTGTAATCTTTTTCATCGTGATCAAATTTTGATGGTAAATAATTAATACCACCTTGATTAAATTTTCTTACTTCTGCTATTCCACCTTTACTAAAAGCATACATTGAATTAGCTCTATTAGTATAATTATAAATATCATCAGGTGTATTTGTAGTTCCATAATCGTAACTCTCTAAAATTCCTTCTAGTTGTTTATCTGCTTTTTCTTGTGCTGCAGCATAATCTTCAGGTCTTGTACCTGCTGGCATTTCAGGTGCTGGTTCTTCACCTTCTAATAAAGTTGCAGCTCCTAAACCTAAGCCTAATTGTGCTCCTGGTGACATACCTAAAAATCCAGAACCTTCTTTTGTAACTGCTCCTGTTGCTTTATTGATAACATCTTTTTCCCCAATTAATCTTTTTATTCCGCCTGATATATTTTGAGGAACTTGTGCTACTTGTTGTCCAAATGAAGGTACAGGTCCCATAGTTCCTGCTGCAGGGCCTCCTACAAATGAACCTGTCATACCAGGTATTGATGTTGAACCGAATGCTTGAAAAGGACCGACACCTGCCATACCTGCAAATTGACCTATTCCGCCTGCAAGTGCAGCGTCTCTTAATGCTCTATTTGTTGATTTACCTCTTAACTTCTGAATACCAAAAGTTGCAAGTGCTATTGTAAATGGATCCATAATAATTTTTAACTAGTTATTATGGTATTTTAACTTATATGAGAGTATTCATCAATATCAGTCAACCTTTATAAGGTGGTTTTTGAACTTGCCTTTATAATGATATTCACCAACATGGCTTATATCTTCATCAATTAAAGCATATATTTTGCCACCCATAGAGGTCCATAACTTACAAAAGTAAAAATCTTCACCAGTATATGTTTTAGTTTTTGGACTGTAATAAGAATCAAAAAAATTAAAATAATGCGGTCTTTCAACCATTTCTCCATTAATCATAGTATGTTGTATGATATTAAACTCTTTATACTCTTCCTCTAATTTTTCAAATACATTTCTTTTTATCATCATCATACCTGTAGGTCCTTTAGTTATTTCAATAAAACCATCTTTAGGTTCAACTTTTTCAGGATCTCTAACAGAAATAGGAAAAATACTTCCGTAACTATTTGGTAAGTCATCTGGTCTATTTTTTACATCTTTTCTAAATTGTTGTTCACTTATAGTCTTCATTGGATAAGGTATCAAACTTACATCATAAGGAGAATTAAATAATCTAAAAACTGATCTTGTAGTAAAATCAATGTCGCTATCAATAAATAACATACGATCTGCATCACTGTTCATAAAAGAAGATACACATAAATTTCTTCCTTGTGTGACTAAAGATGATTTAAGAATTTGAAAGGTTACTTTTATTTTATTTAAAATACATTCTTTTTGTAAATCTAGACAAGCTTTCATATAATGAATAGATACTTCAGAGTGTACAGGAGTACAAACCATTAAATGTTTATTTTTCATTTCGTTTAACATATAAAGCTCCTTTTAAAAAATCATTCCAAAAATTACCTATAATTTTCCAATCATAAAATCTTTTATAATATTCTTGTTGAAATTTTAAACCCCAAGATAAATCTGTTTTAAACATTTCTTTTGCTTGTAAAATACATTCAGATAATTGAATAGCTAGTTTAGCTTTATTAGAAGTGTAGGGTATATAAATAGGAAATTCTGCACAAGTTTCTGGTAAAGCGCCAAGATCTGTAGTTATCAATAGTTGACCAGCCGCTAATGATTCCATAGCAGATATGCAAAAAGTTTCTTCCCAAATACTAGGAAAACAATTAACATCGTATTCTTTTAACTTACTAACTAATTCAGCGTGTGGACAATAACCTTTAAAATTTACATTAGGTAATGATTTGGCTTTTTCATAAAGTTTTTCATATTGTTTATCGTTATGGTTGTAAAAATTTTGTCCATAAATAATTGTGCTTGAATAAACATCTAAAGTTATATCAGGATCTTTAATAGCTTCCATAGCAGCTAAAACAATTTCTAAACCTCTCCAAGGAGTAGAGATGTAACACATTTTTAATTTAGTTTTAGGAGCAAAATCTTCTTTTAATTTTAATTCTTCATAATCAATTCCGTTTTTAATAACTGTAGATCTATCTTCAGGTATATTAAAAAAATACCTATACTTCTCAAATGTCCAATGACTATTAAAAACATACCAATCATATTTTTTATGATTTTCTTTATTTCTAAACCAAGGTTCTAAATTAGCTTGATCGTAAGAATTTTTAATCCAAAGTATGTTAGATTTAACTGGATCTAAAGGAATTTTTTCAGGTATAGAAGTAGTAATTTGAACAGATTCAATTAAACTAAATGAAACGTGTTTTTTTAAATAATCAAATTGAATTTCGGTTCCGCCGTAAGGTTTCATTACTCGGTTTTACCAAAAACTTGAAGAGATGCAACTGTTATTTTTTGATTGATTTGTAGATCAGAAGCCACAGTGTCAGTATTGGGATTAGCAACATCAGAATCAAAATCATCTTTACTAACATATACTTTACCTGTTCTTTTATTTTTTATTTCTTCCTCAGCTTTAGCAGGAACAACTGGTATTTCTTGACCATTAATTATTACTGTTTTTTGTGACATATAAATTTATACTCTAATTTAATTACCTTGTCCACGATAAGCCTTAAGTTTTTTTCTTTTAGGTCCCCATTTTTTTCTTATCTGTCCGGGTCTTTTTTTCTTAGTTTGTTTTATAAACTGTAAAACTCCTATGTTACCTTTTTTCTTAGCCATTTTGATCGTCTCTGCTAATTTCTAATATTGAAACTACAGCCGTTATGGCGTTTGTAGTAGAAGTTTCCATTTTTAATACATCACTTTCTTCAAGAACTATTGGTCCTTTAGCTACGTTACATATGGTAGGTCCTGTTATAGAAGCATATGCAATTTGTATTGTTGACGTATTTGAACTATCAGTAATACTTGTTTTAAATATTTTAGAACCACTTTCGTTAGTAACTTGTATGTTTTGTATTATAGCTCTAGCATTACTAGGTGCTGTATACACCGAAGTTACTGAAGTAGTTGTTGGAGCGTAAAACGCATTTTTATAATAGTTAGCCATTATGTTAAATCAATCCATTTTAATTGCACAGCACAATCTCCATTAGCACTTCCAGATCGAACAGCTAGTGTTAGTACTTCTGAAGTACCACCA
>Ga0209536_100017018_pt1 | contig 10317 bp, 7 predicted proteins | sample DeeMarSeWOR28_12_FD_187461 | JGI IMG/M metagenome (GOLD analysis project Ga0209536, IMG submission 187461) | Marine sediment microbial communities from White Oak River estuary, North Carolina - WOR-2-8_12 (SPAdes) (version 2) | ecosystem: Environmental > Aquatic > Marine > Intertidal zone >... | reverse complement strand
GGTCGAGCAGGTCGCGCTTGAACCGGTCCTCTTCGGTCAGTGAGGGCAGGTCGGCGTTGGTGGCGCCGATAATGCGGACGTCGGCCTGGATCGGCTTGCTTCCCCCACCCAACATGCTACCCGGAACCTTCAGAATCTGGCGAAGAATCTTTCCTTTTAACGAGCCCTGCGGCATGTTATCAACGCCCTCTTCGTAGGCCCCGATGGCGGCTATGTACTGTTTCTGCTTCATCCGTAAGCGGCTGACAGCTTGCCACACGTACATTGCCATGTCACTCTCACCCAACGCTTCGAACACGGCTGCGGATTGTTTGTAGGCTTCAACCGCTTCTTCGGTTAAACCTTCGGCTTCGTACACGGCGGCCCGGTTGCCCAGGGTTTGGGCCTGTCCCTTCTCGTCTGCTAACTCGGTGAAACGGGACATCGCTTCGTCCAGAGATTGGTAAGCTGCCGGAAAATCTTCCAGCTCTTTATAAGTGACCCCCATATCGTTGTAAATTTCGGCAATGTGCTTTGGGTCTGTCTCGCCTTGCAAGGCGGTTTCAAAATTCTCGAGCGCTTCCGTATACTTGCCGGCTCGAAATAGAGCGATACCTTCTTTGTGTAATTTGGTGGGATTGCTAGCCATTTTATGCTATCCTTTTTGGGCAAATCTGCTTGCCGGGAACCGTTTATTCCGCCGGCACCGGGAGAATCAGTTGAACCAGGGTCCCCCGGTTGGGTGGGGCAGGGCGAGACTCAATCTGTAATTCAGCATCGATCAGTTCTGCCCGCTCTCGCATATTAAGGATTCCAAAACTGTCCCGCTTTTCGTAACCGTCAGCATTCTTGTTGATGTCAAATCCTTTACCGTCATCCCGAACTGTCACCACAAAATGCTCGTTCCGGGTTTCAAGGGTTAGCCACACATTGAGGGCACGGGCATGTCGTCTTACATTATTAAGGGCTTCCTGAACAATCGAGAAGATGGTGCCGGCAACATTGATACTGTAATCAACCTGACTCTCTGCTTTAAAGTGCAAGGTAAATGGCTCGCTTTGGCAAAGCTGGTTCACATACTGCTCCAGAGCGGGCACTAAACCTTGGGTTTCCAGAATAAGCGGCCGAAGTTCGAACAATATATTGCGGGCTTCGCGCGTGGTTTGATGGACCAGATTGTGTAACGCCAGGATTTCACCCTTGACTGCAGCCGGTTTCATTTCGTGCAGTCGCTCCAGGTGGTCCAAACTCATACTGATAGCTGACATAAGCTGTACCGGGCCATCGTGCAACTTGCGGTTCAATTCCCGTCGAACCTCTTCCTGCGCCTTGATGATATGGTCCCGCTCCTGACGCACTTGTTGGTATAACCGGGCATTCTCTATAGCGATCGCGGCCTGAGCGGCAATGGCGCTCATCAATTGCACATCCTCCTGATCAAAACCAACATCGGAATATTTGTTGAGCACCTCTAATACCCCAATGACCCGTCCCTTAACCTTTAGAGGCACTGCCGCAATGGATTGGGTCAAGAAACCGGTTCTGACATCAACCCGATGGCTGAACCGAGGGTCGGCCCGGGCATCATTGGCAATGGCCGGCTGGCCATGCCGGGCTACCCAGCCGGCAATGCCTTCATCCAATGGAATACGCTGCTGGCGCAACACATGGCTGCGTGAACCAAGGCTAATCTCAAATACTAGCTCATCCTGCTTATCATCGATGAGCATGAGTGAAGCAGCGCCGGCATCAATCATCTCTGTGGCCAGCCGCATTGCATCGGACAACAACTTATTGATATCAAAAGTTGTCATCAGCGCTTGGCCAACTTTGTAGAAAATGCCCATCTGTTTCAGCCGCTGCCGAGCCAGATTCAACTCTCCCACCAGCAAAGCCATCTGCCCGACTCCGGTAGACGCCCTGGCCAGCAACACCTGCTCGGTACCGGATAGTTCCCGCCCCGGTGGTAAGACCAAACTCAAAGAGCCAACCACAATATTTGTATGGGATACCAGGGGAATGTTGATGAGGACAAGCGATGGCTGGGTTAATCTGGAACTGGAAATAGCCAGAGACGCTTTATCCGGCAGGCGCCAGGATCCCTTTTTCAGGCGCTTACCGATAACTTGCTCCCAGTGCTGAATACGCTCCAGCACGACCGGTCGAAAAACTCCAGACCGGACCAGGTGTAGAGTCTGGTAATAGAAGACGATCGAACCCGCTTCAGCGCCAACCATCCGCACGGTCAGCCCTAGCACCTTGCTGAGAGCCTCATTCAAATTGCGGGAGGCTGCAAACTCGAACAACTCCTGTATAAACGAGGGACTAAACCGTCCCTCAAAATTCACGTCAGACTCTCGGGGCGGAGTAGGGGGAGAGGCCGATTTTCGTAAAGTAGGTTGATCACTCATAGTCTCTAAATCCTGTAAACATGAAGGGGAAATCCAATTCAAAGATACAAAAGGGGCATCTGGTGATGCCCCTGGCAAGGAAGCTGGGTACACCCAATAGATCATACAGTAACTTTGTAACCGGAGAACCTCTAACTATTTTAGCAGATTTCTGCCAGAAGTTGTACCCAAAAATCTGATGATTTTTGACTTGTCACAAAGTCATCTAATAGGTGACCTCTAACAATCCCTCGGCTAGAGCCCGAAGCGTTTCAGCCGAAAGATCGCTGAGGCTCATAGCAATATTTACATAGAGTAGGTTAGCAGGGTTTGCTAAAAACTCGCGAACGTCTTTTGGAAGTTGGGTGAAATGGGTGATCTCGTCCAGGGTAGCCACCTGGCCCCCGGATTTATCCGGCGCAATGCCCTGGTCCAAAAAATAACTCATAGATACGTTTAAATATTCGGATATAGCTTCCAACTCCTGCAAGGGGATTTCACTTTTACCAAGTTCATAGCTGGAGATCCGACTGGTAGGAACATCGAGGACCTTGGCCAAATCTTCTTGAGAACGGCCTGCTTCTACCCGGGCCTGACGAAGCAATACCCCAATAATCCGTTGGCGCAACGCCAACGCCTGTAATGTTGGATACTCACGACGGGTTTCCTCGAGCGGAATATCTGACAGAAAATATACCACTGGCACATTGAAAACCAGGGCCATAACTTCAAGATGGGGTAATGACACGTCACGCCGGCCAAATTCAATATCAGACACCAGCCCCGCCGACATACCTATGGCTTCCCCAGCCTCTTTTAGGCTCAAGCCGGCCTTAACCCGAGCATGGCGAATCTTGACCCCCAAAATTTTTCGACCCAAAACTGTTTTTCGGGCATCCGGAGCATAATTCAACATCGCTAGCCTCCAACAAATTCTGGTTGAATTATAACATAAAATTTCATCTTTGACACTTTTCAAATCAATTTTTGATTATGTCTAAAAGCAGGGTTTTCGGCAACTGCAGTCAATGCAATGAGTGAACATTGATTCATTCTTATATCTGTGATACAATGGAAGGGTATAACATTATGGTAAGTAGATAACGGGAGCGGAGGCTTATGAAACGCTTAGTTCCTATCTTGGGGTTTTTACTGCTGCTTATGGTCGTTAACGTCTATCCGGCCCGGGGCGGAGAGCCAACCGGCAAGATTGGGCCCAGAAATCCCACGATGTACCGGTGTGTGGACAAAGATGACCCCAGAATAATTAAAGTGGACAGAATGGCGGTCGAGCCGATCAAAGATATTGCCGACAATGATCCCTCTACCCTGGACAGCAACTGTTTCGTCACCACGGTGAGCGACTTTGGTTTTGACACCAAGGACGCCGCCCTGTTTGAAGGGTACCTGGACGAGCTAGAAGATTATTGTAAAGACCAGGAGGGTAAGGGCGAGGATTTTATTTTGGTGCCCATCGAAGACACCCGCATCGAAGGATACGTGTACGAATTTCATCCCGATATTAATAATCCGGGGGAATGGTTTCCCGTACCATCCCGAGACGTCCACGTGACGGCCAAAGGGATTACCTTTGATATCTTTTGGGGTACCGATGAGGATGGCTACTACTATTTTCCCAACGGTTTTGGCGCAGGGCCGATCATTATTAGCATGAAGTTGCCTCACGATGCCCACCCCATCAATCCCAACGTCGTCATCAACTCCACCGGGCTGGAGGAAACCTGGACCGTTTTCCTCGGTTTTTACCGGGGCGACGAAGCCCCGCCAGACGTAACCCAACTCCGGGCCCCCAACGGCAGTTTTTTGCCCTTTACCACCCTGGAAGATCTCCAAACGCTGAGCCGCTGCGGATATATGGATCTGCCCGACGTGGCCAAAGAGGTCTTACCCGATATAGCCCCTCCCAGCTCCGCCGAAGAATCGACTATCCAAATACCGGATGTTGGCGGCACTTTACCCCCCGACAGGTCGGCAACCATCATTGCCGTAGCCGTAATTCTCGCCATTGCCCTGCCAATTGCCGGAATCTTGAAGGTACGCCGCAAAGAGTAAGAACCCACCCCAAGTTAGCGGTCACCGCTGCTGGGCTTTGGGATAGGCTCTAATGAAACGGCATTAGGGACGAACCGCAGTACGTCCCTAATTTGATTCATCGCTATGCCGCCGATCCGGTGTTGGCTACAAATCTGCCAGGTCGACCGGCGACAACTCGGGATTTTCTGCGGCGCCTCGACCTTCTTTAGCCATATCCACCCATTTCCCGTTAATCTTGATTCGAACTACATCGGCCGTAAAATCTGTATTCGTGCCCAGGGCATCGTCATTGCTCATTAAGCTGGAACCAACGCCGTATATATCTACCGGTACGTCCAACTCTTCAAACCATCTGATTTTATCAGGATTGAAGCCGCCACTAACCACAATCTTCACCTGACGACAATACTCCGCAGCTCGCTCTCGCCAGGGTGAACGCAAATCCCAACCTTCCCAGGCACTATCGATGGCCTGCCGCACCAACAAACATAAGCGCGGATTGACACCGTTATCCAGCTTCTTATCACCCAGCGGCGGAATGCTGACATCTCGCATATTGCTCGACGTATCCAACCTGACCCCAAAGAGCCTATATTTTTCGGCAACCTCGGGCTGACCGGCATCTGTTGCGGCCCGGTATCGTTCAAACATTGCTTGCAACACGGCCAGGCTGGTGCTAACCGAGTCATTACTAAAGTCAACCAGCGCAATCCGCGGCACTTCGGGCGGACGGACGGCGGCAAATGCCAACATTGCTTCTACCGTATCCCCCAAAAAGCAGGCAATGGCGGCATGGGCCACTGTCCCGCCGCCCAAACCACCCCACCAGTCTCCCTGGGCATCCGTCGACACAAAGGAGCGGACATGCTGCCGGTAATCCCGATTAAAGCGCCGCACGGCGATATCGTAAGCGTAACCGTCGGCAGCTTGCACTTCGTGGGCGTCAAAACGGGCCGGAAAGAACAGAACCGGTTTTCCCCGGGCCGCTTCCAGGGTATTGTAAACATTGGTGGCAATCCGGCTGCCGCGGGTAAGCGCGCCCAACATCGGCGTTTCTAACAGGGCAAAATCCCGATATCGCCCCTTAACTCGAATTACCGGCTGCACCTGGCGAGCATTATTGCGATTGTACTGGGTGAAAATCCCGTCTTGCACCGCCTCGACCCGCAGGTGAGCCCACGTTTCAGCAAATTGGCCGTCAGAGGTCGGATAACCGGTGCAGTGCCGGAGCATACTCAGAGCTTTATCAACGCCGGCAACCAGGGCCCGTGGATAGCGACGGTTGAAAAACTGCATTTCCACCTCGATGTCGCCAGTAGCCAGATTACTAGGATCGATCCCAAGACTGTTCAGAATCTCAGAGTTACCGGCAAATCGATAATCATTGCCGGATAGTATTTGGAGCGTTTGGGCAATATTGACAAAATATTTATCAGAATACCAGCCTTGACGCATCCGATCTACATCGAGCTTAAAGGTCCGGTTCGTCAATCGTTCGTTATTGAAAATCGTCATCCTGACTTCCTACTCCGGCTGGAATAGCCCAGGCCAACTACTAATTGGATCATTTGAGCGCACTAAGTGCATCCCGGCCTCTTTAAACCTCTGAAAGGCGGCATCTGCTTGATCGGTATAGTCCACCACCCCAGGGATCACAACGGGAGAAGTGCAATCCTCCAAAAGATATACTTTTTGAGCCAATGCTTCATCAGACACCAAAATCTCGTCCAGCAAGTCGGCAATGGTCCAGGCCACACAGTGGCTCTTAGCCTGTCCGGCAATGATCACCGCATCAAACGCCATCAGCTTGCTGATAAACCGCTCATTTTTCCGCCCGATTTTGTCACCATTAGGTCCCTCTAAGACTTCCGGCTTGAGCACCGAATAGTTTTCGGTGAACGGATTATTCCCCTTGATCTGAAAATCGGGCTGGCTATGCCGGGCTATGCTGTGGAAGAAAATCGACTCCTCAACGGCGGAGACAAGGGCGTGGCCAATGCCGCCAAGCATGGCGTGGTACGGCCAGATGGTGAGATCATATTTGCCACCCTGTTTCAATTGGCCGGTATAGAAACGCAAATGTTCCTGGCCGTAAGCCTGGCTGACGCCGAGGCTGCGGGCGATTTCCGGGTTGAATTTCCAAACGCCTTGTTCAATATCTTCTGCTGAAATGAGCGTGTAGGGCGCCGGATGCTCTCCCGCATCATTGACCAGAAAAACAGCGTGGAAAATCTGCATAGCCTGATGGGTATCCATCGTGGGACTGATCTCGGTGATTACCCCAAGATTACGGTAAATGAATTCACACAATCTCCGATTGTCGTCGACCGCTCCCGTGCCTGACTGCCCGCCGACAAACAGTTCAAACTCGGGAATGCAAAATGTGTTCTGCACGTCGACGGGCACCAGACAAACCCTGAATAGGTCCCCAAAGGCAGGCGACAGGCTATGCCGCCTGGCCCAGACTTCGGCCTCCGCCGCCCGGTCTTGATACGCTACTTTCCACACGTCGCCCACTTTAGTGGGATCGAAGTGGGGCGGAATAGGGAGTTCACTTTTCATCTTTTTTCCTCACAGCTCGCTATCGATCTACCCATTATTAAACCTGAGTTCGACATTATGGTAGGTTGGGCTGAATTGCCGAACTGAGACCGTTAAAACAGCCTCGCACTTAGTGTCAATTACACACTAAGTATACCTCACCATATGATCTTCGTCAAAATAGGTGTCTTCTAAAAGTTGGGACTTTTGTGCCTGCGGCAAACTTAAATTTGCCGTGGGTACGCCCCCACCGGATTACGGAGATAATGCCCAAACAGGCAGAAAAGGCAGGTCCAGGACCTGCCTTAGGCTTTGCCAAATGATCCAACGATCAAAGCCTGTCAGGGTTACACCATCTCTCCACTGGGCACAAAATCAGCGTTGAAGTGAGACTCGTCAACACCGGGGTTAATAATCGCGTTGTGACCTATTCTTACCCCGGCCGGAATGCGAGCCCGTTTGCCAACAACCGATAAACCGGTATTCAATCGCTCCGGAAAATGGCGATTGGGCACGTTATCTACGCCGTAGCAAATCTCCGCCCCCTCACCGATCTGCACCTCTTTGTCGATGATGGCCCGTTCGACTTTGGCGTTGGCCTCGATGACGGTGTCGTTCATAATGACAGAGTCCCGAACTGCGGCTCCGGCAGCCACCCGTACCCCCGGCGACAGGACAGACCGCTCGACCACCCCTTCAATAATGCAGCCGTTAGAGAGCAGATTTCCGCCCACCCAGGCGTTCGGGCCAATCTGCACCGGGGGCTGCTCCTCACTGCGGGTATGAATAATCCATTGGGAATCGTACAAATCGAGCGCTGGCGTTTCGGCCAGCAGGGCCATGTTGGACTCCCAATAAGCCTGCAAAGTGCCCACGTCGGCCCAGTAACCCTCAAACGTATAGGCACCCACTTTGTGGGTGTGCAAAATAGCGGGCAGAACATCCCGCCCAAAATCGTTCAGCGTCTGGTCGGCCAGTATTTCTTTGAGAGCCTCGGCCCGGAAAACGTAAATACCCATCGAGGCCAGGGTTTCCCGGGAACGCCGCGGCTTTTCCTTAAAACCGGTGACCCGTCTTTCGCCATCCACGCTGACAATGCCAAACCGGTGCGTTTCAAAGGGACTGACCCGGCGCACGGCCAGCGTTGCATCGGCCCGCATCTGCTGGTGAAAGTTTAACATTGGCCGGTAATCCATTTTGTAAATATGGTCGCCGGCCAGGATGAGCACGGTATCTACCCGCTGCTCTTCCATAAAATCCAGGTTATACCGCACGGCATCGGCGGTTCCCCGCTGCCAGCCACTTTGACCCGGTCCGAGATAGGGCTGAAACAGGCGAACGCCGCCCACCGAGCGGTCCAGATCCCACGGTTTACCAACCCCAACGTGATCATTCAAAGAACGAGGCATGTACTGGGTTAACAGCGCCACATTAAATAAGTCCGAATTGACACAGTTCGATAAGGGAAAATCAATGATCCGAAATTTGCCCCCAAAGGGAATTGCCGGTTCGGCACGCACGGCCGTCAGCACACTCAGATCCTCGCTGGCGCCGCCAGCCATCACCATCACCAATGTATTCATTAGACTGTCTCTCCGCTCGGTATCTCTGCTCCCGGAAAATCACTCTCAAGCCGATCACAATTAATTAACACGTTGCGGCCAATCGTCAGGCCGCCGGGAATATGCGCCCCTGAACCAACAACCGTGATGCCGGTGTTAAGTCTGTCGGGCATAGCCTGATTGGGGGTCATATCCTCACCATATCCCAGCTTTGTGCCGGCCCCAATGACCACATTTTCGTCAATAATGGCCCGATCGATGATAGCCCCCGGTCCAATCCAGGTGTCATTAATAAGCACCGAGTCTCGCACCACCGCCCCCGGCGACACGTACACCCCCGGCGAAAGCACGGAATTCTCCACCCGACCTCGAATCACGCAGCCGTTGGAGATCAGGCTGTTGATGACCTGTGCCTGTGGCCCCAGCTTTACCGGCGGACGCTCCTCGCTGCGGGTGTGAATAACCCAGTCCGGATCGTGCAGTTTAAGGGTGTTCCCATCATCTGCCCCGGACAGGGCCAGATTGGTTTCCCAAAAAGACTGAATTGTTCCGACGTCAACCCAATAACCCTCAAACGGATAGGCGTACACTTTGTCCTGGGCAATCATACTGGGGATAACATCTTTGCCAAAATCGATCCGGGGAGACTCGGGCCTGCCCTCTGACAACCGCTGAACCAGGATGTCCGTATCAAAAATGTAAATCCCCATCGAGGCCAGGGTCCCCTTGTCCCGCTCCTTGGGCTTCTCGTGGAACTCGGTAATGCGCATATTCCGGTTGACGGTCATGATGCCGAATCGATCGGTTTCCTCCAGGGGAACCTCCATCACCCCTACGGTCAAATCAGCCCCCTTTTCTCGGTGGTAGGTCAGCATCGGCCGGTAATCCATCTTGTAAATATGATCCCCGGACAGGATCAGGACCAAATCCGGGTTTTTCTCCTGAATAAAATCCAGATTGCGGTAGACCGCATCCGCCGTGCCCCGGTACCAGTCTAAATCGGCGCTGCTGCCCTGATAAGGCTGGCGTAGGTGGACCCCTCCCCGCTGCCGGTCCAGGTCCCACGGTTTGCCAATGCCGATATGGGTATTCAAAGAATGAGGACGGTATTGGGTCAGTACGGCTACATCATAGATGCCGGAGTTGACGCAGTTAGATAACGTAAAGTCTATGATTCTATATTTGCCGGCAAAAGGGACCGCCGGTTTGGAACGCTTGTCCGAAAGAACGGTCAACCGAGTTCCGGCCCCGCCGGCCATCAATACAGCCAGGGTTTGCATAATTTACTCCTCTGATTTGTTAAGGGAAGAGACGTCTAGCTTTGACTTCGGCCACAGCATCATCACGGAAACGGTACAGGCGAGCCGGTCGTCCGCCGGTGTCCCGCAAGCCATCAACCATCTCAACCACGTTGGTCTTACGAATCTTGCTGCGAAAATTACCTTTGTCCAATTTGGTACCCAGGATGATCTCGTAAGCATCCTGCAACTCTCGCAGCGTAAATTTCTCCGGCAAAAGCTGGAACCCCACCGCCGAGTATTCCAGCTTATAGCGCAACCGGGTCAGGGCATACCCCAGGATTTCATCGTGGTCAAAGGCCAGGGCAGGTAGGTCGTAAATGGAAAACCAGCCCACCGCTTCGGCATCGGAGGCCGCCCGGGGATTGAGCTTATCTGCGCCGACCAGGGCCACGTAGGCCACGGTAATCACCCGGGTCCGGGGATCACGGTCAGGTTCGCCAAAGGTGTAGAGTTGTTCCAGATAAACGTCGCTACTTGTTACTCCGGTTT
>Ga0209536_100017017_pt1 | contig 10318 bp, 10 predicted proteins | sample DeeMarSeWOR28_12_FD_187461 | JGI IMG/M metagenome (GOLD analysis project Ga0209536, IMG submission 187461) | Marine sediment microbial communities from White Oak River estuary, North Carolina - WOR-2-8_12 (SPAdes) (version 2) | ecosystem: Environmental > Aquatic > Marine > Intertidal zone >... | reverse complement strand
TTTGAGCACTCGATCCGGGCTACGGCGGCTTTGGCCGACGTATTTCTGAACAGCGGCAACCGGGTGGGGTTGTTCATCTACGGCCGTTCTCTCGACTGGACCTATCCCGGTTACGGCAAAGTCCAACGGCTGCGCATCCTACAAGCCCTGGCCCGGGCGAAAACGGGCGGTGGGCACGTCTTTGAGAAACTGGAACATCTGCCGGCTCGCCTCTTCCCCGCCCGGTCCCAGTTGGTGCTGGTCAGCCCCCTCTTGCCGGCGGATGCCGGAGTGCTAATCACCCTCCGGGCTCGGGGTTATCGCTTGCTGGTCATTAGCCCTAACCCGGTGCCGTTTGAACGGCAGGCGCTGGCCGAATCGGAAGAGGTCGCGGTGGCGGCTCGCCTGGCCGATCTGGAGCGGCAGTTGCTGCTGGCCAAGCTCCGCCAGGCCGATATCCGGGTGGTCGATTGGCCGGTGGAGATGCCGTTTGAATATGCGGCCCACACCGCCTTGGGCCGGTTTCAACACGTATGAAAGGTATGATCTCCGTTAGCTCGAGCATAATTGCCACGCTCACCCTGGCCCTTGGCTATGGCCTGATTCCGCTCTGGTCGGGAGCAATGCTCGTCGCTATTATGGGATTGGCCTGGCTGGTCTGGCAGCAGCGCCGGGTGGGGTGGCTGAACGACCTGGGGTTTGCTTTCATGATCGTGACCGCCGCCGTTGGGGTTTGGTGGGGCGCGCCGGCCGTCTGGATGCTCGCCGGGACGGTGGCTGCACTGGCGGCCTGGGATCTGGCCCGTTTCGACCGGCGATTGGCGCAGGTCGAGCAGATCACCGGCGAGGGCCAACTGAGGCGAGATCACCTCGAGCGGCTGCTGGTAGTCGCGGGGTTGGGGCTGGGGTTCGGCGGTCTGGCGCTGAGCATTCAGTTTGAACTGAGCCTGGGGTGGACAATTCTGTTAGGATTCCTGGTTGTTATCGGCTTGGGCCGGATTATCAAAGTCGCCAGAATGTAGAAACACGAACTGTCGAAAGAGTGGGAAAGAGCACGAAATCATGTTATCTCAACGACAGGAATATTTTCCTTACTTTTTCTTTTCGTGGTTCTTGTGTTTCAATATCCACTCTCAAACCCAACTATTGGCCGCTTTAAGACCGCCGTTTTATAATGGGCCAAATTCTTCTGGAGTCAACTATGAGCCATTTCTTTGCCTATTTGGCCAGAATGAAATTCATCCAGCGCTGGGGGTTGATGCGTAATACCCGCAGCGAGAACATTCAGGAACACAGCCTGCAAGTAGCGATGATCGCCCACGGCCTGGCCCTGATCAGGAACAGGCTGTTCGACGGACAGGTCGACCCGGAGCGGGTGGCGGTCCTGGCCCTGTACCACGACGCCAGCGAAGTGATCACCGGCGACCTGGCCACGCCCATCAAGAATTTCAATCCCAAGATCAAGACGGCCTTCAATGAAATCGAGGGGGTGGCTCGGCAGAAACTGTTCAATATGCTACCCGAGGCGTTGAGGTCGGAATACGAACCGCTCTTTTTCGGGATTGAGGCCGACCGGGACCATTGGACATTGGTCAAGGCGGCGGATAAAATATGCGCCTATCTCAAATGTCTGGAGGAGCTGAAAGCCGGCAACCAGGAGTTCTCCAAGGCTGAACGAGCCATCAAAGCCGACCTCGAGCGAATAGATTTGCCGGAGGCCCGCTATTTTATGGATAACTTTGGGCCCAGCTTCTCGCTGACTCTGGATGAGTTGAATTAGGGAGCGGAGGATGACCAAACATCTCGTGTTATTGGCCGGCAACATTGCTGCTGGCAAGACCTCCCTGACCGAACGACTGGGCGCCCGGCTGGGCTGGCGCACCGGCTTTGAGTCGGTGGCCGACAATCCCTACCTGGCCGATTTCTACGCCGATATGCGCCAGTGGTCTTTTCATTTGCAGGTTTTTTTCCTGGGCCACCGGGCCCAACAATATCTGGGCCTGGCCCGCGGTTCGGAATCGGCGATTGCCGACCGGAGCATTTATGAAGACGCCCACATTTTTGCCCGGGTGCTTCATCATTTGGGCAATCTCCGGGAGCGGGACTTTCACGCTTACCGGAGCGTTTTCGAGCTGGTAGTGGCCGGCCTGCCCCGGCCTGACCTGTTGCTCTACCTCAAAGCGCCGGTGCCGCTGCTGCTGGAGCGCATCCGCCGCCGCGGCCGGGATATCGAACGGGGTATCACCGCCGACTACCTGTCCCTGTTGGACACCTTCTACGAAGAGTGGATGGCTACCTTTGACCTGTGCCCGGTGCTGACCATCCCCACCGAGAATCTGGATTTTGTGAACAAGCCCAAGCATCTCGACATCGTGGTAGCCCGCATTATGGACAAACTGGCCGGCAAAGAGAGCGTTGTTTTTCCGCCCAATGATACGTAGGCTGGTTAGCTCAACATCCCCTTGATCGTTCGTTCGTATTCGGGGAAATAACGGCCGATCACTGGCAGGTCGAAACTACGCAGAATGCTGGTATTCGGCTCCCGCTCCAGCAGGAATTCAAAAGATTTTTCGACCAGCAGTTCCGGCGTCACGTCGCCGCCGGTCAGCTTGGCGTAATAGCCGGGTTCGACAGTCACCCGGTGGCTCGTCGTCGTGCGTTCCTCGACCGTAACGTCAAAAGTCGTCTCATTGATTTTTTGGACGGTGATCATGTTTACCTCTTTTGATTGATACCCTTGAACCCTCATACCACGGTTTGGTGTAGCCATAGGGCTGTCTTTGACAAAGAAAGCGCCCGCCACCGAGCGCTTGAGCAAGAACAATACCTATGATTTGTAGGCGTCATTTATGGCTGAAATGAGCTCGACCGGATCGAACTGGCCAGGATTTTTACCGCTTATGTTGGACTCAAGCGGCCAGTCGCTCATCAATTCGCCGTCGAAGCAATAACAGCTCATCCCGGTCCACATCATCCACGGCTGTCATCAAGATTGTCGATCAAATTTTGCCACGGGCCGTGCAGACCGCTTTCGGTAACCCCATAGTAGACCCGTAGTTTGTCTTTGGCCGCACGCTGAACCAGGTCGAAGCGTGTTTGGCCGCCCCGTTTGTACGTTTTCCACAGGCCAATATCACCGTGCCAGTTTACCTTGTTCACGTCAACGGGGTTGTTTTCGTGCTCGGTCAGGGCATACTGCCACAGTTTTCTGGCCGATTTCTTGGTAACGTTATGAACGACGTTGCCATTGCGCAGATCCCGCAGACTGTAGTAAGTGGTTCCTTTGCGGACTTCAGTCACCACGATCTCTACCCCGGTCTTTGGGGCCGAGGATGAGCCGTTTGGGGGGGGTAAATCTAGGCCTGCCTGGGCCGGCGAGTCGGCGGATTGGGAAATATCCTCTCCTTTGAGCTGTAGGCTCCGTTTTACCAGGGCTACAATCTCATCCCGGACGGCCAGGTCCGTGTCCGTTTCATCTCGCACGTATATCTTGTTCTCATCGGTCACGTACGGCGGATCGTCCCCAACCGGCACGGAGATTTGCAGCACTTTCTTACCCTGGGTGACGTGCTGGTCGATTTCAACCTCCAGGGGGGGCGTGATCTTCTTTTCGACCTCACCGCGAATAATCGTGGCCGCCTCGGTGGGCTTGGTTACCCCAATCACCGGCGTTTTGGGATCTTCGGAGAGACCCACAAAGATGGAGCCGCCGTTGGTATTAGCCAGGGCGCAGATGTCGCAGATAATCGCATAGAGATGTCCGCCGCGATGGGTCATTGCTTTGTGGAAAGATTGAACGATGGTGGCGCCCTCCTGGCGAGCCGCAATAACGTGATCGAACGGAGGCTGCTTGGGCCGGAACGGGCGAGTCCGGTTGAAATCGTTGCTGAGGAATAGCTCCTTGAGCGCCTCGAAAGAAGGTTCCGACAGTCTCATTTCGGTAACCCGGTCTCCCACGCCCAGGCGATGTCTATCTCCGGGATCCCGATTGAGCCGGTGAGCGTCGGAGCCCTGGATGCAGTGCATCCGGCGGGGATATTCCGGTTTAGAGCCGTTGTAGAAATTGGCGGTTGTGCGTCGTCGCTTGCTTTCGAGGTCTGTTACCTCAAGCGCATGCAAATTAGGGTCTTGGGTATAAGCAATTTTGGTTTGACCGCCAAAATCGAAACCCAGCATAGCGACCCCATGAGAAGAGTTGGCGTGGGCCGCAATTGCCAGGCCCCCGGCTTCATTGATGACACGATAGGCGGTCAGAACATCTACAATGGCGCCCACGTTCGTAGAACCTGCAGCTGCGTCCAGTTTTTCGGGCGGAACTCGTAAGGTTAATAAGATATGTTCCAATTCCCGGATAGTAGTCTCTTGGGGAAAGATACCCAGGATGTGAAAACCCAGGGTGGCGGTCAGCTCAAAGCCGGGCAGCAAGAGAATCTTATCCGACAAACGATAATATTCCTCCAGACGTGATTTTTCGTCTGGAGTGATCCGGTCTAGTTGCACCAGCAGTTGCAGACTTTCAATTTCTTTGCGAAGTGCCCTCACCCCGGCTACGGTATTGTGGTCGGTAAAAGCGATAATATCCAGCCCGCAACTTTCGGCCTTGTGAAGAATGTCCAGGTAGCTTACGTTCGGTTCCTGGTAATCATCTGAACCGGGGGTGTGTAGATGCAAATCGACCCGATACCAGTCCAATTTATCGCGATTGCTTCGGCGTTTTCTAGTCACTATATTTTTTACCTCGCATAGATGTGGGATTATTGGTGTTGTCCCAGCCCGTCAATCCTTGGCTTACCTGGGTTGCATGATTGCAGGTAGAACAGGCATAGTTCTTGCCAGCAAACCAGGGGGACACGTACCGTTAATGATAAAACAGCGAGGGTTCCTGATGGCCAGGCGTGAATAAACGGTGGGGGAGGATACAAAAGATGCTATCCGCAAGAAAAGCTTTGGTCGTGATTATGAGCATCAATCGTCGTGAGACGGGACGGTGCTAACGCGTCCGGCCCGGGCCGGCTTGATATGCCAATCAAGCCGTAGCGCCGGAGCCAATTAGATATCTCAAGAAACTTATTGTTTCTTGGCGATTGAAGAGCGTTCGAGTTTTTACAACGTGACAGGGTATCAGCTCAATAATTCGGGGTGACGTACGGTTGATGTTTCTGAATTACCGCTCGTCCGACCCTTTGTTACCCCCGTTGGAAAATCCAGCAGCTCTCCGAAATTTCCCTCCCCCCTGAATACAGCCCCAAAAAGCTAGTTGAATAATGAATAGCCGCTTGTCGGATAAGGAACGGGAATTAAGCAAGACCAAAAAAGCTTTTTATGCCTTTCCGGCTACCGATTGCCCGATTTTATTAGGAGCTTTTTTTGGTCCACTTAACTGACTCCGATAGCTGAGGCCAGAATCGTTTGGAATGCTGGCGCAAACCACAAAATAAGAAAGCTATTGAGTCAATGTTCCTGGACAATCTTCAGAGAAGGCTTCCAGGTTAACTAATAATGATCAAAACCGTCATCATATGTAACGCTCTCTTCAGAAGATCAGGCGCTTTTCTTTAACAGCTAACAACCTTATTCCCGGCGTTGATATATGGCCACAAATCTAATGTGGAAGCTTTTGGCAACGCTCAACCCTGTTGATGCCTGGCTGCAATAACCACTTCGGAACCCTGGGGAACGAGAATTAATTATTCTTTCACAGTTGCGATCAGAATATTTGTAACACAACCACTCAATAGGAGAATATCTTAATTAATGTTCCCGAAAGTCAAGTTTACCTGCAGTTTGAACGATTACACCTCCTTTTGAATAGAATTGTCTCTAATTCTATTGATCCTTTCTATAATCTCTTGCCAGTTGAATGGTTTGAGGATAAAGTCGTTGGCGCCTGCGTCTAAACAGTCCTGACGCCGATCGATGGCTGAAGTGATTAATATTGGTAAATCTCCCCAAACCGAGTCGGCCCGAATAGCGGCGACATACTCGAGGGCCTCTGTGCCGTCCAGATGAAAATCCAACACTAAAATCTGAGGGGTCTCGAGATGGAGTAAAGGAACAATGCCTTCTGCTCCAATGGTACTGACCGCTGCTGTCTGAAAAGCCTCTAGTTGCAGAACTGTTTCGAGTAGATTACACGTGGTCGGGTCGTCATCTATGACAAGAACTTTTAGCATGTCCATTTTTAATGTGCTAATCATTGGATTTTGAATCAAATTTTATGGTTAAGTATGAAAATTATACCATTGGCCCGACTAATGTGCAATCGTCTTTTAAGATATTGTTAATCTTTCGACAAATCCAACCTTAACCTTTCAAAGTCACGAACACAATAGCAGGAGCAGATTCGCGCTCACGACTCGACTCGTGCGCGATCATATCCCAGACTATTGAACGCTCAAAAACCCTAATTGCCTGCTCGATGCCGGGCATTTTGCCAAAATGATATGTGAACCCTCGACATTTTGCAATAGCCGCTACTTAGAGGTAGAATATAGCTGGGAAGCCACTCCACGCTAGATTTCATGTAATACATTTAGCTTCAGCTATAATATTCAAAGGAGAATACCTTCAATGGAGAGACCTCCAATCAGGTTTTGTCTAACTTTAGTTTCTATCCGCAGACAAGACTTAAAATAGTCGCGCTCACAGTCGCTACAGCTTGCGAGAAGAATAAGACCCTTTGTTTGCTTTGCCGACCTTCCGCTATTTCCAACCCGTACATCCATTCGTGGGTTCATTGCCACTCACATTCTATCACAAACTCGCGATCAGGCCACTGGACAGTTCGGTGTTGCTGTTCGTGAAAGATTTGTTCTCCTGGGTCACGGTCGACAACTGCCGGACTCTCTATACCAGATCTGATAGACCTTTGAAGACAAGCAACATCAGTTTCTCATAATAAATTTGTATCCGGAAGGAGCTACCATACAATGAAGTCGAAATGGTTAGGTTGGGGGTTTATGTCGCCCACCCTTATTATCCTCATTATTACGGGTCTTTTGCCATTCTTATATGTGCTCTATGTCGGTTTTTTTGACTGGAACATATTTTCGGCTGAAAGCGGCCTGAAATTTACCGGGGCCGATAACTATCGGCGACTGGTCTTTGACTCCCCTTATCTCATGTCTTTCTGGATTACCATAAAATTCACCTTCTGGACCGTGGGCAGCCAGCTGGTCTTAGGATTTTTTCTGGCGCAGTTACTAACCCAGAATTTCCCCGGAAAGACCTTCTTCCGGATTACCCACGCCTTACCATTAATGATTGCTCCGATTGCGGTTGGCGCAACCTGGCGATTGATGGTTATTCCCGGCTTTGGGCCTGTTCCCTTTTACCTGGATCGGTGGTTTGACATTGATTACCGCATTGGCAGTTTTGCGAATCAGGCTTTCTTTACCACCGTCTTGATGGACATCTGGCACTGGACTCCGTTTGTAACCTTAACGATGCTGGCCGGGCTGACCTCAGTGCCCAAGGAACCGATGGAACAGGCCCTGGTGGATGGGGCTAACAAATTTCAGGTATATAGATATGTAACTATCCCTATGATGATGCCGATCATCCTGACGACGCTCTTTATCCGGCTTATGGATGGATTGCGCATTGTGGATGAAGTCTGGATGTTGACCGGCGGGGGTCCTGGGGCTGCCACTCGCTATGTAGGCATCCATATCTGGCGGGTTGTTTTTCCAAAAACTGATTACGGTTATGGGTCAGCGATGTCGCTGTTGACGTTATATTTTACAATTGTGCTGTGCTGGCTCCTCTTCATTGCTATTTCAGAAAGTACAAGAACTTCAAGATCTGAATGATTGGAAAGGTAGTGACAAGATGGCCTCAGGCTCATTTCGCAAAAAGCTCGGTTGGGTAGGTACTTACCTGGTCTGGATAATAGCCACGCTCATCGTTTTAATTCCAATTTACTGGTTGTTTATCGTTTCGGCTCGGAGTCGAGTTGAACTATTCGCCAGGCCCTCATTTATTCAAACCAGTTTCTATGCCGAAAATTATACAAAACCGTTATTTGATCCTACTTTTCAACGATATATGATCAACTCTATCATTATCGCGACCTCCAACGCGATTCTGGTGAGCATTTTGGCTCTCCTGGCCACCTACGCCCTGTCACGCTGGAAATTAAAAGGAGATGATAACATCTTTTTCTGGACTATTACGAACCGGATGGCGCCGCCCGCCGCCTTCATGCTACCGCTCTTTTTGATATTTACCCGAGTCTTTAGGACAGAAGATTGGTCGCTCTTTGACACCCACATTGGTCTGATCCTGGTTTACTGCGTCTTCAACCTACCCTTTGCCATCTGGCTGCTGAAAGGAATTATAGACGGGATCCCGATTGAGCTGGATGAAGCGGCCAAGGTAGACGGGGCCAGCACTTTCGTGATCTTGATCCGAATTATTGTCCCCCTGGCGGCGCCCGGCCTGGCTATAACGGCTATTCTTAGCTGGGTTTTTGCCTGGAACGAATATCTCTTTGCCGCCACTTTGACCAGCGTCAATGCCCGCACAATTACCACTGGCCTGGCCGAATTCGTGACCGTTACCGGCACCAACTGGGGTGAAATGGCCGCAGTGGCGATGTTGGCTCTGGTACCGGCGCTACTATTTCTGGGTCTGGTGCAAAAACATATTGTGATGGGCTTGACCTTTGGAGCGGTGAAGGAATAAACTGAATGGTACAGCAACTCGAATAATCAACCAGTACCGAAGCCCTAATGACCGGAAAGGTTATTTATATGGATTCCTATGACCAAACAGATTTGTACGTTCCTCCCGAAAACGAGACACGTGAAGGATTTTTACCCATCAAAACAAATACATTTGATCGTGTCTTCATCAGTGTCGTCTGTTTTGTAGCCATCAGCCTGCTTTGGATGCGCTTTGTGGAAGCATACCTTCATTTAAGCATAGCTGTCATCATCTCATTGGTTTTGGCGGTGGTAATTATTCGGCGGGGATAGGCCCCGCCTTTGCCAATCACTTACTGCTCCTCGTCAAATATCGCGACAAGAGAGAAACCAACTATTTTGTTGATATTCTGGAAGCGACATTTTTCACGTCTATTTTATTGTAGTGTAAGAGGAATTTGACGCCAGAGGAATGTTTCTATGATTGAAACCAGATTTGTGATGGGCTTAGATTTTGGGACTGAGTCCGGTCGGGCCGCCCTGATAGAGATCGCTACCGGACAAGAAATCGCCTCGTCTGTTGTAACTTACTCAAATGGGGTCATCGATGAAAAGCTACCGGGTACCGACATTGTTTTGGAACCAGACTGGGCGTTGCAAGATCCCGATGATTATTTGATGGTATTGAAGCAGGCCGTGCCGGCTGTCCTGAAGGAGAGCGGAGTTGATTCAGCCAATATCGTCGGGTTAGGGGTCGATTTCACCTCTTCCACGATTATGCCCACCCTCTCAGACGGCACCCCCCTCTGCTTCTTGCCTGAATGGCGCAGCAATCCTCACGCCTGGGGAAAGCTCTGGAAACATCACGCCGCCCAACCCGAGGCCAATACAATGACCGAAATTGCCTATGAGGGCGGATATTCCTTTCTGGATCGTTATGGCGGCAAAACGAGTTCCGAATGGTTCTTTCCCAAAGTGTGGCAAATCCTGGATGAAGCGCCTGAGGTCTACGAAACCGCTGACCGCATTATAGAAGCAGGAGATTGGCTGATCTGGCAGCTCATTGGTGAAGAAAAACGCAGCGCCGCCATGGCCGGCTACAAAGCCTTCTGGTCTAAACGGGAAGGCTTTCCCCCCAACGACTACTTCAAAGCGTTAGACCCCCGCCTGGAACACGTCATTGATGAAAAAATGTCCAGAGATCTCTATCTGTTGGGCGCTAACCTGGGGGGGCTAACCGCACAAGCCGCCGCATGGACCGGATTGAAGCCCGGTACGATTGTCACAACCGTCAATGTGGATGGCCATATGTCGGCCACCGCCGCGGCCATCACCGAGAAGCCGGGCCGGATGGTCATTATTATGGGTACCTCCAACTGCCACATGATTCTGGGTAACAAAGAACGGATCATCCCTGGGATGTGTGGTTACGTGGAAGACGGTATCGCGGCCGGCTTTTTAGGTTATGAAGCCGGGCAATCCAGTATGGGTGATCAGTTTGCCTGGTTTGTCCGGAATTGCGTGTCGGCCACTTATGAACAGGAAGCTCGAGCCCGGGACCTTAGCCTTCACCAACTCTTGGAAGAGAAGGCCGCCAGCCTCACACCCGGCGAAAGTGGCTTGATAGCCCTGGATTGGTGGAACGGTAACCGCAGTGTGCTGGTCGATATGGATTTAACGGGGATGTTGATAGG
>Ga0209536_100017014_pt1 | contig 10319 bp, 4 predicted proteins | sample DeeMarSeWOR28_12_FD_187461 | JGI IMG/M metagenome (GOLD analysis project Ga0209536, IMG submission 187461) | Marine sediment microbial communities from White Oak River estuary, North Carolina - WOR-2-8_12 (SPAdes) (version 2) | ecosystem: Environmental > Aquatic > Marine > Intertidal zone >... | reverse complement strand
ACTGCACAGCCCGTTGAAACAGCACCGGCATCAACATTTCAATTTAAACCAAATGAAACGTATGTGGTCAGAATGGAAGACAAAAAAATTGCCAGTCCGGACCAATCCGTGTATAATAAATTAAATCCGGAGTTGAAAAGTATGCTTGCCCTAAAAGACATAAAGTTACTCCCGGAAAAATTTGTTCAAACGGGCGCAACAGCAGGAAGTGAATTGATTTATAGCATAGGATTTGAATCTAAACGGCCTTTGGAATACATCTTTTCTTCCCGGCAATTTTTAGGTACCATGAAATTTTTTCTTATTTCAGAATCACAAACCGAGCAAGACAATTTAAAAAAACCCGTGTTGATTGAGATCGTGTCCAATGATATACGTTCTATCAACCCGGTTTCAAAGGAGATTGATCATGTGAGTATACCATTAACGGAAATTGAATTGGAGGATCCTGACCTTTCGGATTCTGCACAGGTAAAAATTATAACCAAATCAAATCCTGAAGGCTATGAGACCTATATCAAGGTGGAACCCGCGATCGAAATGAATTCCAATAGAAAACATTTTCAGGGACTAGGAGTCCAGAAAATTCCAATCAGCATCCGTGTAATAGGTACTTCTAAAAGGGATTCGGTAAAGGTGAGTTTTAATGTGGAGAAAGGAACGGTTATTCCCAATGGGTTATATGTGCACTATCAACGCCCTTCCATCGTCAATCTTCGTTCGGAGGGCTTAGGGAATGCTACATTAACAACTTCGTCAGTATTTACATCCAATGAACTGGAATTCCAGTATATCTTTCCCTGGTTATTCATCCTGATGGCCATCATTGGCGGGGTAATTGGTGGACTGGCAAAGTATTTCACCAATCCGGAAAATTTAACTTTTCTCAAAATAATTTTGAGAGGGATAGTTCTGGGATTCTTTGGTTGTGTGGTCTACTATGTCCTGGGTTTTAGTTTGATTAAACTTGAAGTCAGTAATATATTCAATGAGTTTGCAGTACTGGGCTTCAGTGCGCTGGTGGCATTTCTTGGAGTACAGGTAAATAAATAATAGAAATTAAAAAATTGGATATTGTCACGAAACCTCAAATTGGAAATCATAAAATTGTAAAGGTTAGCACAGTTTCAAACTTTAGTAAAACTTGAAAGAGCTCCAGTAATTAAATCGTTATCGTAAAAACTCAATGACCTGGTCCGGCTGGTCACCCAGTCCGTTCAGGATCAGTTTATCCGGATACACCTCCATAATTCCGCAGGAGGTTTCGGATTGGGCTTCCACCATGCCTTTAATCGTCAGATGATGGATATTCCCAACCTGGTGATAGCCACCCTCATGGTGATGACCTGAGATCCAGGCCACGACACATGCATAGCTGTTGATATGATCCAGTATTTCCCGGTTGTTCCACAATTGCGTGCCATTCTCCGGTAGCAATGGCCAGTGACAGAACAACACTACCTTGCGGTTAGTTCTCTCCGCCTTTTCCAACCTCCGCGTGAGCCACTGTATTTGCCTCTTCCCGATCCCTCCATTCCAGGTGGTTGCATTATTTAATCCCTGCTCCTTCAATTCTTTGAATTTCAGTAAGGCCTGTGCATACGCTTTGGAATTGTTTTTATGTGCAAAAATGCTTACGTCGCTCCCATCCAGCATAATAAAATTAAAATTTCCTTCATTTAAATGGAAATACCCTCTCGTATTATTCAACCGCTTGCGGACCTGACTTTTATATTTATCATCTACCGAAAATTCATGGTTCCCGATCACATGATGTACTGGAGCTTTGGACCGTTCCAGAATGGAGAGTGGTTTATCAAAACTGGCATAATCACGGTCTATGAGATCCCCTAAACTGATGGTGAATGCAAGGTCATGCTGGTTGAATTCATCCAGGCATTTTTCCAATTTATAGATGGAGTTTCGATAATCCCTTTTACCTGATTTGTCAGCATCGGCATATTGCACGTCCGCTATGATGCCAAAAGAAAACAATTTATCCTGTTGATAATTAATATTTTTTAATTCCTTCTGAGCGTAACTATGTGGCAAAGTGACCAGAAAAAAAATTGTGACGGTAAAGAAGCGTTTTACATTCATTGCAGCAGCTTAAATCTTAATTCCTTTTATTAGATAATTTTAATTTTCTTGAATTATTCCCCATCAAAATTAATGATCAATCTGCTTCATGACAATTCCCGTTTTGTATTCCGTATAATGCCGGTAAATGCCATACATCCATAACAATATAACATGGTCTTGGGGCAAGTTTTCTGCGACATAAGGTCGAACATTATTCAGTGAAGAATTTTCTGTGATCAGGGAGGTCGACCACTGACCATCGGGAAGCATCATACGGCGCTCGATTTCAAATTTTCCATACATCTCCCTGGATAGGTAAATATAATCAGGATTTTGATGGTCCAGTACAATGCCACCAGAATAATGGGCTTCCCTGACGACGTCATCCTGCCGAAGTGATGCGATCCAGCTTCCTGAGTTCACAACCATCCAGTCCACCCATTGACCGTCCTGCCAATAGGCGTAATGATAGATGTGATCATCTTCCGTAGGATAGCGGGCATAGGTGATAACAGGATTACCATCATGTAAAGCGATATCCCAGATCCAAGCTCTTATTTTTGTTTTGGAGGCATCATAAATCTTGTTTACACTTTTGATAGGAATTGGGAGTTGGTCCATGTCACCTAATGGTTCTCCATTGGTTTGATAAAACTTTCCCCCTTCATAATACATGTGGTACACCGAAACATCCGATCCGATCTTTGGATGACCATCGGTATATAAAAAGTCGATCCGCGATTGGTGGTCGGTAGCCACTTTGAGGTAAGGTGGATTTTTTCTTCCTTCATTGTCCAGCAGGATGATGTCATCACTCCAGGTTTTGCCCTTGTCATCGGAATATTTCATGTATGGCCACCAGTGATCAAACGATCTTGTAGGACCTACCTTTCTTCCAATCATATAAATCCGCCCATTTTCTGCCTCCAGTCTTACCGGATTGGTATAGGTATAATTGTATTCATCTATACCAAGTGCTATGATTTGCTCTTCCTCCCACACAGTGATATCTTCCGGATATACACTTTTACGCAAATAGACATTCCCGTTGTGCTCATTATAAAATGCCAATAATTTGCCATCGGGTAACACCAGAATGGACGGCACATTATGATCGTCAATTTCCAGGGTGTCGTGAAGAATAAACGATTCTATTTTTCCAGATTCGAGTTCTTTGGAACTGATGCGAACATTCCCCCTGCCATCAATATATCCGAAATATAGTTGCTCTTTTTCACCTTTATGATACACCGCCCGTGGATCAGAGAACCAGCACCAGGCACCATCCTCAACCAGCAATTCGCTGTGTACACCATTTACCTTATCACTGATTTTTTCTTTTCCTTGAGGAGTACAGCCTATAAAGAAAAGAATTGGAATTGAAAAGATGATTGGTCGTAATTTCATAGAAGAAAAATTAGCTCTACATCACAAATATTTTAATTATAAAAATTCAATTTCAATCTCATGGATTTCGTCTTATAAAATGGTTCCTGCAACTTTAAAGTTCTTCTCAACGTGCTAACAGCATACTGCCTCTTCCATTGCAATATGCTCGTGATCCATCAGAGAAAACCATACCATAAACTACTCGGAAAAGAAAATAGCATATTATAAAATTCCACAATAGCACAATTGTATTTTTCCATTTGATCGATTTCACCAACTCTTATTCAACCGTAAATACCACTTGCCCTTTAAATTCCTTATTTGCCGGTATCATCTTCATGTAATTCCCCCATAGCAAACTGTTATAATCCCACTGGTCATTCACAATAAGTGTATTATCGCCATTCATTTTATCAAAACGGCACGCCTGTTGGCCATCTGAATGAATTGATAGTTTTGCGTTGTCGGTCTCTAAAGAATAGGAAAAAATATTTTCTTTTAAAGATCTTACCATATTTGTGTAGGTCAATGTTGTATCCAATCCAAAATAGTAAAATCCATTTGCGTCCATTTCCCAGAGGTGCTGTGGCTCTTCACGGTAGTGCATTTCCGGCCGCAGTGTAATATCCACCTGACCTATCGGGTTTCCCAGGTGATGCTTCGGATAAGCAGTGAAATAAGCGTCTCTTTCCCATGCCAACACCCGAAAATTGTCTCCAAGAATAAATTTCAAGCCAGCTTCCTGTATGGTTTTCCCTTCCGGTGCATTTTTGATATTATAAGAAATATCGAAAATACCTTGCTCATCTATCTTTATGTTAAAATTCGCTAAAATGCTATCATAATGGCCTTCGGTTTGAATCTCTGCAATTCCATCATTTACCAAAAAATTGAAACCGGTACATTCCCAGTTCTTTGCGTAATCTGCCATTTCAATGGTGGAATACTGGATCCTTTTACCTGGAAGTTTCAGGTTTAAGTATGGACCCGATTCTATCACAACCTCATTGTTTACACGTACATTTTCAAACAGCCCGGTTTTCTTATTCACCAACAATTCAAATCTTTCACCGGAAAGCGCGATGTGATCACTGGTTTCTTGAGCCTGCAAATTCCCTGATTTGCCTAGTGGTATCCTGAGCACGTGTTCGCCAAGCTGAAGATTATATTCGTCCACCAGCATGGTGTCATGCTGAAAAAAACAAAGGTTGAGTTTCGAACCGACTTCCCAATCCTGCCCCGGGATAACAAGGTGTCCTTTTTTATGCGGGTCCAGCTCCACATGTTTCAGTTCTCCGGACCGATCTTTATATTTCCAGGTAATTTTTAATTCCCTAAAATTGGTATGATCGAACCGGTTATGAACCGGAATTTTCAATTCTTCACCAGGCTTAAAATCAGATATTTTTTTGTCATAAATTTTAACTGGTGAGTATGCTTTTTTTGTTCCCCAGAATTCCGGTTTTTTACGACGCCAGGTATCAATAATTCCCCACTCTCCATAGCCGACACATGGGCCCATGTAGGTAGCGGGAATGATATTAGGATCGAGGATGCCCCACCAGTCGTTAAATCCCTCCAAATTTTCCGGGAGCATAAATGATTCATCGATCATACACCAGATTGCCCCACCCAAACCACCATCAGCCTCGAAAGTGTAGGTCCACATACTATCCAGGCTTTGCCCCCAAAAATTGCGTACGTTAGGATCTTCCCTTAACTCAAAATTGTTATAGCAAGCTACATGGGCCCATTCATCGAATAACATGGGCATGGAGTTGCTTGAAAAATCGCTGGTCGAAATGCCATATTGATTCAGGTTTCCCCTCCAGTCGGGATAGTGCATGCTAATAATATCGAAAATCCTGAGAGAATCGGGCACATGGCCGGGATAACTATAAATGACGGGTCGTGTAGCATCATTTTCTTTTATCCACTTGTATGATGCTACAAAATTGCTCCCGAAAACATTTTCATTCCCAATGGACCAGATGATCACGCTCGGATGGTTGCGGTGGTTCTGTACCATTTCCTCAAGCTGTGATAAATACCGCGTCGTAAATTCAGGATCGTTTTGTGAAGCTCCGGATGCTTGATAGGCAGCCGTACGATGGGAGCCCACAAAACAAACGGCAGTCTCATCTTCTACATATATCCCGTACTCGTCGCAGAATGATAAAAAGCTTTCCGAAGGCGGGTAATGTGAAGTGCGGATAAAATTCATGTTAGCCTCCTTAGCTAACAACACATCTTGTTCATCGTAATCCGGAGTCGTCATTCTTCCCAATAGTGGATGAATATCATGACGGCAGGCGCCGCGGAGCTTTACCGGCTTCCCATTTACCAAAAGATTATTTCCATCTACTACCACTTCTCTGAATCCAATTTTCTGGGGTATCTTAAGGATTTCGGTTCCATTTTCGATTAACGTAGTCACTACAGTATATAAATTTGGATGTTCAGCATCCCATTTTTGAGGAGTATTTACAGGAATTACAAGTAGTCCTTTTTGCGAATTAACCGTTTCCTCAATGGATTCAAGCAATTTATCGTCAGAGGTGTATAGGTCTACCCGGATATCTGCCTGCGTTTCTTGACTGAGCTCATAGATAATGTTCAGCTCAGCATTTTCATAATTCACATCCAGGTCGGTTTCAAAATTAAGTTGTTTAAAATGTAGGGTTGGTTTTGCTACCAACTCAACATCCCTCAATATACCTCCAATCTGGTGTTTGGCATAGCCACTTCCATAGGATATATCATCTGTGCGATCTTCAATTTCTACAGTAAGGCTGGCTTTTTCACCAGCTTTTACAAATTCCGTGATATCACATTCCCATCTGGTAAAGCCACCAAAATGTTCCCTGACATATTCACCATTTACCCAAACCCGGGCATAACTGTACACTCCGTAAAAATTGAGGAACATCCGTTTGCCCTCAAAATCAGAAGGAATTAAAAACTGGAGCTTATATACATATGGCTGGTCATGTTTTATGGCGAAACCCTGCATCTGGCATTCTCCGGGCACCTGTATTTCAGCCCAACTGCTAAAATCAATACTGTTCTCCCAAAAATCTTCCGGTGGATCCATGGAAAACTTCCAGGTGCCATTTAGCGAGATTTCGGGTCGAACAACACCGTCAACTTCCGTTTTCCGGGAGACGGATTGTTTGTCGCAACTAAAAAATAAAGCTGTCTGAATAAATAGAATCACTAACCACTTTGAGTGCATATCCATCAATTTTTTAATTTTATCTGTTTAGAATTTACATGATTTAAAAAGCACTAAAAAATAACTGCTGGTTAATATCTTTATTGGTTCGGGAATTCTAATTTAATGAGATCTTACCAGGATGATCACTTCACCGAATAATTTAAAAAACTTTCATCTAAAGTAAATATCTGGTCTCCGGTCCTGGATATGCCCATCATTTTTTGCACGCGTAATATCAATATCGCAAATCAATACACCCGGATTTTCAGTTCTCTTCGCAATTAATTCTCCTTTGGGGCCAACGACAAATCCAACACTGGGATGAGCAAAGGCAATAAAGCATTGATTCTCATATCCCCTGGTACGCATCCACCATTCGTTTGCCAGATGGTGCATGCCATACGTTGGATTCAATATGAGCCTCGCTCCTTTCAACCTAAGCGTTCTGGATGTTTCAGGCCAACGCCTGTCTGCACAAATCATGGTCCCGACAGTTCCCCACGGAGTATCCCAGACCGGAAGCTCTTCTCCTTTTTCAAACTGTAAATCGTGTGTTTGGAGGTGGGTTTTGTGATATATACCTATTAGTTCGCCCGATTTATCCCATAAACCGGCAGTATTGTATATTTTTCCATTCTCCAGGGAAGTAAAGCCAAAACAAATGTACATGTCACGTTTCCTGGCCTCTTCAGCTACCCGCTTCAGGTAGGGACTGGAATCCAGGTCCTGTGCAATTTCCATAAGCTTGTCCGGCGTGGAAATTTTATCAGGAGCTGCATATCCATCGAGCCAACATTCTGGAGTAATAAAAACATCAGCATCGTTTGCATCGTCAAGCAGTTTCAGAAAGGTGCTAAAATTAGTTTCCACATCCCACTTTACAGGAACCGTTTGCATGAGTGCCAGCCTGATAATGGAATCCCCCGCAGATTTCGGTTTGGAGGCAAATTCTTCAGCATTCTTTTGTGCCAATAATTGTTCGAGTGCCAACTCATTCCAATCTCCCAATAACTTTCCCTCCTCTCCACGAAGGGCTGTGCTGCGCTGTGATTGGGACATATCCACCTCAATATCTGCATAAATAATCTTTGCCTCAAGCTCGGGGGCCTGCGCAACAACTGCTCCGGATCCATCGACAATAATACTATTGCCAAGGCTTACGATTTCGCTTTCAAAAGGGCCAACTCCATTTGCCTGAATGTACCAGATATTGTTTTCGGCAGCTCTCGCTATGGATTGTGCACGATATCCATCCTTCTTGCGTACCGCTGCTTCCATTCCGTTTACTTCATAGCTCAGGTAAAAGCACACCCTGGCGCCGGCCATGACGGGCACCCTTACCAATTCCGGATAGCGACTGTCATGGCAAATGATCATGGTGGAAGGGATCCCCTCAATGGAAAATAGTGCGAGTTTTTCTCCAGGCTCAAAATGGCCCTCTGGAAAAGTTTTATGATATGTTTCTATACATTCTCCATTCGGATTGATCACCAGTGCAGAATTATAAGGCCGATCATATGACGATCGGGTGACAGTACCGTAAATGATGTAGATATCATGTTCCCTGGCAAGCGCAGTTATTTCCTCCATTGCCTTTTCAAGTTCTTCCCAATCAAGGTTATTCACATCTTCTTCAAAAAATCCGGATAGAGCTGTTTCAGGAAATAATACCACCTTAGCATCAGCTTGTTTCGCCTCCATTACTGCACTTTTTATACGTGAAAGATTTTGCTGAACAGATCCTTCTATGGGCATCTGAACCGAAGCTACCCGGACAATTTTCCCATGCAGTGCTGAATGGGAAAGGATTATTAAAAAAATAAACAGCAAAGTGATCCCTGAATTGCGCATTTTAACAAAGGGTTTTGTTCAAATAATTCCAGTAAAGTGGTTCATCAATCTGATAATTCAGCACATAATAAGAAAGCACTGCCTCGCTTTGCACAGCACGAATTTTATGTTCGCAGAAATCAAAATAAAACTTCTATTCCTTATATATTGGCTTTATTATAAATGAATAACTGTATGCATCTTCCGTGAGTCTGTACTCAGGATGCGTGACAGCGCCCCAGCTGTCGTCACCACCGACGCCCATTTGTTTGTAGTCGATATTGATTGAGGTTAAATCACGGAATTTTACGTCATTGATATGCCTGTTCACCGGTTTTACACCTTCTCTATGCCTGCCATCTGTTCGCTCAGGAGACTCAAGGTCTTCCATGATCACATGGCTTGCCGTGGCATTGATTAGCGGTTGACCGATAAACATCAATCCTTCACCCGAATCATTTGTGATGGATACCCATCGAACATCTGTCTTGTTTCCATTTTCCTGCGGGCGCAGATACGCCCAGAACTGATCTGCCACCGGCCCAGTGTATTTTCCAACAAAGGCGCTTGTCTTTCTATCCCAGTAGGATTCCTGCGGCCCTCTTCCAAACCAGGTCATCTGATCATACTCACGTGGCATTTGCAGGTTCATCCCCATGCGTACAATCTCAGGAAGGTTTGAACTGGTTTTTCTGAACATATTGCTGACTTTTATTTCACCGTCGTCAAAAACTGAATAAATGGTGCTATAGGTAGCAATCTGGTTTCCTTCCTGATCGTTCAGGGCTATTTCAGCTGATACTTCGATATGTGATTTTTGTTTTCGCCATTTAAGTTTCACATTTGTTTTTCGCTCCCCTGCTTTCCGCCATATTCCTGACCGCTGATGCAGATTATTTCCAAAGTCATTATCAATCGGCGCACGCCAGAAATCCGGAACCAATCCCTGCAAAAGCATTTCCTTTCCATTTATCAACAGCTGATCCAGGTTGCCTTTTTTTTCACTGAAAACTGCTGAGAAATCTGCGCCACTGACAATTATATTATCATTTTCTTTTTCCACTTTGAGTTTGGTCCTGATGGTGGTGCTGGAAGTTGCTACACCCGCATTTGGTATTGAGAACTGCTCCATGGCTATAATATGACCCTTTGGTGTCAAATTCTGTTCCTTTGTAGTAGATGCATACACATTCAGGAAATATTCTTTCCCCGGTTTCTTATCAAAATTAAAAGCCAATGATATTTCCTTCTTTTCACCGGCTTCAAGGTCCAGTTGATCTAAAGAACCTTGCTGAACAGTTTCTCCTTCCTCCTGAACTTCCCATGTAAATTCAAATTCCGATAATGGAATGAATGCATATTTGTTCTTAATGGAGAGTTTTCCATTGACAAGATCAACAGCATCAAAACCAACATACTGATAGACCTTTTTCACTTCTAATAAATGTGGCTTCACTGCCCGATCAGGATTGACGAGGCCATTGTTGCAGAAATTGCCATCGGATGGTACATCATCAGGACCGAAATCACCACCATACGCCCAGAATTCTTCTCCCTTTTCATTTTTAATACGTAGTCCCTGGTCTACCCAGTCCCAGATAAATCCACCCTGGAGCGCGTCATATTTTTCAATCACATTCCAGTAATCCTGAAGATTGCCGACACTATTCCCCATCGCATGAGCGTATTCGCATTGGATCAACGGACGATCAGGATTTGATTCTGCATATTTTACCATGGATGGAATTCGCATGTACATCGGGCAGAAAATATCAGTGTTATAATCCAAACCCGATCTTTC
>Ga0209536_100017013_pt1 | contig 10320 bp, 8 predicted proteins | sample DeeMarSeWOR28_12_FD_187461 | JGI IMG/M metagenome (GOLD analysis project Ga0209536, IMG submission 187461) | Marine sediment microbial communities from White Oak River estuary, North Carolina - WOR-2-8_12 (SPAdes) (version 2) | ecosystem: Environmental > Aquatic > Marine > Intertidal zone >... | reverse complement strand
GTCGGCATATTGATGGGAGTTCCCGCTTTGGCAAAGCAGAAATTCGGTCCTCCCAACCCTGCATTAGATTTTCTAGATCGGTTCGCGTTTGCAACGCGCTTGATCTTGTATGGAAACCTAATTACCCAACCGCTTGATCACAATGGCCTTGATCAATCATTCTCAATTGCGCCCGGCGAGAGCGTGCCATCCATTGCTATCCGCCTCGAGGAAGCCGGTCTTATCCGCAGCGCAGACGCCTTCCGCGCCTATCTAATCTACACTGGACTGGATACCAGCATTCAGGCCGGTGATTACACCCTCAGCTCATCCTTGTCTGTTGTAGATATCGCTCTCGAACTACAAGACGCCACGCCCGAACATATCTCATTCACCATTTTGCCTGGCTGGAGGATGGAAGAGATCGCCGCCTCAATCGAAACTTCTGGACTGAACATCACCCCCGATGCCTTTCTGGAGGCAGCACGCTCAACGCATCACAACCTGGACTTTCTGCCTGCTTCCGCTTCAACCGAAGGATTCCTATACCCAGACACTTACATTCTCCACCGCGAAACAACGGCTGAAGAACTCATAAGTGAGCTCCTGCACAATTTCTCCCTGCATCTGACAGCAAACATTCTAGGAGGCTTTGCCCGCCAGGATTTGGACATTTATCAAGCTGTTACGCTGGCATCCATCGTCCAACGTGAAGCGGTAGTAGTTGATGAGCAACCACAGATCGCCTCGGTATTTATCAATCGCCTAAATGCAGGCATAAAACTGGATACAGACCCAACTGTGCAATACGCCCTGGGCTACAATGAAACACAAGGAACGTGGTGGACCAATCCGCTCAGCGCAGCAGATTTGAAAATCGATTCTCCATATAACACTTATATTTACAGTGGATTACCCCCTGGCCCGATTGCCAATCCATCCTTGAGTGCATTGCGAGCAGTAGCCTTGCCGGCTGAAACACCCTATTACTACTTCCGCGCCCGCTGTGATGGCTCTGGGCTGCATACTTTTGCAGTTACATTCGAGGAGCATTTACAAAACGGGTGCCAATAAGGTTTCAGTTTATAAGTGAATCAAAAAGCTGATTTCCAAATTCGGAAATTCGGTTGATTATAGTTAAGAAAAAGGGGGAAACAATGGTTACGCCCAGCCTGTACATTGTATTCACGTTAAATGGCCAATTGGGACATTCCTCAGCCATTACAATTGCTTGGTGAATAAGTTGCAATCGAGTTGATATTTCTTCAGATTTTTTGATAGCAGCATCGTTTTTTTCTTCGAAACTCTCTAGAAACTCTTTATATTCTGATTGTAATTTTGTATTTAGATCTTCCAGGATTTTACCCTTATTATTAACCATTTCTTTATGTATTTGCCATATAGGTAGAAAGAAACTGACAGGGGCAAGAATGAAGTATACTGCGACAAAAATATAATATTCAGGAATAGGTGGATTTGAGAGAATGGGCTGTAAACCGAGAGCTAATCCCACAATTGCTACGATACTGGCAAAACTAAACGCGTATTTGTTGACAGCCTGAAATAGTGTATTTTGTTTGATAGAGGTAAACACTAACGGTGCCTCGGTTTGTTCAAAAATCTTGTTTAGACCTATGGATGCAACTAAATGTCGGATCGCAACCGTGATTAAAATATAAAACACGATACCGCGCGTCAACTGCATCAAAATAAGCATAAACCAGTTGGCAGAGTACCAAAAAGTTCCTAGTTTATTGAAAGCATTGTCATAGGTTCCAAGAATCATTCCAAGGATTGCAAAAAGCATCCCAGGAATTGCCCAGTATTTTTTGGCATTTTGCATCCATATATAAGAATTTGTAGAAATTGCCTGGTCACCTAAAACCGGAACATATTTTGAAATAACTTTATAGAGACGGATAATAATTTTGGACTGCGCCACATAGTAATATGCTAAAGAAGGGAAGATTATTAGAAAATTAATCTGATTGTACCTGTCAACAATACTGCTTCTAATGATACCTTTACTTGGGAAAAGATACCCAAAGATTGCTGGCAACAATACAAGAAAAATTATTCCCCAGAAAAAGATGATTAGCGCAAATATGGTCGGTTTAATTTTCCAGCGCCCAATTAGTAATTTGGCAAGTGGGTCACTGCCATATACATCCGCCATTGAGAGATCTTGATCTTTTGCTTGCATTTGAAACCTTTTCCGGAGCGATAATTAGTATATGTTAATATGGTCGCTCACATTACACCACTACATTACAATAAATTATCTGGCTTTGTCAAGCAGTAATGACAAACTTTAGTTACAAGCATCCAGTGGGTGTTCTGTAAAATTTTAATAAGTAACAACCACCCCCATAGAGGGTGGTTATTCTTAAGGTTTGACAATCGGAATGCCATCAAATGGCCCGTAAGCTTGTCCGGTATCTAATGATACCCAACATTCCCCTCCAATGGGCATCTTGATATACCACCAGGTGTTGTTGAAGTCAGGGTTTCGTCCCACGATCTGCAAAGTTTCCCCTTTGAAATAAGATGTAATCACATCATATTTTGTCCCCGGCCCATTTCGACAGTTCGCATCTTTTATTAAGGTTATAACAGGTCCACTTGGAGTGGCGGTTGGAGTAATTATCGCTGTATTTGTCACTGTGTCCGTGGGAACAACAAGCGTATCCGTAGGAGGAGGCGCCGTGGGCGGAACCAAGGTTGGCGATGGTAGCACTTCTTCATTGGGAATCACCACCACTTGTGTAACGACAACAGGCGTTGGGGTCATGCCCGGCGGCACCGCACAGGCCAGCATACCAGCCAGCAATACTGATATAGAAACAATCACATCTCGGTTCATTTGGTTGCTCTTCTACCAAATGATACCATTACACAGAATCACTTTCTTCCAGAATCATACTTTGCTGAGTCTCTTCGTAAAAGAAAAGTAAGCCCAACCATAATCAAACCGATCAGAGCAATGATCCCGGCTATCTTGAACGTTGGCTGAACCGCATGATAGACAATCGAAGTGACCAGATCCTTAAATACATCTAAGATATAAGGGGACAAAGATACGGGCAAAACAGGGACAATCAAGGACTTGAACATCAAAGCCGCCAGCGGCCGGCTCAGAGCAGTCAGCGACAGGCTGATAAGACCGGCAACCAACAAAGGATAGCCCCACCAGTTTAACCAGTCCTTGAGAGAGCGAACAGCCAGAACAGCAACCGCCAGCAAGCATAGTAATGGCAGGATCGGACTCAGGCGCATGACCAATCGCACGTTTTTCAAATTTTGCAATTCCTGCACACGGTCGGCGTTCGCAGAGATGATAGATACCTGTTCCGGCAGCAACCCAACCGCTGATCTAATCTGCGCCGCGATAATCGGACGTAGATCAACAAACAGGAATGTGTCGGGCGGGTTGCACAGCGTCATATGCTGTTGCCCAAGCGCCATCGCAGTCACTTGTTCCACGGTACAGTCAGGTTGTGCTTTCAACATCCCATAGATTGCGCTGACTCCCTCCGGAGATTGCAGGTGAGTTTTCAGCCTGGCAAGTGAAAGCACCACTTTGTCGCTTTCCCCATTGAGGTATGCCAAAACCTGCATGACAGCATCCTCAGCCATGATTTTCAGTTCGCCAGGCGGCAAAAGTCCGATGATGAAAACACGCCATTCCTCTTCAGAAAGATTTCTAAAAAGTGACAGCAAATCATTGCGTTCCGGAGCTTGGGCAGCATTTGCCAGCGCTTGCACAGCCAGTTCGGGCAAGCGTTGATATATATTTTCATCTTCAAGCGCCTGAATGTATAGTCCCGTATCGAAGGCGTTCTGTTCTACATTGTAGAATGCAAGTGCCAGAGGAGTAGTCCCTATAAACAGGATAGCCAATAGGCCGGCTAGTATGCCTTTCGGGGTTTTGAAAAAATTTTCCATGATGAACTTCGTTTTGTTATGCTAGTGTTTGTCAATTTCTTCAATATAATCTTTCGTCATCGTCTCGCCACCGGCTGCGCCGAGCAGGGTGAGCAATTCGTGCGCCATTTCCGCCTTGCGTATGGCATCCTTTCGACTCCAGGTACGACTTTTGATTTCCAGGAAATGCCCCATATCAGGCTTCTCCATGGTATCCAAATTAACGAAGAAATTCGTATCCTTATATCTGATATGCCAGCGCAAACGGTCTTTCTGAACGATCTCCTCCCTTTCTGGCTGGAAATATTCCCGATAGAAGCGCAGGGTGTGGGTTGCCGGAGCCAGGAAGCGACTACGCGAGAGCAGCACATCATGATCGAATTTATCTTCACGCGGGCCGAGCAGGGTCAGCCGCGAACGAACGTTCTTTACATTTCCCCGGGCATCGATCAACTCATCTTCCCGGAAGCGTAAGTGTCCTTGCGCAGGGTCTTCGAAGGAGAAGTAATTGTCATATTGACGGTAATGCTTATGCGCAGTAATGATGATCTCTGGATCCATGATCTTCGTTTGGACAACGGACTGATCCTCGACCTTGACCTTGACCTGCAACTCGAAAGATTCCTGTTCCATTGAGCCCCCCAGCGCGATCAATTTCGACAGAACGGACTGCTCCCGTCTAATCAAGAATGCATCGATCTGACGGGCAATCTCGTTTGCACGGGTCAACAATTCGGCTTCGTTCAGGGTCAATAGTTCGCGCTCACGCATCAACCACTTTCCGTTGACCATCACATCGCACACATCCGTGGACTTGCTGGCATAAACAAGTTGGGCATAGGCATTGTTCGGGTCGCGTTCGAAGCGCGGGGAATTATGCACGGGGCTGGCATCCACAAGAATCAAGTCTGCGCGCTTGCCGGGTTCGAGGGAACCGGTCAGGTGCCCGATGTGCAAAGCTTGGGCGCCGATGCGCGTCGCCATCGCTAAAGCCATTGGCGCGGGAACAGCCGTCGGGTCGTTGCTGGACGCTTTGGCGATAAATGATGCCAGGCGCACTTCTTCGAACATATCCAGGTCGTTATTAGAGGCTGGGCCATCTGTCCCAATACCTACGTTGAGGCCCACTTCCAGCATCTCCGGGACAGGCGCAAATCCGGAGGCCAGCTTCAAGTTCGAGGATGGGTTGTGCGCCACCCCTGCCCCGGCATGTAGAAGCGAGTACATTTCACCCAGGTCGATATGCACACAATGTGCAGCGATGACCTTGGCTTCGAACAGTCCCTGCTTCTTGACATACGGGATGACCGGCATGCCCTGTTCGTTGCGCATATTATCAACCTCGAGCGCTGTTTCGGCCAGGTGGGTGTGGAGCGGCACATCAAACTCGGCAGCCAGTTCGGCGGTCGCGCGCAGGATTTCTTCGGTGCAGGTGTAAGGGGCGTGCGGCGCGACCGAGGGCACGATCAACGGGTGGTCTTTCCATCCCTGGATAAATTCGCGAGCCAGGGCGAGAGAGTCTTCCCACGAGTCGGCATCCGGCGAGGGGAACTTGAGCACCGTCTGGGCACAGACCGCGCGCAAACCTGCATCGGCTGTGGCTTTGGCAACATCTTCCTCGAAGTAATACATATCACAAAAGGAAGTCACACCACTGCGGATGAATTCTGCACAGGCAATGGATGTACCCAATTGAACGAACTCCGGCGAAACGAACTCACGCTCGACCGGCATCATGTAGCCCATCAACCAGACATCCAGACGAAGGTCATCAGCCAGACCGCGCAGCAGCGTCATCGGAACGTGCGTGTGCGCATTGACCAATCCGGGCATTAGTATCTTGCCACCGCAATCAATAGTCTCTTTGGCTGAATATTTTTTTGCTATTTGGTCTGCCGGACCAACTGCGAGGATACTATCCCCTTGAATGGCTATTGCACCAGATGCATACTGCGTATATTCTTCGTCCATTGTCAGGACAAGGGCATTGGAAAGAAGGAAATCAACTGTTTTGACCATTTGTTCTCCTTGCTGTTGGAAAAAGGCGGCTTGGAAGCCGCCTCAATGATGTTAGATTTGGGTAATTATAGCATGCTCAAAAAGCAATGTTGCTACGCACACTCAGGTGACTGTCATCTGATAGATGACAGCCTCATTTTCTCCAGTCCAACAATATCTTCAACGCCTTCAAATTCTGCTTGAAATCGATATCGCGATGATTGCGCAACTCCATATCCACCGCGGCTGCGCCGAGTGAAACTGCGTAATCTGCCAATGTGCCAGTGTAATAACAACCGGTATCTATCGGCGGGTAGGGGTAGCGGGTCACTTTTGAAAGAGCCTTTGCCAGTTCAATCGATTCTTCTTCCCAGGGCTCGCCGCCAGGGAAAACACCCAGCGCGGCGCTGTGATAACTGATCAGCGCCTCCACGCGATGTGTGGATAAGAAGTTCATCACCGCCTTTGTCTCCGGCTCGGAGCCGGGGCCTGAGCCACCTGTGGTTTCGGTGTAATCCCAGCAGCCATCTCGGTCCCACTCAGCCTGCCAGTTTTCCGGGAAGTTGCGATTCAGGTCCACGCCATGATCGTTGACGCGTCCATCGATGGTATGAGCACGCACATCCCCATCAGGATTGATGTTGCGCAGGATGAAAAGGGTCGCATCGCTCGGGATGATTTCCGGGTGCTCATTGACATAAATGATCAACTCATCCGCCAGCGCAATTGTGTTCCACTCGTAACCGCCATGGATACCTGCTGCAATCATCACTTGCCGTTCTCCCTGTCCAAACTTGTATACGTGCAATGGCCGCCCGGACACGGAATAGCCAATAACAATTGGACGCGGTCCCTGTTCTAACACAAATGGTGTAGGCGTTCTATATTCCTCAACAGGCGTGGACAACGGGTTAGGCGTGACCGTCGGCAAGTAGTAGATTCCTGGCGGAGATGTGGGTGAGGGCGTGCCAGCCGTGGCAAGATCTAAAGATACGGGCTCATCAAGAGGCTCTCGCCTGGTATTGAAAAACATCACACCCATCAGCACACCGACCAGTCCAACCGCATTCAAGCCCCAGATGGCCGACACCAGCATCTTGGCGTTGGAACGCTTACGCTTCATGTCAGCGCTCTCCCTCAGCAGAGCGGCGCAGCAAATTCAGGCTCAAGTTGACCGCCCAGCGCGGCAACAAACCAGGATGGCCGCCAAACGATAGCTGACGTAATTCGGTCTTGTCAGGGGTGATGAGCATCAGTTCAGCCATACGCTTTTCTGGAAAGGCCGCAATCCCCAGCGCGGCACGCGCATTGTATTTCTCCTGAGTTTCTTTCAGGAAGACGGACAATTTATTTTCAGCCAGTTTAACAGACTCGATCCCAAGCAAGTTGTCAGTCTGGACATTGGCGAGGCGGCGCGTCAGGACCCCACCCAGGCCTGCTTCTACGGCAATCAGGTTCCAGCCCCGGGCTGATGCGGCTTTCAGCGCCACCCCTTCGAGCGTATCATCGTCAACCCCAAATACCAGTTGTCCAAGCTTTTCCCGTATCTGCTTCTCCACATCAAAGATCATACTATCAGCTTCGGCTTCGGTCTCAGCCTTGGCTGCGATGCGGATGTCCACAATGCCGGTGTGCGCAGCCAAACCAACGGTGGGATTGGTGAGAGTTTCAAATTCACCAATCTTTTCGTCTATGTCGCCTTCACCCGCCCCTGATGTATGCAGCAGGCGCACTTTGATGACCTGGTTCAGGTTATAGCGGGTTTGCAAATATGGGATGACCGCTTCGTGCAGGATGTGTTCCATCTCCTTCGGTACGCCCGGGAGGGAAATCACTGCCCTCACCCCTAGCCCCTCTACCCCAGGGAGAGGGGAATTCTCCATAATGAAAGAAGGCGCAGTGCCGACCTCGTTTTTTATGGGGATGGCGCCTTCAGGCACATAAGCCTGGCGCTTCTGGTTCTCACCCGGTATGCGACCGTAGCGCGCGACAATATCGCGGATTTGCTCCCATAATTCTTCACGGAATTCGGTTCCGACATCAAAGGCACGCGCTACCGCTTCGCGGGTGGGATCGTCCACTGTGGGGCCAAGCCCGCCCGTTGTGATCACGATGTCAGCACGGGCCATGGAGTTGCGAATAGCCTCGGCAATGCGTTCGACATTATCGCCAATGGTAATGGTGCGATATAAATCCACACCCAGTCCGCGCAATGCCCGCGCTATGTAACGGGTGTTGGTATCTACGATTTCACCGAGCAAAATCTCGGTGCCGATGGTGATGATTTCAGCAGAGGGCATGATTCAGTATTCAGTGACCAGCACAAAGAGCAGACAAAAGTCTGCATTCCAGTTATCGCAATAGTCCACATTGTACTCTTGAAGCATGTGGTCTTTTTCTCTAAAATTTAACATCTGTGCCCAATTTATGTTTTCTGGCATTCTGCAAAGCCAGTTGCGCGGCCATCGCATCCTGAACGGCCACACCCACCGACTTGAAATACGTGATCTGTTCAGGTGATCCCCGGCCAGCTTTTTGACCCAACACAATCTCGCCCAATTCCCCATAAATGTGTTCTTCACCAAACAATCCTCCTTGCATGGGTTTCAGCAAATCACCAGTCTCAGCCAGCGTGGCCGAGCGCGAGTCCACCACGACTAAGGCGCGCGCAATCGTTTCAGCTGGCACCTCCTGCATCTCCGGCGTGTATGAGCCGATCGCGCTGATGTGCGTTCCTGGTCTTACTTCAGCATCTGCAAATACCGACCTGCTGGATGTGGTCGCCGTGCAAACGATGTCCGCTTCCGCAAGGGCCTGTTTCGGATTTCTGGCTACGCGCACGTTTTTGGGGATGCTTCCTATTCCGGCCATTTCCTGTGCGAATATTTCAGCCCGTTTAATTGCTGTGTCAAAAATCCAGGCCTCCTCGATCTTTCTCACACTGCAAGCTGCTTCCAGTTGTGTTCGTCCCTGCGCCCCCGCGCCAAATACCCCGACCACTTTACTGTCGGAACGTGCCAATACGTCAATGGCTGCGCCGCTGCCCGCACCCGTGCGGATAGCAGTCAAAGAACTGCCTTCCATCAAAGCAATGGTTTGGCCTGTTTCCGCATCGAGAACGAGAACGGCTGCCTGAATGAGCGGTAGTCCGCGCTGTCGCTCTGGATTCTTTGGGAACAGGGAAACAACTTTGATAGCCAGCGCATCCCCATCTTCGGACTGCACGTAAGCTGGCATGAACAGGCTAACAGCATCCTGCGGGGGGACGCTGAGCCGCGTCCGAAGCGGCACATCAGCTTTTCCGTCCGAGAGAGATGCGTATGCTCTTTTCATTGCATTGATAGTCTCTTTCATGGGCAATGCCTTGCGAACATCGGCAGCGGTTAAAATCAACATATTAATTTCTCCATAAAAATATAGAAAAGCGCAGAGGCCATTATTGTACCTCTGCGCTTCAAACCCGTCGTGTTCGAGTTAGTCGATACCCAGGTAAGCCTTCTGCACCATTTCGTTCTTTTGCAGGTTGGCTGCTGTATCACTGACAACGATTTCGCCGGTCTGCAATACGTAGCCTCGGTTAGCAATCGAGAGTGCCATGGTGGCGTTCTGCTCTACAAGCAAAATTGTTGTGCCTTCTTTGTTGATCTTCTCAATGGTGTCAAAGATAGCTTCAACCAGAACTGGCGCTAAGCCCATGGAAGGTTCATCCATTAGTAGGATGCGCGGTTTTGCCATCAGTGCTCTCGCCGTAGCCAGCATTTGCTGCTCGCCACCAGAGAGCGTGCCAGCAACCTGTTTCTCGCGTTCCTTCAAGCGCGGGAGAATTTCAAAAACCCATTCCAAGTCTTCTTGAATACCATCTTTGTCATTGCGACTGTAAGCGCCCATCTCCAGGTTTTCGCGTACCGACATTTTGCCAAAAATACCACGTCCCTCTGGAACCATCGCAATACCTTTGAACACCAGATCATGGGCGGCATAACTTGCGGTATCTTCACCTTCGAGGACGATATTGCCTTGCCGGGGCTTGATCAAACCACTGATAGCACGCAGGGTGGTCGTTTTGCCTGCGCCATTCGCGCCAATCAGGGTTACGATCTCGCCATCATCAACCGTCAGGGAGATGCCTTTTAAAGCGTGGATATTGCCATAGTATGTGTGAATGTCATTGACTTCCAAGAGTGCCATAGGAATCTCTCCTGACTAGCCCGCAGATGCGGAAGCTTGTGTTTCAAAACCGGCAGCTGCACCACGCCCAAGGTAGGCCTCGATCACGCGCGGGTTGCGTTGGATCTCTTTGGGCGAACCTTCGGCGATCTTTTGGCCGAAATCCATCACCGAAATATGCTCACTGATTCCCATCACAACGCGCATGTCGTGCTCGATCAGGAGAATGGATATACCTGTTTCATCTCGTAA
>Ga0209536_100017012_pt1 | contig 10321 bp, 9 predicted proteins | sample DeeMarSeWOR28_12_FD_187461 | JGI IMG/M metagenome (GOLD analysis project Ga0209536, IMG submission 187461) | Marine sediment microbial communities from White Oak River estuary, North Carolina - WOR-2-8_12 (SPAdes) (version 2) | ecosystem: Environmental > Aquatic > Marine > Intertidal zone >... | reverse complement strand
GTTCGATTCTGCAGATCTCAATCAATTCGATAAGGTTTTACTTCAGAATCGGAACACGGATGAATACATTGAGCGAAAGGTATAGAAATGGTTCGATGGGGCAAGTCAATAACTGCAAAACCAAGACTGCGGTATGGTAAATGAGCAAATTAAAGTACGAATCCTACAAGCGGGGGCATAAGAGTGCCGGGATTTCAAAGCGTTTCGCATCGGCCCGGGGATGGTATTGTGCTCACAGAAGCATAACGCAGGTTCCCGGCAATCGATCCGAAAATCGCAAAGGCACCGTATCCGATCAGGTAGAGAGCGAAAAGCGCTTTCGAACCGTCTTCGGGGCAGCGCCGCTGGGAATTGCCATTGCGAACCCGGATGGCTTTTTTCTCGAGGTTAATCGGGCCTTCACTAAAATGCTTGGTTATCAAAAGCGTGAAGCTAGAAAAATGACCTTCGTGGACATTACCCATCCGGATGATCGCAACACAACGGCAAGATTGGCCGATGAGGTGCGAAAAGGAAAAATCAATTCCTATGCGATCGAAAAACGCTATATCAGGAAAGACGGCAAGGTGATGTGGGGCATTATAAGGGCTACGGCAGCCAGGGACAAAAATGGCAACTTCAGATACTGGCTCGTCATCATTGAGGATATATCCGCCAGCAAACGGGCCAAGAGAGCCCTGGCAGAGTCGGAAAAGCGCTATCGCATGCTTTTTGAGCATGCCGCCGAAGGGATTCTGGTCACGGATGTAAACAGCAGGAAGTTCATGTATGCCAACCCATCCATTTGCAAGATGCTGGAGTATAGCGAAGCGGAGCTGACCAAATTGGGTATCGAGGATATTCATCCGAAATCCGATCTCATGCGCGTGCTGCGCCAGTTCAAGGAAATGTCGCAGGGTGAAAAAAGACTGACCCAAAACGTCAAGTGCGTGCGAAAAGATGGCACGATGATTTATGTCAACATCAACTCCACCCGGGCATTGCTCGATGGCAGAGAATGCAATATCGGCTTTCTCCAGGATATTACCCGGCGGTTAAAGACGGAAAAGGCGCTTCGCGAAAGCGAGGAAAGATACCGCAATATCCTTGAGAGTATCGAAGAAGGCTACTTCGAGGTGGATCTGTCCGGAAATCTCACTTTCATCAATGATGCCGCCTGCAAAATGATAGGATATCGGCCCGAAGATCTCATCGGCTTGAATAATCGGGAATACACAAGCCCCGAGACGGCAAAAAAAATGTACAAGGTTTTCAACAAAGTCTACCGGAGCGGAATGCCGGCAAAGGTGGCGGACTTTGAAATATTGGCCAAAGATGGATCAAAAAAGCACCTGGAGTTGTCTGCCTCCCTGATCCATGAATCCGACCAGAGGCCCGTCGGATTCCGCGGAGTGGTCAGAAATGTTACCAAGCGCCTGAAGGCCGAAAGAGAAAAAGAACGACTGGCTTCCCAAATCCAGCAGGCCCAGAAAATGGAAGCCGTCGGCACGCTTGCCGGGGGAATTGCCCATGACTTTAACAACCTTCTCATGGGCTTCCAGGGTAATATTTCGCTGATGCTTCTGGACCTGGAAGAGGGTCATCCCCACTATGAATATTTAAAAAACATGGAAAGCTATGTCGTCAGGGGTTCTGATTTGACCCGGCAGATCTTGGGATTTGCGCGGCGTGGAAAATACCAGGTAAAAAGCACCAACCTCAATGATTTGCTGGATAAAAGTGCGGAGATGTTCAGTCGCACTAAAAAGGAAATCACCATTCACAAAAAATTTCAACGAGATCTGTGGCCGGTCGAAGTCGATCGCGGGCAGATCGAACAGATCATGCTCAATCTTTTTGTCAATTCCTGGCAAGCCATGCCCGGCGGTGGCGAGCTGTATCTGGAAACCGAAAATGTGCAGCTCCAGGAAGATTACGATAAACCCTATGAAGTGGTGCCGGGACCCTATGTCAGAATATCGGTTACCGATACCGGCATCGGGATGGAACCGGCCATTCAGCAAAGAATATTTGAGCCTTTTTTTACGACCAAACCTGTTGGCAGCGGAACGGGTTTAGGCCTTGCATCTGCTTATGGTATCATTAAAAATCACAGTGGTATCATCAATGTTTACAGCGAAAAAGGCCACGGAACGACCTTTAAAATTTATCTGCCGGCTTCCGACAAAGAGGTCTCGGATGAAAGGCCGCCCACAGGAATGCCTTTGAGAGGCACCGAAACGATATTGCTGGTTGACGATGAAGATATGGTCATTGATGTCGGCAAGGAAATTCTGGAAAATTTAGGGTATACGGCAATAACCGCACCCAGCGGTACAGAAGCGATAAGGCTTTTCAAGCAAATCAGCGATAAAATCGGTTTGGTTATTCTGGACATGATTATGCCCGACATGAGCGGCAGCGAAACCTATGACAATTTAAAAAAGATCGACCCGAATGTAAAAGTTCTGCTGTCCAGCGGCTACAGTATCGATGGTCGGGCAACGGAAATATTAAACCGCGGCTGCAATGGATTTATTCAGAAACCCTTTAATTTAAGACAAATCTCGCAAAAAATGCGGGAAATACTGGATGCATAAATACCGCCAGTTTGAAATAAAACCCAATCTCGAGTTGAGAGCGCGAATCATCCAGGCTGTCCGCCGGTTTTTTATTCAAAGGGGTTACCTGGAAGTTGAAACCCCATGCCGGATTCCGGCGCCGGCCCCTGAAGCAAATATTGACTTGGAAATTTCGGGGGACTGGTTTTTGCAGGCCTCTCCTGAAATTTGTATGAAGATGCTCCTGGCTGCCGATTACCGGCGGATATTTCAGATCTGTAAATGCTTCCGCAGGGCAGAGCGCGGCAAAAGGCATCTGCCGGAACTCACCATGTTAGAATGGTACAGCACCGCGCAAAACTACATGGATATTATGAAAGATTGCGAGCAACTGATCCAGTTTGTTCTAAAGGATCTGGGTATCGAGGAACCGATCGTATATCAGGGTGTCGAAATAAAATTGAAACCGCCGTGGCAAAGAATGACCGTTGCGCAGGCTTTTGCAAGATACGCGTCGATGCCGATGAATGAAGCTGTGAGCAGGGATCGTTTTGATGAAATCATGGTCGAGGAATTGGAGCCTCAGTTTGGATCCAATCCGTTATTTCTTTATGATTATCCGGCATCGCGGGGTTCACTGGCCAGGTTAAAGCCGGATGCCCCATACCTTGCCGAACGTTTTGAGCTATACATCGGCGGCCTTGAATTATGCAATGCATTCAGCGAACTGACCGATCCGGTCGAGCAGCGCCGTCGTTTTGAGAAAGAGCAGACAATAAAGAAGTTATCCGGAAAGCCGGTTTCTTCATTGCCGGAAAAATTCCTCCATGCCCTGGCCGACATACCTCAGGCCGCCGGCAATGCAATGGGTATTGATCGTCTGGTAATGCTGTTTGCCGATGAGGCCAATATCGATGAGGTTGTTGCCTTTAGACCGGAAGAACTTTGAATCTTGGGGAAAATAGATCTCGTCGAATCTGCGCTGGCACAATGGTTTGCATCAGCCGGTAAGGACACTCAGACGCATTTTCAAGATAGATTCTCGGTGGAGGCAATCTCTTCCGGCTTACCCACCTTTTCCTGCCGGACGATATATTCCTTTATTCGATTGCCGTCCATCGCATTCACGGTAACACTGAACTTGCCAAGAGTGATATCTTCTTTTTCCCGGGGAATCCGGCCTATTTGATCGAGCACATAACCGGAAAACGTATCATATTCCCTGGAATCGGGAATTTCCATTTGGATTATTTCGTTGACCTCGTCGATTTCCGATTTTCCGAGGACACGCCATTCGTTTGGATTGATTTTCACAATATGGGGTTCGAATTTATCGGTTTCGTCGATAATCTCCCCGACAATCTCCTCAAGCGCATCTTCAAGGGTAATCAATCCCGACACACCGCCATGCTCATCGACCACAATGGCCATATGTTGTTTTCTCTTCTTGAACTGATGAAGCAGATTGTCCAGTTTTTTATTTTCCGGCACAAAATAGGGCTCTCGCATGATTTTTCTGACATCAATCGCACCGTCGGATTTGGTCTGATGCAGCAGAATATCTTTTATATTCAAGATGCCGACGACATGGTCTATGTCTTCTTCAATCACCGGAAACCTTGTAAAACCCGACTTTACGACATCCTCCAGCTTAAATTCTTCACCCAGGTCAATCACGAACATATCGGCTCTGGGGGTCATAATTTCGGAGGCGCTGGTATCATCGAACTCGAAAATATTACTGATCAGCTCCCTTTCCTGCTCCTTTATCTCCCCTTCTTCTTCAACCACCTCGACAATGGTCATCAATTCTTCCTCGGTGACCTTGGGTTTTCGTTGAATCTTTCCGGTAAGCCTCGGAATAAAATTCAAAAATACAATTATTGGATAAAACAAAATGGACAACCAATAGACGGGTATAATCACCAGGCGGGCTATCAGAATATTGTTCCGCGTGGCAATGGATTTGGGGAATATCTCACCGAAAATCAAAATCAGAAAAGTCATGACTCCGGTGGCAATGCCGACCGCATTGCTGTCAACCAGATTGATCGCGACAGCGGTGGCCATAGCTGAAGCACCGACATTGACGACATTGTTGCCGATAAGGATCGTTGACAGCAGCCGGTGGGGATCGTCCTTCATCTTCTTGATCAGCGCATTGGCAATTCCCCTTTCTTTGGCGATGTGGATAGCTTTGGCTTTACTGATGGAGAATAAGGCGGTTTCTGCCGAGGAGAAAAATCCGGAGAACCCGAGCAAGACTATTAAGACCAGGATCTGATCAAATAGCATATATGTGTCCAATTTAATAACTTCTTAAAAATATGGGTATTAAACCTCTTCTCAGTTTTATTTCGGGCAATCCCTGCTGAATAAAATGGCAGGGCCGGCAGAATACTTTTCTATTTACATGAGAAAGCTTTCAGTACCCAGGGCGACGTTCAGTTTTCTACAGGATAAAATATAATGATATTCGATAGGTATGTCAATCACGAAGTGCATCGAATCCATGGCGGTCTCATTTCGATGAATTCATAGCAAAGAGGGGCGCCGGCGCTGACGCTTGGCACTGAATCCGATTATGAACCCGAGCAGAAGCACGCCCGATCCGGCCAAAAACCATTTGATATAATTGTAAAGCTCGAGGTTGGAGAGCTGCTCCTCGAGGCTGGCGGCCTTTTTTGTAATCTGGGCAAGCTGGGCTGATGAGGTTTCATATTTGGATTTCAAACTCAGAAATTCAGTTGAACTGGCCTTGAGGGTTTCATGTTCGCTGCGAAGCTGCTTGTAGTCTTCTTCAACGTTGGTCAGCCTTTCTGACAGGTTTTTGTTTTCTGCTTTGAGCTGATTATTTTCCTCGATCAGGGAAGCCGATTGGCTTCTTAGGTTATTATACTGAATTTCCAATCTCTCAAGTTTGATATTATGGGTAATGTCGGGGGTAAGATACCGGCTCAGCACCCAGCCTTCCTTACCATCTTCCAGGCGCACCAGAGACCAGGTCTCTCCGGCTTTGATCACTTCCAGTTGCTGGCCGGATTCGATAACAGCAATGATTTTGTGTTCGGTGCTTTGCCCGGTTCGCAGCGTCAGTTTTAAGAGGTCCGTTACATACATCGTTTCCGCATGAACAGCCCCGGTAAATACCAGCAAGCTGATGGCAACCGGCAAAATCCATTCTTTCGGCAGTCTCATATCCGCTAATCCCCCCTAATGATTTGAAAATCCAATGCAGACAACGCCATGCCAAAATAGCACAAGAATGCGATTGTGCAATTAAGAATTGACGAAATACGATTTACATTTTATTTTACAATATTGTGTTAAAATTGCAAATTCTATCAAACATTTCTTTAAAAATATTATCCGCTATGGTATTTTGGAAGCAGGGCATCCGGACCCGGATAACAATTTCGGATTTGGGAATCTAATATGATAGCATATGATCTGCAGTGTGCAAATGGGCATACCTTCGAGGGATGGTTCGAGGACAGGAAGGCTTATCTGGACCAGCAAAAAAAGGGGCTGATTGCTTGTCCGGTCTGCAATGAGACGGCTGTTTCTATTATTCCTTCCACTTTTGCCATCAAGTCATCGCCGGCACCAGTCCCGCAAATGCGACCGGCCAATGAAGATCAATTAAAAAAAATAGGTCGACAATTAACTGAATTTGTTGAGAAAAATTTTGACGACGTGGGAACCGACTTCGCCAAGGAAGCCTTGAAAATCCATTATGGTGCCACCGAAGCCCGCAACATAAGAGGGATCAGCACCAAAGATGAAGAAAAGACGCTGCGGGAAGAGGGAATTCAATTTTTCAAAATACCTATGCCGGTGCCTCCGGATACCGATTCATAGCCGGAGACACGAGAACCGCAGGGGATATCGTACAAGATAAGCATTTTGAAATCGTTTCCATTTCGAATGATCAGAATGCTCAAAAGGCCTGTCAGTTGATGGTTGAAAAAAAAATGAATGGATTTATCACGCCTACCTTGATGATACCCACCCCCTTAATTAAGTGTTGTAAAGCTTTGATTGCCTCTCGCCCACAGAGCCAGGCGCTTCCATCAGGATTAACCTCCAAAGTCATCGAAGGCGATCATCTCCGGCTCCACCCCCAAGCTGTCCAGCATCGTCTGAACGGCATCGAGCATCATGGGAGGTCCGCATAGGTAGTATTCGATCTCGGTGGGATCCGGGTGGTCTTTGAGGTATTCATCATGGGCCACCTGATGAATAAAGCCGACTAGGCCGTCCCATTGGTCTTCAGGTTGTGGATCGGACAAGGCGACATTATAGGCAAAATTCTCGAAATTTTTGTCCAGCCTCCGAAATTCCTCATCATAAAACATTTCGCTTCTGGAGCGCGCGCCATACCAGAACGTCATCTTGCGATCGGTTTTTTCCGTCAACAGCTGATGAAAGATATGCGCTCGCAACGGGGCCATACCGGCACCTCCACCGATAAAACACATTTCACGCTGCGATTCTTTGATGAAAAAGTCTCCGTAGGGACCGCTGAGCGTCACGCGATCGCCGGGCTTAAGCATGAATAGATAGGACGAGGCCACACCTGGCGGAATATCGGCCGCACCCGGCGGTGGCGTGGCGATCCGGATCGTAAACCGCAGTTCATCCTCGGCCGGGGTGTTGGCCATCGAATAAGCCCGGTATACCGGTTCTTCGCTGCGCGCTTTCAGGCCCCAGAAATCAAAACGATCCCAGACTTTTTTATAGGTTTCCCCCACATAAATCTCACGGTAGAGACGCTCGTATTCAGGGATGTCGATCTGCACGTATGAGCCGGTCACAAAGTCCATTTTCTGCCCCGGGTCAAGCTTGAGCCTGAGTTCTTTGATGAATGAGGCCACATTATCATTGGACACCACGGTGGCATCATATTTTTTGATGTTGAAGATTTCATCCGGAATGCGGATTTTCATGTCCTCTTTGACCTTCAACTGGCAGGACAGCCGTATGTTGTCGAGCTTCTCGTTGCGGCTCAGATGGGCCAGTTCGGTGGGCAGGATGTCCCTGCCGCCCTCGAGAACCTTGCATTTGCATATGCCACAGCTGCCTTTACCGCCACAGGCCGACGGCAACAAAATATTGCTCTGGGTTAGCGCTGACAACAATGTCGAGCCGGTCGGCGCCTTGATGCTTTTTTCAGGATTATCATTGATGACGATTTCGCGTTCACCTTTTAAAACCACTTTGGATTCGACGAGCAGAAGCGCTGCCACCAATAAAATCAGGACCCCGGAGAAAACGGCAAGTGCGATGAGGTATGTGACGAGCAATGAATACTCCCTTTTGTTTTTTGTGCTGCCCTTCCACCAGCGGGGCAACTCGGCGTCGGGCATCAGCCCTTTGGCGCTTTTGGTGAAGATCGAAGCGACCCACAATTTGAGCCGCTACAGGGATATGCCGGCAAAAAGCATAAACCCGATGGCCATCAGACCCGTGGTAATCATGTTGATGGCAAATCCCTGAAGGCCCTGGGGCACGATGGCATAACGTAACTTCTGGTGAATGGCCGCCATAGATATGATGGCGAGCGCCCAACCGACCCCTGAACCGAAACCAAACACAACCGATTCACTGAATGAATAGGCGCGTTCTACCATGAACAAGGACCCGCCCAGGATAGCGCAGTTGACGGTGATCAAAGGCAGAAAAACACCCAGGGCGGTGTAGAGGGCCGGCGAGTAGCGGTCGATGACCATTTCCAGGGCCTGAACCATGGCGGCAATGAGCGCGATGAATAGCACCAATTTCAAAAAACTCAAATTAACTCCCGGCAGTCCAGCCCATGCCAGGGCTCCGGGAGCCAGCAGAAAGTTGTAGACCAGCCAGTTGGCCGGTGTCGTAATCGTCAGCACGAAAACCACCGCAATTCCCAGACCCGTTGCTGTTTTCATGTTTTTGGAGACGGCCAGAAAAGAACACATTCCCAAAAAATAGGCCAGCAGAATGTTACCGACAAAAATTGAATTCAGAGCAATACTGAGCAGATTTTCCATTGTCCAATAACCACCTATTATCCGGTTTGCTTGTCAGTCATTATTAAATGCCCCGGAACTGGATTCAAATTAGCGAGGAATTAGTATGCCGGCGGCTGGAGAAAACATTCGCTATCGTATTCCATTTACAGCGATATAGAGGGACTCATCAGCGATCCGGCCGGCCATTGATCACTTTTTCTTTAACACGGTGTGCTCCAGCCATACGAATAACCCAATGATAATAAAAGCGCCGGGAGCCAGGACCATCAATCCATTGTTGACATATCCGAAATCGTAAAATACGCCGGGAATCACCTGAAAGCCGAACAGTTTGCCGCTGCCGAGCAATTCCCTGAAAAAGGCAACACCGATCAGAATTGAGCTGTATCCAAGACCATTGGCAATACCGTCCATGAATGATCGAAACGGCGGATTGGAGAGTGCAAAGCCCTCGGCACGACCCAAAACGATGCAGTTGGTGATGATCAGCCCGACGAAAACCGACAGCTGTTTGCTGATATCGTACATGAAGGCCTTGAGCAGCTCGTCGGCCATAATCACCAAGGTGGCAATTACGGCAACTTCGACGATAATTCGGATGTTTCGGGGAATCACACGACGCATGATCGAAATCGACAGATTCGAAAACGCCACCACGAGGGTCAGGGCGATACTCATCACGATGGCCGTGTTCAGCTGAACAGTGACGGCCAGGGCGGAGCAAATTCCCAGGATCTGTTTAGAAATCGGGTTGGCTTCCCATAACGCGCGCAGAATATCTTTATATGACCTGGACTTGCGGATTGACGCCCAAGGTCGTGCCGCCGTTCCATTCATCGTTTATCTCCGTATTTAGTCACCGATGATCCGGTGAACCCTTTCGGCCTTACCCCGGTGGTTTGGTCAACAGATTGTTTCTGAATTTAATCGACACCGGTTCATAATTTTCAAGTGTCTCTTTGAGGCCAGCCGTCAAGTATTTGCCCGTCAGAGTGGCTCCGCTGATGCCGTCAACGTAATTGGGTCGTTTTTCAGGCGGCACCATTTCCTGCACAGCACCCTTGGCAATCGAAACCGAGACGAAACCACCATCGCGATCAACGATTTTCTTTCCGACCCAATTTTTCTGAAACCAGGCTTTTTCGATTTCGGCCCCAAGCCCGGGAGTTTCCGAATGTTTGTAGACGGTAAAACCGACGATGGTGCTGCCGTCATTATCAATCGCCAGATATCCTTGTATTTTTCCCCAGAGGCCCCGGGAATTGATCGGCACGATATACGCCTCAATCGAATCTTTTTTAAGGTAGACGTATAGGGGAAAATCCATTTCACTTCGCTGGGAATCCCCGCTCAGACGGCCTTCAGAGTCAACCCAGAGCGATTTGATGTATTCGTTGAAGAGTGACTCGATTTCATCGGTTGTGGGCCGCCGGTCCGGTTGAATCAACCCCACTGATTTGAGGATGTTGCGATGCTTGTCGATCAGCATGTTTTTTTGTTGAAAACGCTGCAGACCGGTAGAGGCTGTTGTCAGAATAATGCTGCAGACAAAACACAAAACGATCGCAAACAATATCGATTTTAAGCGACTAGACATTGGGAAGCCGTTTCCTGAGCTTGATCTTTATTTCAATATGATCCAGTAGAGGAGCAAAAAGGTTCATAAACAGCACCGCTAAACCGACTCCTTCCGGAAACGCAGGATTGAACACCCGAATCAATACCGTCAGGGCTCCGCTGCCAAAGCCAAAGACCCATCTGGCCCCCTGC
>Ga0209536_100017011_pt1 | contig 10321 bp, 12 predicted proteins | sample DeeMarSeWOR28_12_FD_187461 | JGI IMG/M metagenome (GOLD analysis project Ga0209536, IMG submission 187461) | Marine sediment microbial communities from White Oak River estuary, North Carolina - WOR-2-8_12 (SPAdes) (version 2) | ecosystem: Environmental > Aquatic > Marine > Intertidal zone >... | reverse complement strand
AATCGCATGATATTCAGGTCCACCCCAAAATCGGCAGTTTTCGGGCTTTTTTTTCTCCCTGGGCGATTTGGGCGGTTTTCAGGAAATTTACTTGCGTGTTTTCCGGGGCCTACAGACTCGACCGGGACCAAGGGTTCGAATCCCACCCTCTCCGCCATCCAGTCTGGTCTCCGGCGGGCGTCTCCGCCGGAGGCTGTCAATAGTTAAACAATTCAGGCAGATGTGTCGTAGTGGTTTGTGTTTTCTGCCCTGAAACCCGGACTCGAATCGCGCACAATACCCCCTGAACCGGCAATGTTCTCGAAGGCGATATTGGGTAGTCCGAGGTTGGCGTATCAGGCGGTAAAGCCGAGTGCTTTTCGCTGTTCTTCCCAGTCCAGGGGAAAGCCTTTTTTCAAGCGGGCCAGAGACAGGGTGTGCGGGATATCGCCGCGCGCAATTGCCTCCATAATATCCGGCGCAAGCCAGGCCAGGCTGAGCATCCGTGCGATGTGGCGGTGATTAACCCCCTCGCGTCTTGCCAGTGCATTCGTCGAGGCAACTTCGCCCTTCATCAGTGCCTCATTCCAGACCAGTGCCCTGGCTAGCGTCTGTTGAATGGCGCGGATTGAGCGGTGATGCGCCGGGGGAGAATCTCCGTTGTCGACAATCAGCCGGGTTTCGAGACCGCACCGTTTGAGACGTACCGGGACGCTGAGCCGGTAGGCATCATTTTCAGAATCTGCGGGTATCTCAATATCGACCAGCGTCTCCATGAGGGTGGCCGCAAGACCTGTCCATGTGAAGGTGATATCGACACGGCTACGGCTGATACGGATTTCCTTGATCACTTGCTTCAGACAGGCGATTTGCTTCGAGGGTGACCATTCTGTCCAGTCGTTCGCCAAGGACCTGGTACGTTGAATGACGGCCTGTTGCTGTGTGACCGTCAGGGTGCGCTGGATGATCTGGTCGAAGAGCGTAACCGGCCTCCGCAAAAAATCCAGTAATCGGTCAGTGACAATCGTTTCAATGGCCTCCGCCGGGAGTCGGGTGACTTCACCGGCCTGCGATTCTCGATATTGCAGGATGGCCTGGTTGACATAGTAGCGGTAGCGCCGACTGCCTTTGCGGGTATGGGTGGGGCCCATGGCATGCCCCTGGCTGTCATAGAGCAGCCCAGCCAGGAGTCCAGGATCTTTAGCTTGTGCGCGTAGCACCTTGCGTTGCCGGTTCCGGGCGAGCTTGTCCTGCACCTGCTTCCATAGCGTCATATCCACAATGGCGTCATGGCGACCGGGGTGTCGCTTACCACGATGGGCGACCTGGCCGACATACACCGGATTCTTCAGCACGGTATAGAGCGCCCCGCGGGAGAAAGGTTTGCCGCCTGAATTCTGGCCACCCGTATGCCGGATCTTGCTGACAAAGCCCTCGGCATCCAGTTCGGTCTTGAGCTTGCACACGCAGCCGAGTGCGAGGTGGCGCCCATAGATATGCCGGACGGTCCCGGCTTCCTCTGGATTGACCACCAGGGCCTTGTCCTTGGCATCGTATCCCAGCGGTGCCACACCGCCCATCCACATCCCCTTGCGCTTGGAAGCGGCGATCTTGTCGCGGATGTGCTCCCCGGTGACCTCGCGCTCGAACTGGGCAAAAGAGAGCAGGACATTGAGGGTCAGCCGGCCCATGGAACTCGAGGTATTGAACTGCTGGGTGACCGAGACAAAGGACACGTCATGTTGATCAAATAGCTCGATGAGGCACCGTTATGAGTTGACTTGGAGAAAGTCAAACAGTGCCCAACAATCTCATTTACGACCGATTAAGACTTTTCAGGGAATTTTTACTGCATCAGCCTTGGGGCGCTATCATCCAATAGATTCGGTGGAGCTGAAATGCGTCTGAAGTTTATCTCGCGTGTCATCAGGCAACAGGTTCATGCCTTCTTTTAGATGTGAGAGAAACTTTCGCGGCATGGTATTGGCTGCATCCAGTGCAATCCAGATATCACCAGGTCTGTCCTCGAGCAGGATATTAAACAGCTCGGTCGCCTGTTGAATATCCTTGCGGGCCTTTACTTGCTGTGCAGCTGGCCGGCGCCGGCAAACAACCAGCTTATGAATGGCAAAACGTGCAGGAGCGGGCACATTGACCAGAATTCCACTACGGAAGGCTATGGCTGCAAGCTGGCTGTCCTCAAGCAAGTATTCCAGAAACCGTATGGGGTGAGCGTAGGTTTTGAAGTGCGGCAAAAATACCGGTTCTTCAGCCGCAGCCTCCTTCTGTGGCGTGAGAAGGTCTACATGAAATTCCTGACCACGCACTTTGAAACTGGTTGATGGAGATTTCACATTCAATGCAGGGACCTCAAAAAAGCCCATCCCGGATTCCAGCAGGAGAGACTTCACATCAGGGGTGTCCTGGCGCATCGCTACCGAAACCTGGCGATGACTGGCCAGATCCATGTCCTGTGTCTGCATCAAGGCCGATCCCCAGCTCACTCCAAGCATATTGGCGTAGGAATTAAAGGCATGGGAGCCAACCAGTACCCCGCCTGACAGAAAGACACCAGCCTGAGCCATTACCTCAAGTACCCTGCCATCGGCGGCAGCCGGCGAAAAGGCGCCGCCACTGCTTAACATGGCCACCAGTTTTTCACGCTGCTTCAGATCAGCAGCGGCGCTCGCATACAGGGACTTTTGCTTTTCGATCTGGGCACGCAAGGCATCGGAATCCGGGCCCAGTGAAAATTGCCGTTTCGTACTTCCCACAACCAGTTCCAAATACCAGTAACGATGGCCGCTGACTGTCTTGGATACAAAGGAAATCCCGCGCTGATTCGGTAGGGCGGTGGCGCACTGCTGCAGCAGTTCGGCGTACAGGAGTTGTGTGGATTGGGGGAGTCGCTTGATCATCTTGGGATATCGGTAAATTATACGGAGAATATAATATAACTCCGTATAATTTCCAGTTTTTATACGGAGTATGGTTTAAGTCTCCGTACAGGCGTAACAGGAAGCGTGAATTAATTATCTAATTAAAACAGAAGGATATAGGTTTTTGTGTATTTTTGGGTGAGCTGTGTGGATTATGGTTCCCACTCTGCCATGAAAGGCCAAGTGACTGGTAACCCCTCAGTGCAGGGTATTATCACCCGTCCCGCAGCATTTCTTGTATTTTTTGCCACTGCCGCAGGGACAGGGGGCGTTACGGCCGATCTTGGGGCTGGCGAGAATGACAGGTTCGCGCTTTGCATCCTCGGTTAGTAACTGACGTCGACGTACAAGCCAGAATGCGTGAATTTGTGCCAGGGCGGGAGTCACTTCATTCATCCAGTGCTCGGCGTCGCTCTCCTTGTCGGTGATTGCCAGACCTTCACTGGTGCCGAGGCGCATAAAAGGTGCAAACCAGTCAGGATGCCCCACCATCAGTGGGGTCCACGCCTCCTGGATCAGGCTGGTTCCAAGCAGGAAGCCCTCACACCATTCAGCCGCCCCCCATACTGGCGAACGCCAGTAGACGGGTTCGAATTCCTCAAGGGTTGTCTGCGAACTGCTGCAGAAGCTGGTTGTTGAAGCGCATGACCAGCTGCATGACGTGGTTGGCCTCGTCGAGGTCCTGGAATTGCGCTTCGTCCTTTCCGTTGTGCATATCCCAGACCCATGGCAGCCAATCCGATGGCATCACCGTCTCCGGGCCTATGCCAAGAGCGACCAGATATCCTTCGAGCGTGGCGACATCCATGGTTGTGTCTTCCCTGACAGGGGCAGCGAGGAAGTCGTCAAGCGCTTCTAGCTCTTTTTCAGTGAGAGGGGAGTGCAGCTCATTCACGGTTTGTGCATGCTATTCAGAGATTGAAGCTTTGCCCGGGGTGATATTCAATTACCAAGTTTGCCGATCAGGGCTACTGAGAATAATAAACGGGGAATTCAACTCCACATCTTTGGAACATTAAGATTTCTTTTAGGGAATGTTACACGCAGTCCAACATTCTTATTTGCGACCGCTATGAGTTGATTTCGAGAAGTCAAGCAGCGCTCAACATTCCCTTTTATGACCGTTATGAGTTGTTTTCGGGAATGTTGTTCGCTTCCTAATGTTTCTGTTCTGGCGCCCATTATTGATCTGGGTGAGGGATCACCTATCCATATGTTCTGCGGTAGAACTTTTAACCAAAAGATATAGAATGCCCCTATGTAACTTGGGGGGCAAGAAATGGTGAAGACGATCAGCATATTGAACTCACCAATGGTGAGCTTTGTGCCATAGTCTCAGCAGAACTCATAATAAAGCTCGTCAGGTCCTGAAGCAAAGTGTGGCCGAGTCAATTTGGTTGGCATATTTAGCTCTCTCGATACCCCATGGAGAGGTAACCAGTTAGCCGTTTATGAAACATCCGATGAAGCATGACGACGTTATTGTCAGCGTAATCCACGATTCTCACTTCGTGCTTGTCCGGATGTGAACGATGTAATCGTCCTGCATATTGAACAAGAATTCCTCGCCAGGAGACCGGAAGCGTAAGGAACAGGGTATCCAGGCGGGCGTCATCGAAGCCTTCCCCTATGTAGCGTCCTGTTGCAAGTAACAGTCGTTCTTCATCAGCTGCAATAGCATGAAGCTGTTGCTCAATTTCTCGTTGCTCTTTGGCAGATCTTCCCCCTCGTAATACTACGATATTTTTGGCGAACCCTTTGAGCTTTGTGTATAGGTATTCGAGGTGATCTTTTCGTTCTGATAAGACAATTGGTGAACGATGTTCCTCCAGTGAGGCAATGACATCATTGATAATCAGATCATTCCGTCGATGGTCTGTTGCCAATGTACGATATAATTCCTGAATCGCTGGCATGTCACTGTCGCTAGGTAGGCTGAAATCTGTCTCTTTGATTATAAGACGACGGTTGAATGTGTTTTTCGCGGCTTGAGACTTTGCATCTATCTTGTATCGTACTGGGCCAAGTTGCATGTGGATAATCGGCTGGTGCCCATCCCTGCGTCGTGGTGTGGCTGTCAATCCGACAAGATAACGTGCTCGCATTACAGAAAGCACGCGTTCGAAGGAAACTGCAGGGAGATGGTGGCACTCATCTACAATAATTTGGCCGTAGTTGTCAGCTATATTATCTAGCCTGTCTTGACGCACCACGCTTTGAATCATGGCAATATCGATATTTCCGGTAATTCTTTTTTTGCCACCGCCAATCATACCAATCTTGTTTGGCTCCAGGTCGAGAAAGAGCTCTAACTGTGCTCTCCACTGCTCCAGTAACGGCTGGCGGTGAACAAGAATCAAGGTGCTGCATTTGCGGGCAGCAATCAGATATGTCGCAAGTACTGTCTTGCCTGTTCCGGGTGGTGCGACAAATACACCTGCGTCATTCAGTAAAAGGCTTTTTGCTGCTTTATCCTGATCGTTGCTGAGTTTTCCCTTGAATTCGACATTAACGGGTACACCTTCGGTTCGAATATCATCGAGTGAAATGTTAATACCGTATTCCTCAAGGAGCTGCTTCAGTTCCTCAAGGCATCCCCTGGGTAGGCTGACATGGTTTTTATGGTCCTCGGCGCAGGCAATGATGCGTGGTGTCATCGCTGTGGATAGTCTAAATGCCTGCTTTTTGTAGAATTCGGGGTTCTGAAATGCGGCAATTCTCTTAATCTGGTTGATCAGCGGAGAGGGCAAATGGGTTTTATCGATATAGAGTCGCTGGGATAGAGTAACGTTAATTACTGCCGGAACAGGTTCGGTAATATGGATTTTCTCTGGCAGCGTGGCCGGCTTATCGAACCAGGGTTCGAGTGTAAAATCATCATCAGACTCGCTTGCCTGGATGCCAAGTATCTGCCCTGTGCTGCTGGCCTGAATCGTAACCTCTTCAATGCGCTGTCTTGGGATTCTCCTTATGCTGGCAAGGAAGGCCCATTGATCAGGGTAGGGCATTAGATTTTCGTCCAGGAACAGCGTATTACCTTTCTGCCTTGCCTGATATTGCAAGGGAAGCGCGATCAGATTGCCGAAACCACCTTTGGGCATGTTGTCCTGATTGGGAGCGTTCTACGGCGACAGGTAGATTAAATCTATGACAGGTCCTGGCAAATGCCGAAACGTCGTCTTTCCAAGATGCCTTGTCGAAATCAACGGCCAGGAACCAACAGGTTTCATCACGAAGCAGCGGGTAAACCCCGATAATGTGCCGACCCTTCAGATGGTCAAGGAGCGTTTTGCTGGTAACGTGTACAAAAGACTGGTTTGGGCACTCACCACATTTGATGCGCGGTTTGTTGCAGACTCCTCGAATCCACTCATTATCACAAGCGGGAGAGTAACCTTTCTTTCCGGTTTTCTGGTTAACCCACATCAGTGGATAGATGTCATCCCGACCACGAAACAGGTCCCTAAAGAGCTCGACCTTTTCCTCAGGCGTCTGGTGTGGATGGCAGGAGTTACGTGTTGTTGTGGCAATCGCTCCTGCCTGAGGCTCCTCAAGATTCTGAAGAGAGTCTCTTAATGAAGTGAGCTTTTCCTCGGCCTGGCTTGTCTCGGCCTTCAGCGTAGTAAGTTTTTCTTCCAGCGCCGTTATTTCACTAGGAATTTCTGACCGGTCAGTAGGGACGGACATAAAAGATTCCGGGCTTTATATCGAATCGTGGCTGGACTTCTCAGGCGGGTGTCTCGATGCCAATTACCAGTTTCTTGCCCATTGCCTCCAGAGCCGCCTCCAATTTTGGCAGCTTGGAGCGGTGATGCGGATCGAGAGGTCGACAGATCTCTTTTTCATCCGCAGCCAGGCGCTTTGCCAGTTCGGAGTTGCAGATATCAGCTTCCTTGACTGCGATGTAGAGCGCGGCCTTGACAGCCATCTCTGCTGGAACAGGCACCAGTACCTGACGGGCCTTGCGCGTGCTATCGTGAGTTATGGTGTCTCCCCGATTCATACGACCGCAATGGCCTCGGCCAGGGCACCCGAAGCTTCTTCAATGACCTCCTCATGAGATTCACCATCGGTGGCTGCCTTGGGAAAATCGGGGAATGTGACAAGATAAAAACTAGCCTCGTCAGGGACCAAGGAGGCAGGGTAGGCAAAATTCTCGATCATGGTAACAATCTTTACTAGCTTATCATGCCGGATTAAATAAGGCGTTTATTCGGGTATTTCAGGCTGCGACGTTTTCAATTTTCTCAAGCGTGTTGCCTGATGATTTCCGCGCCTCCTCGAGATCATATTCTGCCTGAAGTCCCATCCAGAACTGTTCTGAAGTCCCCAGGGCACGCGCGAGTCGAAGTGCGGTATCTGCCGTGACAGCGCGTTTTCCGTGTACGATTTCATTGATGCGACGCGGTGGTACGCCCATGGCGCGAGCCAGGCGATTCTGGCTGATGCCCATCGGGGTGAGAAACTCCTCAAGCAGGATTTCACCGGGGTGGATATTGGGTAGTGACTTCATGTTTGAGACTCCTAGTGGTAATCGACAATTTCCACTGCTTCGGCATTACCATTACGCCACACAAAACAGATGCGCCACTGGTCATTGATCCGGATGCTGTGCTGTCCCTTTCTTGCACCTTTCAACGCCTCAAGCCGATTGGCCGGTGGTATCCTCAGGTCGTTTGATTGCTGCGCATTGTTTAGCATGCGCAATTTCCTGCGGGCAACAACCTGGATATCGTCTGGCAACTTCCTGGAAATCGATCCTTCCCAGATCTTTCGGGCTTCCTTGTCCCTGAAATGACGTATCATGTGTCAACTATAACGCGGAGCGATATATAACGCAACACGTTATATTCTTCAATGAACAGGCCAGAGCTTGGCTGGAGGCGCAGCAGTTACGAACCTATATTCGGTCAGTCAGGAACGCCGGCTTCTATGCCCAGCGCAGCATTACGGGTGGTCAAGACATTGACGAATGGTACGGCTGAGCAATGGAGCAAGCCAGCCGGCTGGACCCGAGCATGACCAGCTAGACATCACTCCTGGACAACAAGAAAAGGTTCTACTGATAGCGACGAATTCCCTGATAATTCCCTGTAATGAATTTCTGCCCAGATGCTGGATATGCCAAGATTCCATCTATTTCAGTGGGATATGTGCCGATTGAGGACTAAAACAGGCAATAAGCATGGAGAATTCCCTGTATATTTCCCGTTATCAGGGAAACTGGCTGAGACGGGTTTGCTGCACACTGCCTCCACCGCCATGCAAACACAAAGGCCCCATCCGGGGCCTTTTTGTTTGCCGGTGACGGGTGGTTTGGCAGAACCCACCCGGGTTCGAGCCGAGCAGCGCGCCGCGGTGCGAGACAGCGCCTGCGTAGCCGGCGACCCCGCAGGGGCGAGGGCCAACGGCTCCAAGAATCCCAATGTACATGGATGTACAGGTGCCGCGAAGCACAGGGATGTGCGAGAGCGGCCAATGTACAAGGATGTACAGGTGCCGCGAAGCACAGGGATGTGCGGGAGCGGCCAATGTACATGGATGTACAGGTGCCGCGAGGCACAAGGATGTGCGGGAGCGGCCAATGTACATGGATGTACAGGTGCCGCGAGGCACAAGGATGTGCGGGAGTGGCCACCCTCTCCGCCATCCAGTCTGGTCTCCGGCGGGCCACACCGATTCAATCTGTTAACTATTGGCAACACGAACGGCGAATTCTGCTGCGTCCACCCTTATAATTCCCGAATTCACCAACGTGCGAACCCAATGCCAGAGTGCTGGTTTTGCCTTTCATGAATTCCATTGCCGATCCAGTGAGCCTCCCACTTGCCTGTCATCCCGAAACCCCTTCTCAGGCAATACAGGGTATGGAGGCAGTGGTGGGTACGGCGCGAGGTAACATCCTCACCCTGGCCTTTGCCCTGGAAGGTGATATCTCCGGTTTGCGTATCCCTGAACCCCGATCATCGCAACGGGTGGATGGTTTGTGGCGGCATACCTGCTTCGAGGTATTCATCATGGCGGATGACGGACCGGGGTACCGTGAGTTCAACTTCTCACCCTCGGGGGAGTGGGCGGCGCATGCTTTTCGCAGCTATCGGGACGGTGACGAACTGGATATTGAGCTTGCCCCGGAAATCGTAGTACGCCAGACCGGGGATCGACTGGAGCTGGATGCGGAGATCTGTCAGGATCTTCTGCCACCGGGCCGCCGGCTGCGACTGGGGCTGTCCGCGGTCGTGGAGGATGCTGATGGCGTGCTGTCTTACTGGGCGTTGCAACATCCTGCACGCAAGCCCGACTTCCATCACACGGACGCCTTCGCCTTACAATTGGAGCTGCCCTGAATGCGTGACTTGAACAATACAGCCGCAGGAGTGAGCCTATGAAGTTTGGCATCGACCGCCTGTTAGATGAGCCAGTGTTGCGCCAGTCCCTGGCGGGGCGTCGCGTGGCTCTGCTGGCGCATCCGGCCTCTGTGACGGACGATCTCACCCATTCCATGGATGCCATGGCGCGTCTCCCCGATATTCGACTTACCGCCGCCTTCGGTCCCCAGCATGGTCTGCGCGGGGACAAGCAGGACAACATGGTGGAGTCACCGGATTTCAACGATCCCGAGCTGGACATCCCGGTGTTGAGTCTCTACGGCGAGGTGCGTCGACCCACACCGGCCATGATGGACAGCTTTGACGTGCTGCTGGTGGACCTGCAGGATCTGGGTTGCCGTATCTACACCTTCATTACCACGCTGCGCTACGTGCTGGAGGCGGCGGCGCAATTCAACAAGCGGGTTATGGTGCTGGATCGACCCAACCCGGCCGGGCGTCCGGTCGAGGGGCTGACCTTGCGTCCGGGCTGGGAGAGTTTCGTGGGCGCGGGTCCCTTGCCCATGCGTCACGGTCTCACCATGGGCGAACTGGCCCTGTGGTTTGTGCGCACCCTGAATCTGGATGTGGAGTGCGAGGTCGTGACCATGGAGGGTTGGGAACCGGATAAGGGTCCGGGTTATGGGTGGCCCCTGTATGAACGCACCTGGGTTAACCCCAGCCCCAATGCGCCCAATCTCTGGATGGCTCGCTGCTATGCCGGCACGGTCATGCTGGAGGGCACAACCCTGTCCGAGGGGCGTGGCACCACCCGGCCTCTGGAGCTGTTCGGGGCACCGGATCTGGAGCCTGGAAAGCTCCTGGGGGAGATGCAGCAACTGGCTCCCCACTGGCTGCAGGGATGCCGGCTTCGCGAGTGCTGGTTCGAACCCACCTTCCACAAACATGCGGGAAAACTGTGCGCCGGGGTGCAGATTCATGTGGAGGACGGGGCCTACGATCATGCTGCATTCCGACCCTGGCGGTTGATGGCCCTGGCATTCAAGGCCCTGCGTCGACTGCGGCCGGATTACG
>Ga0209536_100017009_pt1 | contig 10322 bp, 9 predicted proteins | sample DeeMarSeWOR28_12_FD_187461 | JGI IMG/M metagenome (GOLD analysis project Ga0209536, IMG submission 187461) | Marine sediment microbial communities from White Oak River estuary, North Carolina - WOR-2-8_12 (SPAdes) (version 2) | ecosystem: Environmental > Aquatic > Marine > Intertidal zone >... | reverse complement strand
CAACCAGGATATGTTTTTGGCTGGAGCAATTATCCTCATCTACTGTTTTCTGGCCATCATCGGGACCCTGATGTCGGATATTCTGCTGGCTTGGCTGGACCCCCGCATCCGAATGGAGGAAGGCTAGGATATGTCGATCACCCAAGACACTCGCCAGCCTATCCCGGGCGGCGTCGAGGGGCCAGGGCCTGTGCCCGATGTGGGCGAAGGTGGCCTAGGGGGTCTGGCCGAGGATGCAGAGGCCGTATATCTCGCCCCCAACTGGAAGCTGGTCTGGTGGCGCTTTAAGCGGCACCGCCTGGCCCTCGTTAGCAGCCTAGTCCTCATCCTGATCACTCTGGTGGCTCTGGTCCCCGACTTCTTCAGCACTCAAGAACCCCATCTGACTCATGCGGCCGAGCAATTTATCCCCCTCCAGCGCATCCATCTTTTTGATGAGGGTAAATTCTCTCCTTTTGTCTACGGCGGGGTGGTCACGCGCAACCCCGAGACACTGCGCATGGAGTGGCAAGTCGACGAAACGAACAAGATCCCGGTGGGCCTGTTTGTCCCCGGATATCCATATAAATTGCTGGGCATAGTTCCAGCGAAAGTCCATCTGGTCAATTCTCTCAAGCTTGAGGAGGGCGAGAAAATCCACTTATTGGGGACCGACCGCCTCGGGCGCGATCAATGGTCTCGGCTCATGGCCGGTACCCAGGTTTCATTATCCATCGGGCTGGTCGCCGTCTTTGTGAGCGTCTTACTTGGCGTCCTGCTGGGCGGCATCTCCGGCTATTTTGGCGGCACCGTCGATCTGGTTATTCAGCGCCTGATCGAGATATTGCAGTCGCTGCCGCCGGTTCCTATCTGGATGGCGCTGACCGCGGCCATGCCTCGTACGTGGTCGGTGGAGCAGGTCTATTTCGCCATCACCGTTATCCTGGCGCTGCTGGGCTGGACCACCTTGGCCCGGGAGGTGCGCGGACGGTTCCTGGCTTTGCGCGAGGAGGACTTTGTAGTGGCGGCCAGACTGTCCGGGTGCAGTCAGTCGAGAGTCATTTTCCGCCATATGGCACCCACTATGACCAGCCATATTATCGCCGCCGGCACGCTGGCCATCCCGGTGATGATCATCAATGAGACCTTTTTGAGCTTCCTGGGGCTGGGCCTGCGTCCCCCGGCCATAAGTTGGGGGGTGCTGCTACAGGAGGCTCAGAACCTGCAATCGATTGTCTTGGCTCCCTGGCTGCTTCTGCCGGGCTTTGCGGTCATCATCACCGTGCTCACTTTGAATATTGTGGGCGATGGTTTGCGAGATGCAGCAGATCCGTATAGATAATAACGAAGGGCGTAATGGATAACCAATCTCCTCTACTATCCGTACGAAACTTGAAGACCTATTTCTTTATGGATGAGGGAATCGTAAAGGCTGTCGATGGCGTCAGCTTCGACGTAAATCCCGGCCAGGTGGTGGGCATTGTGGGCGAAAGCGGTTGTGGCAAGAGTGTCACCATCAAATCTGTCTTGCGGATTGTGGAGATGCCGGGCCGGATTATAGAGGGCGAAATCCTCTTTCGACTTCAGAACATGACTCAACGCGGTGTGGAGGCCAACGGTCAGGTCGTTGACCTGGCCAAGTTCAAGGCCAATGGTAGGGATATGCGCTCAATTCGGGGGGGCGAGATCGCTCTGATCCCTCAGGAACCGATGGCGGCCTTCAGCCCTGTCCATACGATTGGAAATCAAATTGTCGAAGCTATCTTGCTGCACCAGTCGGTTAGCAAGGCAAGAGCCGATCATATTGCAATTGAGCGGCTACGGGAAGTGGGCGTTCCCAATCCCGAGCAGCGCCTGGATGCCTACTCTTGGGAACTGAGTGGGGGGTTGCGCCAGCGGGCAATGATTGCCATGGCCCTGTCGTGTAACCCCAGATTGCTGATCGCTGATGAGCCCACGACGGCGATTGACGTCACCACGCAGGCGCAGGTTCTCAACTTGTTGCGCTCATTGCAGCAGCAGCACGATACCGCCATCATCTTCATTACCCACGACCTGGGCGTTATTGCCCAAATGGCTGATTACGTGGTGGTCATGTATCTAGGCCGGTTGATGGAAACGGGGCCGGTGGATGATATTTTCCACAACCCGCAGCATCCCTATACCAAGGCCCTGCTGAAATCGATTCCCTCGGTGCGTCTGCAGTCCAGGACTGCGTTGCCAACCATTGAAGGCTCAATTCCGCATCCGTTCAATCGTCCATCGGGCTGCCCCTTCCATCCTCGCTGCACCGACTTTATGCCCGATGTTTGTAACCGGCAGATGCCAAAGCTGCAGCCCGTGAATGATAGGCAGTCGGCCAGTTGCTTCCTCTATCACGATGTGACGGAGGAAATGGCACCGGCGTAGCCGTGATCAGCTTGATGTTGTCTTGAACCGTAATGCGTACCGCGTATTTCGTATCTCGTGAAGAGAGTACCTACGCAATATGGAATACGCGATACGCAGTATCTCATGCGAGGTAATGTTGTAGTGACCGAGACATCCCAAAACGGTGAGGTACTCCTGGAAGTCAAGAGCCTTCAAAAATATTTCCCCATCAAAAAGGGCTTTCTCAGGAAGGTTGTTGGACATGTTCGCGCCGTTGATGATGTCAGCTTCTTCATCAATGAAGGCGAAACGTTGGGTCTGGTCGGTGAAAGCGGCTGCGGCAAGACCACCACGGCCCGCTGTATTCTGAGAGCGCTTGATCCGACTGGGGGGGAAATCCGCTTTCGCACCCAATCCGACAAGGTTGTTGATCTGGCCACGCTGCCAGAGGGCGAGGTTCGCTCACTGAGACGCGAGATGCAGATGATTTTTCAAGACCCCTTTGCGTCACTCAACCCCCGCATGAATCTGCTGGACATTGTGGGTGAGCCTTTATTAGTCATTGAGGGGATCAAGAGTCGTCAGGAGCGGACCGATCGCGTGGCCGAGATACTGAGCTTGGTGGGCCTCCGCCCCGAGTATATGCAGCGCTTCCCCCATGCTTTCAGCGGAGGTCAGCGTCAGCGTATCGTTATTGCCCGAGCCTTGGTCCTACATCCACGCCTGGTGGTGGCCGACGAGCCAGTCTCGGCCTTGGACGTCTCGGTTCAGGCCCAGGTCCTTAATCTGCTGTTGGAACTACAGCAGGAACTTCATCTGACTTACCTGTTTGTGGCGCACGATCTGAGCGTGGTTAAGCACATCACCGATCGGGTGGCTGTCATGTACGTGGGCAAGTTAGTCGAAACTGCTCCAACCGAGGAGCTTTTTTATTACCCCAAACATCCCTACACCGCGGCTCTCATGTCGGCTGTTCCTGTGGCGGACCCTCGTGTGCGCTCAAAGATGATCCCGTTAGAAGGGGATGTTCCCAGCCCAGCTAATCCCCCCTCTGGCTGCTACTTCCATCCTCGCTGTCCCTTCGTGGTTGACGTCTGCCGCACCCAACCACCTGTCTTGGAGGAAACCTCGCCCAATCACTATGTCAGTTGCCACCGTGCCCGAGAGCTAGAACTGGTCGGCATTGAAGTAGGCTGACGATAGTACCCCACCAGGCTATTTGTGATGAGGCACAGGTCGCGACAAATGGCTGAGTCAGGCGGATTGAGATTACCTGGTCGGGGCACAGCCTCAGTTTCCGACGAGTCTATGGACCTGGGCAAGTTACAGCCGTTTCTTCTCCACCGTCTGACGCATGAGCTGCTGCCGTTAAGTGAAAGGAGGGACCATGAAAACAATCCGATGGGGCATCATCGGCTGTGGTAACGTGACCGAAGTCAAAAGCGGGCCTGGCTTTCAAAAAGCACGAAATTCCAGTCTGGTGGCCGTCATGCGGCGCAGCGGCGAACTGGCCAGGGATTATGCCCAACGCCACGGTGTGCCCAGGTGGTACGATGCTGCCAAGGCCTTGATCCACGACCCCGAGGTCGATGCCGTCTACGTAGCCACGCCCCCGTCGTCTCACAAAGACTACACCATTCTGGCTGCGCAGGCGGGCAAACCGGTGTACGTCGAAAAGCCCATGGCTTTGAACTTTGGGGACTGTCAAGAGATGATTGAGGTCTGTCGATCTGCCCAAGTCCCCTTATTCGTGGCCTATTACCGGCGCGCCTTGCCGCGCTTCCTGAAAATAAAAGAATTGCTTGAGGCCCAAGCCATTGGTGATGTCCGTTTTGTTACCGTGACGCTTTACACGAAGCCACGCCCCGACGAGCTTGACCCCCAAAACTTGCCCTGGCGCGTTATCCCCGAGGTTGCCGGCGGTGGTCGATTCGTTGACCTGGGATCCCACATGTTCGATTTCTTAGATTACATTTTTGGACCCATTGGTGAGGCCCGAGGGTTTGCAGGCAATCAGCAAGACCTCTATCCTGCTGAGGACGGGGTGACTGCCGCGTTTGTCTTTGAGTCGGGGCTGCAAGGGGTGGGCGTCTGGAACTTCGGGGCTTTCGATGAGGTGGATATGACCGAAATCGTGGGCAGCAAGGGCAAGATCTCCTTTTCGACCTACGATGCTGAACCGGTGGTCCTGACAAGCGGCGATGGTGTTACCGAATTTGACATTGAGTATCCGCAGCACATCCAACAGCCTCTCATTCAGGCTGTAGTGGATGACCTGAACGGCGTGGGCAGGTGTCCCAGCACTGGCGAAAGCGCTGCCCGCACCACCTGGGTTATGGACCAAGTATTGGAAGATTTTCGAATCCAACGAGGACTGCGCCGATGAACTATGTTTTCAGTACCAAGCAACCCAAGAGATACCGCTTTCCAACCCATGTGAACTACCTGGTCATGGATCGTTCTGAGGCCTCCAGTAGTGAGGTCTTCATCGTGGAGCTTGCCCCTGGTGAAGCACCGCCCCCACACCAGCACGATGACATGGAGCAGGTATTCTATGTGCTGAGCGGACAGGGTCATCTGGTCATTGGCGAACCGTCGGAGACGTACCTGGTCGATCCCGGCGACGTGGTTCGTGTTCCGCCTGGGACGCCGCATACCATCCACGCGCTAGGAGATGCCCCGCTCAGGTATCTGGCTGTTGATTGTTTCCCAAACGGTCACCCCGACGCTGAGCCAACCTGGGACGATCACATCAAGCAGGTTTGCCAGCAAATGGGGTGGGACTATGAACAAGTCGTGGGGGAGTAAGGTGCGCATCAATACGCGCTTCGTTGATTTGCTGGCCATATATCGGGCAGAATTGCTGGAGCGCGTCGTCCCATTTTGGCTGAAGCATGCCGTCGATGGGGATCATGGGGGTATTTTGACTTGTATCTCGGATGAGGGGCGGGTCCTAAGCGAGGACAAGTATATGTGGTCCCAGTTGCGGGCCATCTGGACGTTTTCTGCCCTGTACAACAAGTTGGAGCCGAGGCGGGAATGGCTCGAGGTGGCGCGGCACATTTTCGACTTCGTCAAGCGATACGGACGTAATGAGCAGGGCCAGTGGGTCTTCTGCGTCGACAGGAGTGGCCGAATCTTACAAGGAGCCACCAGTATTTACGCCGATGGGTTTGCCCTATACGGCCTGACTGAACTGGCGCGGGCCACCGGTGACCAGGAGGTGATAAATCTGGCATTGGAAACGTACGAGAACGTGCAGAGCCGCCTGGCTCATCCCGGCTCTTACCAAACCGCGCCCTTCGAGATGCCTGAGAACGGCAAGGCTCACGCCATCTCGATGATCTTTGCGTTGGTCTTCAACGAGTTGGGCCATTATCTGGGTGATCAAGCGGTCATCGAAGCCAGCCTTGTGCACGCCCGAGAGGTGATGGATGTCTATCTGCGACCTGATCGCAAGCTGCTTTACGAGTTTGTGCGCCAGGATAACACCCTGATTGACACTCCCCAAGGTCGGTCCATTGTACCAGGCCACGCCATCGAGTCCATGTGGTTTATGATCCACATCTACCGGCGCGTTGGGGATGAGGCTCATATCCGGCAGGCGATCGAAGCGATCCGGTGGCATTTGGAGTTCGGCTGGGATGCTGAGTATGGCGGGATCTTCCACGCCCGCGATGCCGAGGGCGGTTCCCCGTGGTGGCGCTTCGCCGACGCCAAGCTGTGGTGGCCGCACACCGAAACGCTATATGCCACCCTGCTGGCCTACGAATTTTCGCGCGAGGCGTGGTGTCTGGATTGGTTTGAGCGGGTGCACGACTACGCCTTCCAGCGCTATCCGGTCCCCGGCTATGGGGAATGGACCCAGAAGCTGGACCGTCATGGGGACAGATTCACCGACACCGTGGCCTTGCCGGTCAAAGATCCCTTCCATCTGCCCCGCGCGCTTATCTATTGCATCCAGGTCTTGGGGCGCTTGGCCGATCAACCTCAAAGTCGCTCATAGTGCTCCATCAAGCGGATTATGACGTGAAGCGGATTGCGCCCACGAGGACCGAATGCAGCCTATCCAACTCACTGTGACAGGGCACTAGCTGGAGGAGTACATGGATGCGCCAACCCAACTTGCTTTTTTTGATGACCGATGGCCAACGGGCTGACACCGTCGAACCGATCACGCTTTGTCACATGCCGCACCTCGAGGGGCTGGCTGCCCGGGGCGTCCGCTTTGAACGGTGCTATGCGCCCAATCCGATCTGCTCACCCACGCGGGCCAGCTTGATGACCGGGCTGTTGCCCCACAGCCACGGCATGGTCGATTGTACGCACACGGTTGAGCCCTACCGGTCCAGGCTGAAGACGGACTTGCCCTTCTGGAGCCAAAGCCTGCAGGCGGCAGGCTATCACACCGCCTATCTCGGCAAATGGCATATCGAGCGCAGCCAGCGCTTGGAGAACTTCGGATTTGAAACTTATGAGGTCGAGGGTTATCACAAATTGATGGGACTTGTCGAACGGGATGACGAAATGCGGGTGCGTGGCGTGGTGCGGCAGAAGGGATACCGCGATTTTCTTCTGTACGGCGTGGTCGATGAGCCGGCCGAGGCGGCACCCGAACATCAATTGTATTCCGATGGTATCCAGTTTGTGCGTGAAGCTGCTCGAGACCGAGACCGGCCCTGGGCGCTGTTCGTCAGTTCCGAGGGGCCCCACGATCCTTGGGTGGTGCCGCGTGACTATTACGAGCGCTACGATCCGGCTGATGTGCCACGCCCTCCCAACTTTGACGATGATCTATCGGACCGGCCCGGCATGTACCGATTGCTGCAGCGCATCTGGGGCCAGCTAGAGTGGCCTCAGTTCGCCCAGGCCACTGCCTGCTATTATGCCTTCTGCTCGTTGATTGACGATCAGGTGGGTCGCATTCTGGCGGCCCTGGACGAGACGGGACAGGCGGAGAATACCATCGTCGTCTTTACCGCGGACCACGGTGACTATATGGGTGCCCACCGCTTGTTCCTAAAGGGGGTTGCCGCCTTTGAAGATGCCTATCGCATCCCCCTGATTCTCAGCGGTCCGGGCATTCCCGCCGGGCGACGAGTCGAGCAGATCGTCAGTTTGATTGATCTGGCCCCGACTCTGGTGGGATTGACGGCCGGCAGCCAATTCCCGTGCTATGGCCGCTCGTTGCGGCCGTTGCTGGGCTCCGAGGAGCCTGACTGGAACTCGGAAGCCTTTGCAGAGTTCCACGGTCAGCGTTTCTTCTACACCCAGCGCGTCCTGTGGCGGGACAACTATAAGTACGTCTTCAATGGGTTTGACGTGGATGAGTTGTATGACTTGGCGGCAGACCCATACGAGCTGCACAACCTGGCGTTAGACCCTGCCCATCAATCGCTGCTGGAGCGAATGGCGGGCAGGATGTGGGAAATCGTGCGCGAGACAGATGATTTTAACATGTACCAGGCCCAATACGGGATGTTCCGTTTTGCCCCTGTCGGGCCTGAGTGGTCAGCAAGTTGACGTCACTCCGAATCGTGGATCACGCTGCAGCGTGACGGAAGAGACAAGTGAGTGAGTACGAGGTTGTGTCCGTGCCTTCGGCAGGATTGGCATTGGAAAAAGTACTAGGGAGAAAAGAAGATGAACAAAGTAGAACCCATCAAGACTGCGCAATATGACCAGTTGCCCGTGGCTATCTATCGGAACAACGAGGAATTGGGGCGGGCGGCGGCGCTCGATGCCCAAGAAATCATCAGTCGAGCCATCTCAGAGAATGGGCAGGCTAACATCATTCTGGCCACAGGCAATTCACAACTCACCTTTCTACACGCCCTCCGCGGCTCGGAGGAGATTGATTGGTCCAGGGTGAACGTGTTTCACATGGATGAATATCTGGGCATCGATCCAAATCACCGGGCCAGTTTCCCGCTCTTTCTACGCCAACACTTCACCAGCTTTGTGAATCCCCGCTCCTTCCATCCCATCCCCAGCCAGCCGGGAGACGTGGAGGAGGCATGTCGAGACTATGAGGCCACCCTGCGACAATACCCGGCTGATATGGTGGCCTTGGGTTGGGGTGAGAACGGGCATCTGGCCTTCAACGATCCGCCCTATGCCGATTTTGATGACCCGGTTTGGGTCAAGGTGGTCGAGCTGGCAGAAGCCAGCCGCCGGCAGCAAGTCGGCGAGGGGCACTTCGACTCGCTGGACGAAGTACCCACCCACGCCATCACCTTAACCATCCCGGCGCTGTTGGCAGCCAGGGCAGTGCTGTGTATCGTTCCCGAGGCGCGCAAGGCAGACGCCGCCCGTGCCTGCCTGACTGAGCCCACCAGCCAAGATCGACCTGGATCCATCTTGCGTAAAGTGGACCACGCGCGCCTCTACCTGGATCGGGATTCTGCTTCTAAATTGTGAGCTCGCCATGGACTCAAGAGACCGTCTACTGACAGCCTTGCACCATCAGGAGCCGGACCGCGTCCCCCTTGATCTGGGAAGCACGCAGGTCAGTGGCATCCACGTGGTGGCCTACCAGGCTTTGCGGCAGGCCCTGGGGTTGCCGCCGGTCGAAGCACAGCTGTCCGACTACATCCAGGGATTGGCCCTGCCCGACGACGACGTGATTGAGCGCCTGGGCGTGGATGTGCGGGGGCTGTTCCCCCTCAACAGCCACAACTGGAACGTGCGTGAAGAGGATGCCGGGGATTATTGGGCCTATCACGACGAATGGGGCATCACCCATCACCGGCCAAAGTCTGGCGGTCTTTACTACAGCATTGTCCAGGTTCCACTAAGTGACCCCAATCTGACAGCGGACGATATCAGGGGGCATTCCTGGCCGAACATGGCTAATCCGGCGCGCATCGCCGGTCTGAGAGAACTGGCGGAGAGCTATCGCTCTGCTGGCTACGGAGTCGTGCTCAAAGATCCCTTCGCGGGTATTTTTGAGATGTCACAGCGCATCGTGGGTATGGAGAACATCATGATCATGATGGCCTTGCGCAAAGAGATAGCCGGCGCTCTCTTCGATAAATTGCTGGAGCTGAAACTGTTGTTCTGGGAGATGGCGCTTCCTCAACTTGCCGACGTGGTCGACGTGGTGTCCCAAGCTGACGACTACGGCACCCAAGAATCACAACTGATTTCGCCGGCCATGTTCCGCGAGCAGATCAAACCGCGCTTAAAGATCCTGTTTGAGCGCGTCAAGAGTCTGGCTCCCGACTCGAAACGCTTCTTCCACTCGTGCGGTAATGTCCGGCCGCTGTTGCCCGACTATATCGAGATCGGCGTGGAGATCCTCAACCCGGTACATATCCGCGCCAAGGGGATGGATCCTGCTGCCCTCAAACGTGAATTTGGCCAGGATCTGGTCTTTTGGGGTGGCGGGGTGGACACCCAGGGCGTGTTGCCTCACGGCACGCCCCAAGAGGTCAAGGACGACGTACGGCGCAACATCGAAGCCCTGGCCCCGGGTGGTGGTTTCGTGTTCAACACGGTGCACAACATCCAGGCCGATGTCCCTCGCCAGAACATCATCGCCATGTGGGAGGCTTTGCAAGAGTACGGAGCTTATTGATCAGACCTTTAGGGTTTCCTTGGCCCGCTGGCGCGTCTTTGGCTGTGACACCGGCACAGGCAAGCCGGGACGGGCCAAAACCCAAAAGGTCTTCGACAGGGAAGTGCTATGGCTGAGCCTTTTCTCCCCGCAGACGTAGTCTTCCACCCCAATTGGTGGCACCAGCACTACGGCCTCTCGTTCGATCGGGACTTTTTCTACGACCTCGAGCGCCGCGTGTGGCAGGAGTCACGCATGCGGGGCTTGCTTTACGATCGCTTTGGCGATCTGGGCTTGGGGCAAAAGGACGCCCCGCGGCGACCGATCGTCGGCCCTATCTTGATGGGCAGTGGTTACATCGTGCAGGAGATCCTCGGTTGCCAGGTGAAGTACCAGGAAAATGGCAACCCATGGG
>Ga0209536_100017008_pt1 | contig 10323 bp, 11 predicted proteins | sample DeeMarSeWOR28_12_FD_187461 | JGI IMG/M metagenome (GOLD analysis project Ga0209536, IMG submission 187461) | Marine sediment microbial communities from White Oak River estuary, North Carolina - WOR-2-8_12 (SPAdes) (version 2) | ecosystem: Environmental > Aquatic > Marine > Intertidal zone >... | reverse complement strand
TATCACTGGCTTTTTAACTAAAACCAGCACAATCTTTTCCCGGCAATGGATGGGTATGTGGACTATTTTAGCAACAATATTGTTGCTGAGTTCCCGTTATTTTGTTCACCGCGTTTTGCAATATGCGCGGGTGCGCGGTTGGAATCACAAAAAGATTGTAATAGTCGGTATAGGCGATTTAGCGCAAAACGTGGCGTATAGAATCAAAGAATCGTCATGGATTGGGCTGGATATTTATGGGTTTTTTTCTAACCAGCCATCCGGCCAAGTGGAAGATATAAGTGGGATTAAAGTTACTTATGGATTGGAAGAATTAGAGTCTTATATTCAGCGCAAGAATATTGATGAAGTTTGGTTGGCGTTGCCGTTGCAAGAAGAGCAACAGATTAAAGGCGTCTTGCATATATTGCGTCATAGCACTGTAACGATTCGATTTGTACCGGGAATATTTGAGTACCGGTTACTAAATCACGCTCTGAATGAGATAGCAGGATTACCCGTCATTGATTTAAATGCAACACCGATGGTGGGCATCAACAGGGTAATCAAAGCCTTGGAAGACCGAGTTCTTGGATTCGCAATTCTGGTCTTGGTCAGTCCCTTGATTCTAGCAATTGCGATTGCTATCAAATTGTCCTCGAAAGGACCGGTCTTTTTTAAACAAATGCGCCATGGTTGGGACGGTAAGCCGATCAAAGTTTATAAATTCAGAACCATGGTAGAGCACGAGGCTGAGAATGGCCAGATCGTGCAGGCAAGCCGAAGAGATGCCCGCGTAACCAAAATCGGGGCGTTTTTGCGTCGCACGAGTTTGGATGAGCTACCCCAGTTTTGGAATGTGTTGCAAGGCAGAATGTCGATCGTTGGCCCGAGACCGCATGCTTTGCAACATAACGAGCAGTATAAAGACCAAATCGATTTGTATATGTTGCGCCACAAAGTTAAACCCGGCATCACCGGATGGGCACAAATCCACGGCTGGCGGGGTGAGACGGATACCCTGGACAAAATGAAAAAGCGCGTAGAGTACGATTTGTATTATATTGAAAATTGGTCTTTGTGGCTGGACATCAAAATTATCTTCTTCACTTTGTTTAGCGGCTTTGTGCACAAGAATGCTTATTGAGTGTTAAAGTTTGATGCCCGCAGATCCCGTAGAACTAAACTCAATGTAAGCGGTCGCATGAACTATGGCGTCCGTGCAAACCAGTTCACTTCGTTTCTTTCCCCTATGGTTGTCTTTAGGCATTGGCTTGGTGGCCGCCGTTGTGTATTTAAGTTTGACGGCCAAACCCCCTATTGATGTCAGTTTTGCCTTTAACGACAAAATCGGACATTTTTTAGCTTATGCGACCTTGATGGCTTGGTTTGGGCAGATCTTTTATGGCCGAATGAGCTTAGTGCTTTTTGCTGTTGGTTTTTCGCTTATGGGGATCTCCTTGGAATATGTGCAGGGACTTGGACGCGCCAGGCATTTTGAATATGCGGACATGATGGCCAACATGATTGGCGTGGTTTTGGGATTGCTGCTGACCACAACAGTTTTCAAAGGCGCGCTGCATTGGTTCGAGCAACGCGTATTAGCAGGGCGAATAAAAACTTGACTTGGATCGTCAATGGCTTAGTCTTTACGGATTTTCGTACTAGTGAAGCATTCACATGATCCAAGTTCTGCTTGTTGTTGTCGTTTACATCCTAGGGCCTGCGTTGGTGTTGGCGTGGGCGGTAAAACGCTATCGTTCCGGAGTCAAACCGGATTTCACCGAGATTGTCGCCGTTACGCTCGCCGTTGTGTTGATCGGCTTGCTGATCTATTCCTACTCCAGCATTTCTACCGATACGGACCAGGAAGACGTACAGCAGATTGTCAGTACATTAACTGAACGTTACGATTTTCCCGTCAAGGCAAAATTCCTGGATCAGCCTGCCGTGTTCGGCGAAGCCCATGCTCGCTATTTGGAAGTGCGCATTTACGGTGTTGAGTCTAACGAGGAGCAGGAAAACATTAAACATATTGCCGAAAAACTTCGTAAAGAAGTGGCTTCGAAGCCTATCGTGTTACGGTTTTTCCGGGAGGAGGTGTGGGAGACGGCGGCCGATGGCTCGCGGCAACCGTTGCGCGATCAGGAGTTTTTGGTGAGGCAGATTAGAATAGAGTAATGGGTGCTGAGGTTTGCGTTGCTTTAGCGCATCCATGCGCTAGTCGCAATGAAAAGAACTTACAAATCCGGGTAAATGCAAGCCAGTTTGTACCCACAATGTTGATTTTGTAACTGGTTTTTTTGCTTTGGTATGATAACAAATAATGTTATAGTGTTATCACTATGATACGAACTCAAATTAGTCTTAGTGAAGAAGAATACGAAGCGGCGAAAAAAGAAGCGCAGCGACTGGGAATATCGTTTGCGGAGTTAGTTCGACGTTCGGTTCGTACAATGTTGACTGTTGATGAGAAAAAACCTTGGATGCGCTATGCTGGCATGGTTGAGTCAGGGGACTCTTTGTCGAGTCAAAACATAGACGATATTGTCTATGGCCAAAAAGATTGAAGCGTACGTCGATACGTCGGCGTTAATAGCATTTCTAGATCGATCCGATACTTATCACCCACTGTTTTTCAGACTATTCTCCGATCCACCCCAATTGGTGACCTCGCCATTGGTAGTTGCTGAAGGACATGGCTGGTTTTTGAGGCGGTATGATCGTACTCGCGCCTTACAATTCATTGCCATGGTGGAGTCCATGCAACCACTAAAAGTGTGTTCAATTGGAACAAAGGAGCAGACCAGCTCTTATGAATTACTCAGAAAATTTAGTGACCAAAATCTAACGTTAGCAGATGCTTTGGGATTACATCTGATGAACGATCTAAAGATCGAAAACTGTTGGTCTACGGACTTTCACCTCGGTCTCACCGGTGTACCTCTTGTTATCAACAAGCATTAGCCAGAAACAAATTGTAAATCTTCCGTATAAACCTAACACCCACCATTGAGCCAATCCTCCGTTTCTGTTAGTCTGTGCTCCCGTCTGATGTTCTTCTTTTCACTTCCTGACCCTGGGTTGTTATGACTAAATTTATTTTTATTACAGGCGGTGTGGTGTCTTCCCTGGGGAAAGGTATCGCGTCCGCGTCGCTGGGCGCTGTTCTCGAATCCCGTGGCTTGAAAGTTACGCTGGTTAAGCTGGATCCCTATATTAACGTCGACCCGGGTACCATGAGCCCGTTTCAGCATGGCGAGGTATTTGTCACGGAAGATGGTGCCGAGACGGATCTGGATTTGGGCCACTACGAACGTTTTGTGTCCACCCGCATGAGCCAGAAGAATAATTTCACCACCGGGCGGATTTATTCCGATGTGATCCGCAAGGAGCGCCGGGGAGACTATCTCGGCGGAACAGTGCAGGTGATTCCTCACATTACCGATGAGATCAAACGCCGCATTATGGAAAGCGCCGCGGATGTGGATATAGCATTGGTGGAAATCGGTGGCACAGTTGGGGACATCGAATCGCAACCGTTTCTGGAAGCCATCCGCCAAATGGGCATCGAGTTGGGGCGGGACCGGGTGTTGTTTATCCATTTGACCTTGTTGCCGTTTATCCCCACCGCCGGGGAACTGAAAACCAAACCCACTCAGCACTCCGTCAAAGAGCTGCGCAGTATCGGGATACAACCGGATGTGCTGTTGTGCCGGGCCGACAGGCCATTGCCAGCGGACGAGCGCCGCAAGATAGCGTTATTTACCAATGTGGAAGAACGCGCCGTAGTGTCCATGGTGGACGTGGACACGATTTACAAAATCCCCATGCTGCTGGAAGCCCAAGGCCTGGATGATATCGTACTGGACAAGTTTCACATTGAGGCGCCCAAAGCGGATTTGTCCCGCTGGCGCGCTGTAGTCGAAGCGCTGCAGAATCCCACTGACACCGTGGAAGTCTATATGGTGGGCAAATACATGGATCTTACCGAGGCCTACAAATCCTTATCCGAAGCATTGATCCACGCCGGTATTCACACACATACCAAAGTGAGGATCCACTACATCGATTCCGAACAATTGGAAAGAGAGGGTACCGGTTGCCTGGAACATGCGCACGCTATCTTAGTACCGGGTGGATTTGGCGACCGCGGTGTGGAAGGCAAGATCCAAGCGGTGAATTTTGCCCGTGAGAATCGGATACCTTATTTAGGCATATGCCTGGGCATGCAGGTGGCGGTGATCGAATATGCCCGCAATGTGGCCAAGTTGGCAGGCGCCCATAGCACCGAATTTGAAAAAAGCACTCCCCATCCGGTGATTGCATTGATCACTGAGTGGACCACTCCGACCGGCGAGGTGGAGCGGCGCACCGAAAATTCCGACCTAGGCGGCACCATGCGTTTAGGTGGCCAACCTTGCCATTTGGTAGCGGACACTAAGACTAGGGAATTGTATGGCAAAGACGTTATCGTGGAACGGCACCGTCATCGCTATGAATTCAACAACGGCTATCTGCAGACTTTGCAAGAGGCTGGTCTTAAAGTCTCGGGCAAATCCGCGGATGATAATTTAGTGGAAGTCATCGAAATCCCTGACCATCCCTGGTTTGTGGCCTGCCAATTTCATCCGGAATTTACTTCTTCGCCCCGTGATGGCCATCCCTTATTCAGCGGTTTTATCAATGCCGCGCGGGCGCGTAAATCTTTAATCCAACAAGAAACAGAGTAAGGCATACTAATGAACCTATGCGGTTACCAAGTCGGTTTGGACCGGCCTTTTTTTCTCATTGCAGGCACTTGTGTGGTGGAAAGCGAGCAACTGGCGATTGATACGGCGGGCGCGCTAAAAGAAATCACCACCAAACTGAGCATCCCGTTTATTTATAAATCTTCTTTCGATAAAGCTAACCGCTCATCCACTGGCAGTTATCGCGGTCCCGGAATGGAGGAAGGATTACGAGTATTAGCGGAAGTCAAACGGCAAATCGGCGTGCCCGTGCTTACCGATGTACACGAAGATACGCCCCTGAGTGAAGTTGCAGAGGTCGTGGATGTGTTGCAGACCCCGGCGTTTTTATGCCGGCAAACCAACTTCATCCAAAATGTGGCCAAACAGAACAAACCGGTCAATATCAAAAAAGGTCAATTCCTCGCGCCCTGGGATATGAAGAACGTTGTCGACAAAGCCAAGGCAGTGGGTAACGAACAGATAATGGTGTGTGAGCGGGGAGTATCCTTCGGGTATAATACTTTGGTTTCCGATATGCGTGGTTTGGTCATCATGCGTGAAACAGGTTGTCCGGTGGTGTTTGACGCCACCCACTCAGTACAACAGCCCGGCGGGCAGGGCACCAGCTCTGGCGGGCAACGGCAGTTTGTGCCGGTGTTAGCGCGCGCCGCGGTGGCGGCGGGGATTTCCGGATTGTTTATGGAAACTCACCCTAATCCGGATCAAGCGTTAAGCGATGGACCAAATTCTATGCCTATGCAGAAGATGGAGGAATTGTTAACCACGTTGAAGATAATTGACGACGCAGTTAAAACCCGTGGATTTAACATCGATCCCCAGTAAATTTTGCTGTAACTCGTTCCAGCACTCTGCGTGCTGCGTGAGTACCAAACTTACGTTCAATCAGCGGGATTTGATTTACATACACACTGGATGGTGTTTTTCATAACAGCCGGTCAGTGCTCGTTGGGACTCCTGTATGCGTTCTCTCGCGGAGCGTGAGAACGAGCAAACAACGAACAACTAGCAACCAATAACGAATCACAAACAACGAACAACACTTGGAGCAAAGAATGCAATCAACTGTCATTAAAGACATTCACGCCAGAGAAATTATCGATTCCCGCGGCAATCCTACCGTGGAAGCCGACGTGATTTTAGAATCTGGCATTGTTGGCCGTGCCGCCGTGCCTTCAGGCGCTTCCACGGGCTCAAGAGAAGCCATTGAACTTCGGGACGGGGATAAGGCTAGGTTTTTAGGAAAAGGCGTGAAAAACGCCGTGGCTAACGTCAACGGTGAAATTCGCAAGGCGTTGCTAGGCAAAGACGCCGCGGAGCAAGTGGCGCTGGACCAAATCATGATCGATTTGGATGGCACCCCCAACAAAGCCCGTTTAGGCGCCAACGCCATTCTATCCGTATCCCTTGCCGCGGCTAAAGCGGCCGCCGTTGCCAAGAATTTGCCACTCTACCAATATTTGGGCGGGGACGCCGCGGTTACCATGCCAGTGCCCATGATGAACATCATCAACGGCGGTTCCCACGCCGACAATAGCGTGGATTTGCAGGAGTTCATGATTCTGCCCGTGGGCGCCCCAAGCCTGGCTGAGGCGGTTCGCTACGGGGCGGAAGTCTTCCATAACTTGAAAAAAGTGCTTAACTCCCGTGGTTTGAATACAGCGGTGGGGGACGAAGGCGGATTCGCGCCCGACTTGCCCTCCAATGAAGCGGCCATAGAAGTGATTTTAGAAGCCGTGGAAAAAGCCGGTTACAAAGCCGGGCAGGATATTTATATCGGCATTGATGCCGCCAGCTCTGAATTTTACAAAGATGGCAAATACGTATTGGCCTCTGAAAACAAAAGCCTCAGCTCCGATGAATTCGCCGACGTGCTGGCCAGCTGGGTGGATAAATACCCCATACTAAGCATTGAAGATGGCATGGATGAAAACGACTGGGATGGTTGGGCCACCTTAACCAACCGCTTGGGCGGAAAAATACAATTGGTAGGGGATGACTTGTTCGTCACCAATACTGAAATCCTTAAGCAAGGTATCGATAAAAACATCGCCAATTCGATTTTGATCAAGGTTAATCAAATCGGTTCGTTAACCGAAACGTTGGCTGCGATCGAGATGGCAAAAAAAGCAGGTTACACATCGGTGATTTCCCATCGCTCCGGTGAAACCGAAGATGCCACCATCGCCGACCTGGCGGTAGCCACTAACGCGGGCCAGATCAAAACCGGTTCTATGTCGCGTTCCGACCGCATAGCCAAATACAATCAGCTATTACGTATTGAAGAGCAACTCGGCAGCCGGGCGGTGTATGCGGGTAAATCCGCCTTCAAGCAACTGTGATGAGGATTACTATTTAACGTAAATGAAAGTGTTGATTGCCATCCTCATCATTGTATTGCTGTTATTGCAATATAAGCTTTGGTTTGGGGATGGCAATATCCGGGAAGTATGGGCGCTGCGTGAAGCCATAGAGCAACAGATTGAGGAAAACCAGCGATTGTTGGAGCGCAACGCCGCGCTGGAAGCCGAAGTGCAGGATTTAAAACAAGGCTTGGAAGCGATAGAAGAGCGGGCCCGCAGCGAATTGGGCATGATTAAAAAAGATGAGACGTTTTTCCAAATCATCGAAAAAAAACCGCCGCCCAATACCTCCAATACCCAGCTAACGCCGGAACCCTAAGCCAGAGTTACTAAGCCAGAGTCACTAAGCCAGAGTACTAAGCCTGAGTTATGCCATCAGAGAGTAATCAACGAAAATATTGGGCGGTCGTACCCGCCGCTGGCAGCGGCACTCGCATGGGCGCGGATAAACCCAAGCAGTATTTAAGCATTCTGCATAAAACCATTATCGAACATACTCTGGAGCGCTTGTTGCGACATGAATTCATAGCTGGTGTGGCTGTGGCCATAAGCGCAGCCGACGATTACTGGAGTTCTCTCAGACTTAATACTCAAAAATCCGTTGTCGTAGCAGAAGGCGGGCAAGAGCGCTGCCATTCGGTGATCAACGCGCTCAATGCATTGAATGAAATCGCCTCTGAGGAGGATTGGGTGTTGGTGCACGATGCCGCCCGCCCTTGTGTCCGCTTGCAAGACATCGATAAATTGATACACGATTTAGAAGGTCATGCCGTAGGCGGTATACTGGCTGTCCCGGTACACGATACTATCAAGCTAAGCAGTGCGGCGGGAGAGATTGTGGAAACCGTCGATAGACGTAATTTATGGCAAGCGCAAACACCGCAGATGTTTCGCTTGGGTGCACTGCGTGCCGCATTACAACAGGCAATTCGAGATGGTTTTATGGTCACCGATGAAGCATCAGCCATGGAGCACGTGGGCGAAAAGCCGAAATTGGTGGAAGGGCACACTGACAATATTAAAGTCACCCGGCCGGAAGATTTACCGCTGGCCGAATTCTTTCTAAAAACATTGGATAATAACTGATGAGAATAGGTCACGGTTTCGATGTGCATTGTTTTACAGAAGGCAGAGCGCTAATCCTGGGCGGTGTGACCATCCCCTATGAAAAAGGCTTGGCCGCTCACTCAGACGGTGATGTGGTTATCCATGCATTGTGCGACGCCTTATTGGGCGCGGCGGCACTGGGGGATATCGGCCAACACTTTCCCGATAGTGATACCGAATTTAAAAATATAGACAGCCGTATATTGCTAAGACGGGTGATTGAATTGCTGAAATACAAAGGCTGGCGAGTGGGCAACGCCGATATTACTATTGTTGCCCAAGCCCCTAAGATGGCGCCCCATATCAGCGCTATGCGGGAAAACCTCTGCAACGACTTAGATACCGGTATAGAAAACCTTAACATCAAAGCCACCACCACGGAGAAACTGGGTTTTACCGGCCGCGGTGAAGGTATCGCCGTACACGCTGTGGCCCTGCTGCTCGCCCATGAATAGTCCAGCGGCATTCGTTGACGCGCAATCCCATATACTTTCCTTAGCCTACGCCTATGGTGTACCCACAACCAGCGCTCAATTGCGGGCTTCGGCCGACGATTTTTGCGTGCAGGAAATCCTATCCTTTGAACCTTCAGGCCATGGAGAGCACGCATATTTGTATGTGCAAAAGCGTCAGCTCACTACTGAAGAACTAAGCAAAAAAATCGCCAAGTTGGCTAACGTCCATCTTAAACACATAGGTTACGCCGGTCTGAAGGACCGTAACGCGGTAACTTTCCAATGGTTTAGCGTGGATTTATCGGGTAAAAATGAACCCGACTGGGGGCAACTGGAGTCTGATCGTATTGCTGTACGCAAAATCACGCGCCATGAACGCAAATTAAGACACGGATCAATTAAGCAAAACTTATTTGTGTTGACCCTCAGAAATCTACAAGGCAATACGGCAGAACTCAAAGATCGTTTATTCCAGGCGCAAAGCCGTGGTGTGCCAAACTATTTCGGTGAGCAACGTTTCGGCATTGCGGAAAACAATCTGCATGCCGCCTATGAAATGCTTACTACGTCTCGTAAAGTGAAAAACCGGCATTTACGCGGTTTGTATTATTCGGCGGCGCGCGCTTATTTATTCAATCAAGTGTTGTCCTATCGTGTGAAGTTGAACCGCTGGGATCAAGCCATCAGCGGCGACGCCATGATACTGGATGGCAGCCGATCATACTTTGTCGCGGAAAATATTGATGATGCGATTGCGCAACGCCTGCATAGTGGCGATATTCATCCCAGCGGCCCGTTGTGGGGCAAAGGCGAATTAGCTACCCGGGGCGAGGCGAGGGCCGTGGAATTACAGGCGTTGCACGATTGCCGTGAATGGCGGCTAGGATTGGAAGCGCATGAGTTGCAGCCACAACGCCGACCATTGCGTTTATTAGTGAGTGATCTGCAATGGGAGTTCAGCGGCCAAAATGTGCTCCATTTGAGTTTTGCTTTACCCTCAGGTGCCTACGCGACCAGCGTGGTGCGGGAATTGGTCGAACAATCGTGAGCAGGTTGCGTTAAAAAGCCATGCGGATACTACTCAGTAACGACGACGGATACCAGGCGCCCGGTATAGTGTGTTTAGCCAAAGCCTTGCGCGCTATTGCCGAAGTCACTGTGGTAGCACCGGACCGCAACCGCAGCGGTGCCAGCAATTCACTCACGCTGGAAAATCCCATTCGCGCCACCCAAGTGGAACCTGGAGTAATTTCTGTTGACGGTACGCCCACTGACTGTGTGCATTTGGCGATTACCGGATTACTGGAGCATGAGCCGGATATGGTGTTATCGGGCATCAATGCGGGTTCCAATATGGGTGACGATGTGATCTATTCCGGTACGGTAGCCGCCGCAATGGAAGGCCGGTTTTTAGGTTTACCCGCCCTGGCGATATCTTTGGCAGGGGAGCACTTGGTTCACTACGACACCGCCACGCAAGTCGTTTTGCAATTGTTGGATAAGCTAAAATACCGACCACTACCGGTGGATACTATTTTAAACGTGAATGTGCCCGATGTTCCTCTGGATCAACTGCAAGGCATACATGCCACCCGACTAGGGCGACGCCACAAGTCTGAGCCGGTGGTGAAACAGAGGGATCCCCGGGGAAAGCCTATTTATTGGGTA
>Ga0209536_100017007_pt1 | contig 10324 bp, 12 predicted proteins | sample DeeMarSeWOR28_12_FD_187461 | JGI IMG/M metagenome (GOLD analysis project Ga0209536, IMG submission 187461) | Marine sediment microbial communities from White Oak River estuary, North Carolina - WOR-2-8_12 (SPAdes) (version 2) | ecosystem: Environmental > Aquatic > Marine > Intertidal zone >... | reverse complement strand
TGGTCGGCGGTCTGCTCGCTGGGTTCGTCTCTGTAATCCTGCTCCTTCTTCACCGCGAGGAAGCCGAGCACAGTTCCGGCGACGAGCGTTGCCGCGGACAGGGTTCCGGTCGCGATCACGGCACGCCGAACCGTGACGTCCTCCTTTTCCCTCGCCAGCTCCGCCGCGAGCCGCGCCTCCTCAGCCTGCTCGACTCCGACCGTGCTTGGCATCTTCGGACTGAAATCGAGCTCCTTTACCTCGCCGTACGCGACCCGGGTGGTCTGCTCGCCGAGTTGGCGCCCGTCGCCCACGACCACGACCGTATGTTCGCCGGGCTCGACCTCCAGCGTCGCTGGCGTCTTGGTACCCGAGGGGACGCCGTCCAGTAGAATCGCCTGCCCCGGCTCGAATGAACGCACCACCAGACGGGCGGGACTCTTCGACAGCGTCGCGATCCGGGCCTCGATGGAGGCGCGATCGGGCGCGCTGGGCCGCTCTTCCAAGTACTGCTCGAGCATGGCGACGGCCCCAGGCACGTCATCGCGTCGCTGACGCGTGTCGGCGACTCCGACGAGAACCTTCGGGTCGTAGCCGAGCGAGTGGGCCCGCAGCCAGGCCTGCTCGGCAGCTTCATAGCGGCGCGCGTCGAAGAGCTGCACGCCGATCTGGTAGGCTTGGTCGGCCGTCATGCTCGCCTCGGCGAGATAGGCCTCGAGCTCGTCGTCCGTCGGCAGGCTCGGCTCGTTCGCAGGCTGCGCAACCGCCTGGACCGCGATGCCGACGACGAGCAGTCCAAACGCGAGCAGCCTCATCGTGCTCAGGCGCCCCCGGTGCCCGCTGCCCCGCCCATCCCGGCAGAGCCACCCATGCCTGCGGCGCCACCGGTCGCACCGCTGCCTGCGCTGCCACCTACACCGCCTGCGCCGCCTTGTCCGCCCGCGCCGCCTTGTCCGCCCGCGCCGCCTTGTCCGCCCGCGCCGCCTTCGCCACCCGCGCCACCTTCGCCGCCTGTTCCGGCTGCGCCCCCCGTGCCAGCCACGCCTCCAGTGCCGCCTGCGCCCCCCATGCCGCCCTGCATGTCGTCGCAGACGACCTCCGTTTGGCAACTGCCTTGGGTGAACTTACTGCCGATGTGGCAGCAGATGAGACCGCTGTCGCATTCGTCGTTCTCGAAACAAGTAGTGCCGACGCCACCCGTACAGGCAACCAGGAAGAGCGGTGAAAAGAAAGCGATGGACAGCCAAAGAGAACTGGATTTGTGCATGAGCGCGGCGAGCATAGCTCAGACCACGGAGGTAGGCCATGCTGACGACGCGATCCGAGGCTATGCTCCCGCCGCGATGGTGGTCCCAGAAGATCAGGCAGAAGGTCCGCGTTCAGGTCGGTGTGCGATCGTCGGCCGCCCCAACGTCGGCAAGTCGACCTTGCTCAATGCGATCCTCGGTCAGAAGCTGGTCATCGCAACGCCCAGACCGGGCACGACACGCTCGTGCGTCCTCGGCGTCTACGCCTGCGCCGATCCCCCAACACAAATTGCCTTCGTCGATACGCCAGGGCTCGAACGGCCCAAGGGCGCGCTCGGACAAGTCCTGATCGACAGCGCAAAACAAGGGCTGCTCGACTGCGACGCAATCGTCCTCGTGACCGAGGCTCCGAAGCCGAGCGCCCCTGCATCGGTCCACGAAAAAGATCTCGCAGTGATCGAAGCGCTCGAGGCCTCGAACGCGCCCGTTCTGCTCGCGATCAACAAGGTCGACAAGCTGAAAGCAAAGAACCGCCTCTTCGCGTTCATCGAGGCATACCAAGAGAAGCGGGCGTTTGCCGCCGTCGTGCCGATCTCCGCCACGCGCGGAATCAATTTGGACGCACTGCTGAGCGAGATTCGCGCCACGCTTCCCGTAGGGCTACTGTACGATCCCGAGTTTCTGACGGATCGACCGGAGCGCTTCTTCGTGAGCGAGCTGGTTCGTGAAGCGGCCATGCTCAACACACGCCAAGAGGTGCCCTACGGCATCGCCTGCGAGCTCGACAGCTACCGAGAAGACGGCGATCTCGTGCGGATCGAGGGAACGCTGGTGGTCGAGAAGCCAAGTCACAAAGCAATGGTCATCGGGAGCCGCGGCGATACCATCAAGAAGATCAGTACCGAGGCGCGCGAGCAGATCGAAGCGTTCCTCGGACGCAAAGTGTATCTGCGGCTCTGGGTAAAGGTCGTTCCGGGCTGGACCCGTGACCCGCTGAAGGCGCGCGAGCTCGCGATCCAGGAGCGGCAGGGATGAGCAGGCGTAGACCGCAAGCGCGCCGGCCCGCAGGCTCCGTCATCAACAAGCCTCTCGTCGCCATCGTAGGGCGCCCGAACGTCGGCAAGAGCACGCTCTTCAACCGCCTTGCAGGACAGCACATCGCGATTGTCGAGGACATCCCGGGAGTGACCCGTGATCGTTCGTATGCCGACGCGTTCGTTCTCGGGCGCGACTTCGTCTTGATCGACACTGGAGGCTTCGATCCAGACAGCGACGATCCGATGAAGGCGGGTATCGCCAGCCAGGTGCGCCTGGCTCTCGAAGAGTGCGATCTCGTCATCTGCGTAGTGGATGCCACGGTCGATCCGCTGCCTGCCGACCGGGAGGCGATCGCGCTCTTGCGGGACGCTGGAAAGCCGGTGATCTTCGTCGCCAACAAGGCGGACTCGCAGTCGAAGGAGCACCACGCGGTCGCCTACTACGAGCTCGGCATGGAATCGATTCTCCCGATCTCGGCGCTGCACGGGCGCGGTGTCGGCGAGCTCGAGGAGGCAATCGCCGACCGCCTTCCGGAAGCCTCGGAGATCACCGAGCCCGAGCTCGACGTACCCAGAGTCGCGATCATCGGACGCCCAAACGCCGGCAAGAGCTCCCTGGTGAACCAACTTTGCGGGGAGCAACGGCAGCTCGTCGACGATCGGCCTGGGACGACCGTCGATAGCATCGACACGCTGGTCGAACGCGACAACAAACGCTTCATCTTGATCGATACAGCGGGTATTCGACGCAAGCGAAGCGTGAAGAAGAGAGGTGTGGAGGGGCTGAGCGTCCTACAAGCCATTCGGTCCATCGAGCGAAGCCACGTGGTCGTCTTGATGATTGATGGTGAGTCTGGAGTCGGTGAGCAGGACGCAAAAATCGCCGGACTCGCGGACGACCGTGGGCGAGCGCTCGTCATCGCGATCAACAAGGTGGATCTCTTGAACCGCGATGCTCAGAAGAAGGCTATGGACCGGACGCGCGGAGTCTTGGCATTCGTCCCTTGGGCGCCCATGGTGACGGTGAGCGCACTCGAAGGACGGGGCGTGTCTGCGCTGCTGAGCCGGGTCGCCGATGCAGTCACCGAGCACCGCAAGCGCATCAGCACTGCCGAGCTCAATCGCTTCTTCGAGGAGGTCATCGAGCGCCACCCTCCCCCCACGATGCACCACCGAGTGGTCCGTCTCTACTACATCACGCAGGCCAGCATCGCACCTCCGACGTTCGTCATCATGTGCAACCAGCCGAAAGACGTGCACTTCAGCTATCAGAGGTACGTAGAGAACCAAATTCGCAAGCGCTTCGGGTTCAGGGGAACGCCGATTCGCGTGCGGTACCGCGGGAAGAAGAAGCGGGACAAGTAGCGGGCCGGGTTACATCGGACCCCTCCACGCAGCTCCGCGGGCTGGAGCGCCGATCACGGTCGCTGGCGGCGCTCGGCTCGTGCTCCCGGATTGCCGAGCTGTCCGCACGCCGCCATCACGCTCCGCCCTTTGGTCATGCGCTCCCGTACTGGGAGCCCTTGGGCACGCAGCCATTCGATGAACTGCTCGACCTCGTGCTCGTCGGGTGCGCGTGTGAGAGGTCGAGTTCCGGGGTTGTACGGGATGACATTGACCAGCACCCGGCCCAGCGGCTCGCAGAATTGCGCAACGGCGCGGGCGTCCTCTTCAGTGTCGTTGATGCCGGGCAGCAAACAGTAGTTGACCCCGAGTGCGAAGTTGCGGCGTGGCCGGTAGCTCGCAAGCGCATCTTGGAGCTCCGCGAGATCGCTCCGGCGATTGATCGGCATGATCTCGCTTCGGAGCGGGTCATTCGCTGCGTTGAGGCTGATCGACAGATTCAAACGTTTCAGGCCCTCGGCCTGCAACAGCCGAATACCCGCGATGTGCCCGACGGTGCATACGGTCAGCCGCTCTTGACCGATCGCCAAGCCCGCCTCGTCGTTCAGCACGCGAATGGCTTGGATGACGTTGCGTGCGTTGTCGAGAGCCTCACCCATGCCCATGAACACGATGTTTCGGAAGCGCCATCCGAGCCGGTGCCGAGCGACCAGCACCTGCGCGATGATCTCGTGGGCCGCGAGATGTCGCAGCAGCCCCATGCGGCCAGTCTCACAGAACGCGCAGCCCATCTTGCAGCCGACTTGGCTCGAAACACACAGCGTGTATCGGTCGCGTCCCATGGGAATACGGACCGATTCGACCTCCAGCCCGTCGTGGAGCCGGAGAACCATCTTCGAGGTCTCTCCCCGATCGCCTTCATCCGACTTGACGGCGACCACCTCTGGAAGCTCGCAAGAAAACTCCGCGGCCCATGCTGCAAGCGCCTCGGACCCGAGACCGAACGCTGCAGGTTCGAACCGCCCCTCGAGCATGACTCGGCGGTGGATGCGTCGCGCGTGCCCATGGCCTCGTGACAGGCGTTCGCGTGAGAGCTCGACGAGCTCCGCGCTCGTCAGGCCGTGAATCGGAACGGGGCTCATCGTCGCCTCAATCCTGGACGAGGAGAAAGTGCGCGGTGGCGACGGCAACCGGTTTGTCCGGGTCGTCTTGATACGCAAAGACGCGTACGTTCGCGACGCGGCGGCCGTGGCGAGTGAACACCGCCTTTGCAAGGACGTCCTGCGGCCGCGCCCCTCGAAGATACTCGACGGTGATGTTGATCGTCTTGGGCACGGCTTCGGTCTCTCCGTGCCAAAGCAGCTTGAATATCGCGGTCGATTCCATCAACGCGCCAAGCGTGCCGCCGTGTAGTGCCGGTACGCTGGCGTTGCCGACGAGGTGATCCGAATACTTCATGCGGCCACGGACGTCCCCGTCGACCAGCTCGGCGGTGATACCCATGAAGCGGGTGTACGGGATCGCCTCTTGAAGGGGACCGAAGTCGCCGCTTTCGCGAACGGCCGTCACTGCGTCGCGGAGCCTCATTACGAACCCTCGTCTACGTTTGCGCCAGTGTCTCGAAACACGACGAATGTTCCCGACGCCGTCGCGATTGGGCTGGTGTGATCACCATGGTGGGCAGTCGCCCGAACGAAGGCTACATGCCGGGTCACTTTGTAGCAGTGCGCATCGCAGATCACCTCTTGGTGCGGTAGGGCGGGGCGTACGTAGTCGATGCGGAGATCGAGTGTTGCGATGCGGCGGGGCGCCACGAGAGACATGATGACTGCACCGCCGCAGGTGGCATCAATCAAGCTGGTGATGCAACCACCGTGAAGCACGCCAGTTTCGGGGTTGCCGACCAGATTTTCGCGGTACGGAAGCGCCAGCGACAAGTGTTCGGGGCGGTAGTCGGCGACGCGAAGATTCAGTGCTCGGTTGTGCGGCACGGCACCGACGTAGCGCCCTTCGAGGCGTCGTTTGATTTCGTCCTTCTGGGGAAGAAAGGAGTCGGACATCGGAGCGCACCCTTAGCAGGCGAGCCAGCTCTACACCACTGGGGGCGGTGGGGGCGTCGCCTGCTCGACGAGCCAGCGTTCGGACGACACGAACTCGATCCCTTCCGCGTCGTTCGAGCCTAGCAAATCGGGGTGATCGGTCAGCACGCGGCCAACCCCTGCAGCCTTCGCGAGCGCAACCAACGCTTCACTCCAATCTTCGATGTAGTGTTCGCGGTTCTCGACGATTTCGACGAGACCTCGAATGGTCTCCATCTGTCGTTCGACTGCCTCGTCCTTGAACTCGGGAAGCGCATGTAGCATCGACCGAACGCGTTCCATGACCCAGGTGGAGGTCTTTGGTTTCCTCCGCGCGGAAAATGCACGTCGAACCACGTGCTCCGGCGGAGAGCCGAACGCAACCGATGCGTTCACGTAGATGTCAGGGGCAAGAACGGCATCCATGCCTGGACTCTAACATGCAGTGCCCAGGCTTGACATCGTTCCTGCGCGCGTTACCCGTGCACAATGAAGGCGGTTTGGATTCCCAAGTTTGGAAAGCCCGACGTCTTGGAGTTGCGCGAACAACCTGATCCCGCGCCTCGCCCACGCGAGGTGAGAGTTCGGGTTCGGGCTGCTGGCATCAACTTCGCCGACGTCATGGCACGCCAAGGGCTGTACCAGGATGCCCCCCCGCCGCCGATGGTCGTCGGCTATGAGGTGTCTGGGGTCATCGATGCTGTCGGGGACGCTGTCACCGAACGAAGCGCAGGTGATCGCGTTCTGGCGCTCACCCGGTTCGGTGGCTACGCGGATACTGTATGCATCGATGCCGCTCAAACCCTGGCCATGCCCGAGCAGATGAGCTTCGAGGAGGGAGCTGCTCTTCCGGTCAACTACCTCACGGCATACCACATGCTCTTCAACGTGTTCCGTGTGCGAGCGGGGGATCACGTACTGATTCATCAAGCCGCCGGCGGTGTCGGCACGGCGGCCACGCAGCTCGCCCGTTCAGTTGGCGGCGTCACCACCTATGGCACGGCGTCGCAGGCCAAGCACGACTACGTTCGCGCAAACGGATGCGACCACCCGATCGACTACCACAGCGTCGATTACGCTGACGCCGTGAACGAGCTCACCGGAGGACGCGGTGTACACGTCGTCCTCGATGCGCTCGGTGGGAGTGATTGGAAGAAGGGCTATTCACTCCTTCGCCCGGGAGGAATGCTCATTCCATTCGGCTGGGCGAACATGGCGAAGTTCGGCAAACGCCGGATGACCCACGTTCTCGGAGAGTTTACGCACATGCCGCTTTGGACTCCGATCAGGCTCATGCATGACAACAAAGGTGTCTCCGGAGTCAACATGGGCCATCTCTGGGAAGAAAGGGAGATGACGGAAGAGTCGCTCACAGCCCTATTGGAGCTCTACGAAGAAGGCGCCATCCGACCTCGGATCGATCGCAGTTTTTCGCTTGCGCAGGCGGCCGATGCGCATGCATACATCGAAGCCGGCCAAAACGTCGGCAAGGTGCTACTGACGCCGTAGCCATGCCCGTTCGCATCTGCTTCGTGTGTCTCGGAAACATTTGTCGTTCGCCAACTGCCGAGGCGTCCATGAGGCGTCTGGTCCATGCGGCCGAGCTCGCCGCGGAGATCGAGATCGACAGCGCGGGGACGGGCGCTTGGCACGTCGGCGAACCTCCCGATACGCGTGCTCGTGCCGCGGGGAAACGTCGAGGGCTCGAGCTCCGTGGTCGCGCCCGCAAGGTGGTCCTCGAGGACTTCGAGCGCTTCGAGTACGTGATCGCGATGGATCGGTCCAATCTGAGCGATCTTCACCAGCTCGCGCCGAACGACGAAGCGAAGCGCAAGCTCGAGCTCTTGCGGAACTACGACCCGGATGCCCCAAGAGACGCCGAGGTCCCCGATCCCTACTATGGTAGCGGTGACGGATTCGATCGCGTGATCGACATCTGCGAAGCAGCGTGCCGCGGCTTGCTTCAGCACATCCGGGATCGCCACGGGATATGAGACCGGAGCTCCGCAACGTCCTCGAGCGAACCCTTGGATCCGCGGTGACGAGGGTGACGAGGCTGAGCGGCGGGAGCATCAACGAGGCTGCAGAGGTTTTCCTCGATGATGGGACGCGCGTCTTCGTCAAGACACACGATTCTGCGCCCGCGGGCATGTTCGAGGCGGAGGCTCGGGGGCTTCGTTGGCTGGAAGAGGCCGGCGCGATTCGCGTGCCCCGGGTGCTCGCCGTCTCGGACACCCCGCCCGCGTTCCTGGCGCTCGAGCTCCTGTCACCTTCGCGCCGGCGCGCCAACTTCGACGAAGAGCTCGGCCGATCGCTCGCGGCGCTCCATGCCTTCGGTGCACCATGCTTTGGGCTCGATCACGACAACTTCATCGGAAGCCTGCCCCAGTCGAATGCGGCGGCACCCGATTGGCCCCGCTTCTACTGGGAATCGCGATTGGAGCCGCAACTGCGCCGGGCCGTCGATCGCGGTTTGATCGCCCGAAAGACCCGCTCGCGCTTCGATCGGCTCCAAAGCGCTCTGCCGGATCTGGTCGGACCCGACGAGCCGCCATCACGGCTGCACGGGGATCTATGGAGCGGCAACCTCCACGTCGATGAGCGCGGTGCCCCTTGCATCATCGACCCCGCAGTGTACGGCGGGCACCGCGAGGTGGATCTCGCCATGATGCGTTTGTTCGGTGGCTTCGGAGAGCGGGTGTTCTCCGCCTACGCCGAAGCGATGCCCCTCTGCCCCGGCGTAGAAGGCAGGGTGCTCCTCTACCAGCTCTACCCGCTTCTCGTGCACGTCAACCTGTTCGGCGGCTCCTACGTCGGCTCTGTGGAGCGTGCCCTCGCGTCATACAGCTAGGTTGACACGACTCGGCTCGGGTCCCAGAAGCGAGGCATGAGGGCGATTCTCCTGATCGACCACGGCAGCCGCCGCGCCGCAGCCAACGAGCTCTTGAACGAGGTCGTGGGGCTCGTGAAGGCGCGAATGGGTGAGGGGGCGATCGTGGAACCGGCCCACATGGAGATTGCCGAGCCCACGATTGCACAGGGGTTCGCGCGCTGCGTCGAGCAGGGTGCCTCGAAGATCGTGGCGCACCCGTTCATGTTAGCGCCTGGCCGCCACGTGCAGGAAGATCTGCCGCGTTTGGTCGCGGAGGCAGCTGAACGGCACCGCGGGGTCGAGTTCGTGCTGGCAGCACCACTCGGCACCCATGCTGGGATCATCGAGGCGGTCCTCGATCGCTGCAAAGCCGCGTTCCCGCCGGACGAGCGCTAGGGAATCAAGACGACCTTGCCGGTAGTCCGCCGCGTGCCAAGGGCCTCGAGCGCCGCTCGGGCATCGGAAAGTGGATAGGTTGCCGAGATCACGGGGGAGATCTTGCCCTGCGCGTACAGCTCGAAAACCGCGCGCTGCGCGTCCTGGATCACCGCCGGGTCCTCGTCGAAATAGAGGCCCCAGTGAAGGCCGACGAGCGAGATGTTCTTCAGCAGCACCCGGTTCATCTCGACTGAAGGGATCCGGCCGCTTGCAAATCCGATGACGAGCAGACGTCCGTTGAATGCAATGCACTTCATCGAGCGATCGAAGGTGTCACCGCCGACGGGGTCGTAGATTACGTCTGCACCACGACCTCCGGTGAGCTCTAGAACGCGCTCGACGAAGTCTTCCTCGCGATAATTGATCACCGCGTCTGCGCCGCTCCGTTTCACGAGCTCGAGCTTGTCCGGGCTCCCCGCGGTTCCGATGACCCGTGCGCCCAACGCTACACCGATCTGAACTGCCGCGAGGCCTACGCCGCCCGCCGCCGCGTGTACGAGCAGGGTCTCGCCGGCTTCGAGCCGTGCGCGGAGGACGAGCGCAACGTAGGAAGTCTGATAGGCGAGCCCGAGCGCCGCGGCTTCTTGAAAGCCCATGTCGTCGGGCATCGGGAAGACTCGCTCGGGTGGAGCCAAGACCCGCGAAGCGAAACCGCCATACGGAAGAAGCGCGCTGACGTGGTCGCCAACGGAGAAACCCTCAATCCCTTCGCCGACCTCACTTACCTTTCCTGCGACTTCCGCTCCGGGTGAGAAAGGCAAATCGGGCTTCACTTGGTACTTGCCTTGAGTGATCAAGGTGTCGAAAAAGTTGCAACCAATCGCCTCGACGTCGATGGCTAGGCGTCCCGGTCCGGCTGGGGGATCGATGACTTCCTCTCGCTCCAGAGCTGCCGGACCGCCGAGCTCGCGCACGATCATCCTGTACATGGCGGGGGAGTTTGCCTGCAAAAACATGTGAAGACTACCCGGACGCCCCGGAGGCTGCGACTTGCTGGTATAACCCCTCAATGGTCGGTCAGAAGCCGAAGCGCACACTGCCCGCAGGCGTGCTCCCTGTCGAACGGGCATGGAGCGACGAAGACCCCGGCTCGCGCGTGCGTGCCAAAGCCCCGAGGCCGACCGATCCCGCAGATCGCTCGGCGAGCTTCGACCGAGAGCCACCATCTCGAACGCGACCCTCTCGTGTGGAGACGCATGCCGAGCGAGCGCGCACCTTGGTCGATCGGCTGATCACACTGGGCCCCAACGAGGTCGCACCGGTCGTCCGGCGGCTACTGCCGCTCGGCAACTTCGCGCTCGAGGAGATTGCCCGGAGCTTCCCTGGTCC
>Ga0209536_100017006_pt1 | contig 10325 bp, 12 predicted proteins | sample DeeMarSeWOR28_12_FD_187461 | JGI IMG/M metagenome (GOLD analysis project Ga0209536, IMG submission 187461) | Marine sediment microbial communities from White Oak River estuary, North Carolina - WOR-2-8_12 (SPAdes) (version 2) | ecosystem: Environmental > Aquatic > Marine > Intertidal zone >... | reverse complement strand
ATCCCGTTGAGGATTTATTTCAAGAACGGCAGGGCAAAAGTCGAAATAGGAGTAGCCAAAGGCAAGAGACAGTATGAAAAAAGGGCATCGATTAAAGAGAAAGAGGCGAAGCGGGAAATTGAGCGGCATATGAAGCGGTAATTTATCGAGGTCCGACCTCGATATTTTCAAAACACTTGCTGTAACTTAATTACCAATCGTTCATATGATATAATGTCATATCAAAGAATTCAATCACAGTATATTCTATGAAAATGAAGAGGACAAGGAAATAGAACTACAGGTTTAACGTTATGGCAGTCACAAAAGATGATTGAAAACAAAGGAGATGACGTATTATGGCAAGATTTCTGATTGAAGTTCCACATGCACCCGGAAGGGAGGAGTGTGCGCGAGCCATCCACTTCTTCCTTGACACTGCCTCCCATTTCATGACGCGTACAGAGTGGGGATGCAGGGACGGGGTGCATAAAGGATGGATAATTGTCGAGGCAGATTCCAAAGAAGAGGCCCGGAATATGGTTCCCCCGAATTTCCGAGCACAGGCGGAAATTACGGGATTAAACAAATTTACGATTGATGAGATCGATGAAATCCTCAGTCAACACAAAGGGTAACCGGCGAACCGGCCTTGAGCCTGCTTTCCGCTTATTTGTCAGTTAATGCGACAAGCCCGGGGAGGTCTTTGCCCTCGAGCAGCTCGAGCGCTGCCCCTCCTCCGGTCGATATAAAGGATATGCTTTCGGAAACGCCGGCCCTGCTGACTGCGAGATCCGTGTCACCGCCGCCAACAATCGTAAGCGCGTAGGCATCCGCGACTGCATGCGCGATCGAAAAGGTCCCCCTCGAGAAGGCATCGACTTCAAAAACCCCCATTGGTCCATTCCAGAGAATCGTCTTGGCACTCTCCAGCGCCTCTGAGAAAAGCTTGACTGATGCAGGGCCGATATCAACGGCCTTCCATCCGTTGGGCAGTTCCTGTGCAGTTACGAGCTTTGTTTCAGCGCCGGGCTCAATACTCTGTGCTATGACACAATCGACTGGAAGATAAAATTTTATGCCTTTCGCTATAACACCCTGTCGAATCTCATTTGCGAGATCAAGCATGTCATTTTCCACGAGTGATTCTCCGACATTATGCCCCATGGCTTTCAAAAAGGTATACGCCATCCCGCCGCCAACGATCACTTTGTCCACCTTGTCTTCCAGGTTCCGGATCACGTCTATTTTGCCCGATACCTTTGCACCGCCCAGAATAGCGACGAACGGTCTGACCGGATGGTTCACGACACCCTGCAGATACTCAATTTCTTTCTGGAGCAGAAACCCCGCAGCAGAAGGGAGAAACCGGGTAATTCCAACGATTGAGGCATGTTTTCTGTGTGCAGCGCCAAATGCGTCATTGACATAAAAATCTGCGAGTTTTGCAAGTAACCGGCTGAATTCCTCATCGTTTGATTCTTCTCCAGGGTGGAAGCGCAAATTTTCGAGGAGGATGATATCACCATCCACCATTTTGCTGACCGCAGCCTCAACCTTAGGGCCAATACAGTCAGGGAGAAATGCGACCTCTTTCTTGATCAACCGCTGCAACCTCCTGGCAACAGACGCAAGGGTATACCTGCTGTCTGCCTTGCCTTTTGTTCCTCCGAGATGAGAGGCGAGAATTACCTTGCACCCTTCATCAATCGCGTAGTTTATCGTCGGCAGCGCTGAACGGATTCTCCTGTCGTCAGTAATGTTGAGATTGTCATCAAGGGGCACATTAAAGTCCACACGTATGAAGAGCCTCTTTCCCTTGATATCGAGGTCCTTTATCGAGAGCTTGTTTAAAACCCCCTTTATGGGTAGAGAAACGTCACTGCTCATGTCTTTTTTATTACCTCTTACTATCAATATACAGCATCAGGTCTTTCAGACGCGAGCTGTAACCCCACTCATTATCATACCACGACAGGACCTTGACCATCTTGCCCTCCAGCACCTTTGTCAGTGAGGCATCAAGGATCGATGAGTGCGGGTTTCCGTTGAAATCGATTGACACAAGCGGTTCAACGCAATATTGCAGTATCCCTTTCATGGGGCCTTCCGCAGCCTCTTTCAGGGCAGCGTTCACAGCCTCAGCTGTTGTTTCTTTTTCAATATCAGCCACCAGGTCTACAACCGATACATTCGGGGTCGGCACCCTGATCGCCATGCCGTCAAGCCTTCCTTTTAAATGCGGAAGGACAAGGCCGACCGCCCGGGCTGCTCCTGTCGTTGTTGGTATCATTGATACGGCAGCAGCACGTGTCCTCCTTAAATCCTTATGCGGAAAGTCGAGTATCCTCTGATCATTTGTATATGAATGTATGGTTGTCATGAGACCCTGTTTTATCGTAAATTTCTGATCAATGACCTTTGCGATCGGAGCCAGGCAGTTCGTTGTGCATGAAGCATTCGATATGACCTTGTGCGTTGACACATCAAGGCTCTCTTCATTCACACCCATGCAGATCGTTGCGTCAGGTTCTTTTGCGGGGGCTGAGATAATGACCCACTTTGCCCCGGCGCCTAAATGCTTTGAAGCACCTTCCTTATCAACAAAGCGCCCGGTCGATTCAAGCACAACATCAACATTAAGATCTTTCCATGGAAGCTGCGCCGGGTCGGTAATAGCCGTCACACCGATCTCTTTTCCATTAACGAGGAGTGCATTGTCTTTTGCCTTTATATCAGCGTTGGCAATGCCATGGATTGAGTCATAGGTCAAGAGATGGGCCAGGGTCTTTGCATCCGTTAAGTCATTAATTCCGACAACCTCAATTGCGTTCTCTCCCAGACAGATCCTGAAAAAGTTCCTTCCAATTCTTCCAAATCCATTAATGCCGACACGCAGAGACATGATTCCTCCTTTTAACGATATTTTGAATTTAATAACAAATTAACTTTTATAATGAAATAAATCTGATCTTTACACCAGGTCGTTCTTCAATTACACATACCATATAATAATTTCCCTGTCAATGCTAAGCCATGAAAACTTAACCCTAAATTAAACCTCCATGACCTCTGCCTCCTTGTGAGAAACGATCTCATCAACGTTTTTAATGAATGCATCAGTAGTTTTTTGAATTTCTTCCATCACGCGTTTGGTCTCATCTTCGCTGACGTGCTCTTCCTTCTCGATCTTTTTCATATCCTCTTTGCTGCTTCTCCGTATGTTCCGCAGGGCAATCTTGGCCTCTTCACCCCTCTTATGGACCTGTTTGACGATCTGCTTCCTGCGCTCTTCCGTCAGCTGGGGGATCATTACCCTGATTATTTTTCCGTCATTGCTCGGGTTGAGACCGAGGTCGGATTTCTGTATCGCCCTTTCGATGTCAACAATCACTTTCGGGTCCCAGGGCTGTATGGTGATCAGTCTGCTCTCAGGCACACTGAGCGTTGCAACATGATTTATTGGCGTCGGCGTTCCAAAGTAATCGACCATGACATGGTCAAATATGGATAACGACGCGCGGCCTGTCCTCATGCCGGCGAGGTCCTTCTTTAATGACTCGATCGCCTTATCCATTTTTTCAGACATTCTTTTTTTGGTTTCTTTCTGCATAAGGCCTTATCCCCCCTTCACGATTGTCCCGATCATTTTCCCTTCCAGGGTTTTCCTGATATTATTTTTCTTCATGAGATTAAATACGATGATCGGTAGGTTATTATCCATGCACAGAGAAATGGCAGTAGAGTCCATTACCTTCAGACCTTTATTCAAAACATCAATATAAGAAATCTCGCGGAACCTTTTGGCAGACGGATTTTTCACCGGGTCGCTGTCATACACGCCGTCGACCTTGGTAGCTTTCATAATAACATCAGCGCCGATCTCAACAGACCTGAGTGCCGCTGCCGTGTCAGTGGTAAAATAGGGATTTCCGGTACCTGCCGCGAATATTACCAGTCTCTTCTTTTCAAGATGTCGAATGGCCCGTCTCCTGATATAAGGTTCGGCCAGCTCTTGCATTTCAATTGCCGACTGGACCCGCGTAGGCAAACCATTTTTTTCGAGTGCGTCCTGCAAAGCGAGGGCATTCAGGACGGTTGCAAGCATGCCCATATAGTCTGCCGATGTTCTCTCCATGCCCTCAGCACTCGCCTCAAGTCCGCGAAATATATTTCCGCCCCCAATGACAATCGCAACCTGAACATCCAAGTGAGAAATACCCTTCAGTTCATTTGCGATATATTGTACAACCTTTTGATCAATTCCAAAGTTCTTGTCGCCCATGAGCGCTTCACCGCTCAGTTTCAGCAGGACTCTTTTGAATGTTGACGATCGGGATGTCATAAACGTTTAATGTATTTTTTCACCCAGCTGGAACCTCACAAACCGTCTGATTACAATATTTTCTCCGAGTTTTGCTATTTTCTCTACGATTAAATCCTTGATCTTCTGCTTCTGGTCCGGGTCCTTTACAAAGAGCTGGTCAACCAGGCATGTGTCGGAGTAAAATTTCTCGATCTTTCCCTCAACAATTTTTTCAACGACCTGCGGTGGTTTATTTTCGACCTGTGACGCATAAATTTCTTTTTCTTTTTCGAGAACATCAGAGGGGACATCTTCTCGACTTACGTAGGCAGGGCTCGCAGCCGCAATGTGCATCGAGATGTCCTTGACGAGCTGCTGAAAATCTTCCGTCTTTGCAACGAAATCAGTTTCACAATTGACTTCAAGGAGAACGCCAATCTTTCCTCCCATATGAATATATGAACTTATGAGACCGTCAGACGCTTCCCTGGATGCCTTCCCGGCGGCCTTCGCAAGCCCCTTCTTTCTCAGAATATCCATGGCTTTTTCCATGTCTCCGCTTGCCTCGGTCAGCGCTTTTTTACAATCCATCATACCGGCGCCTGTCTGCTCTCTTAATTCTTTGACTGTTACGGCTGAAATACTCATTCTGTTACTTCCTCCTTCTCCTCTTTATCCTCTATTTCTTCATTCCCTTCTTCAGCGATCGTTTCTTCAACAGCTTCTTCTTCAGCAGTCTCTTCCTTTGATTTATTGAGAATACTTTTCCCTTCAAGGACCGCATCAGACATTTTTGACGTCAGCAGCTTTATGGACCTGATTGCGTCGTCATTCCCCGGAATGACATAATCTATATCATCGGGATCGCAATTGGTGTCAACCAGCGCAACGATCGGGATGGAAAGCTTTTTTGCTTCAGCAACAGCAATAGACTCTTTTTTGGGATCTATAATGAACACGGCACTTGGCAAATCAGCCATTTCTTTAACGCCGCTGAGATTCTTGTCGAGACGCTGCTTCTCTGTTTCATATTTGGCGACCTCTTTTTTTGTAAGAAACTCATAGGTTCCATCCTCATTCATTTTCTCGATTTTCTTCAGCTTTTCTATTCCCTGTTTCACTGTTTTGTAATTCGTAAGCATACCCCCGAGCCACCGCTGGTTTACGAAAAAAGACTCTGACCGCTGGGACTCCTCTGATATGACATCCTGAGCCTGTTTTTTTGTACCGACAAACAGTACCGATTCTCCTCTGCTCGAAAGATCCCTGATAAAATAATAGGCTACTTCGAACATCTTGACTGTCTTCTGAAGGTCTATGATATAGATTCCATTGCGCTGTCCGAAAATGTATTTCTTCATTTTTGGGTTCCAGCGTTTTACCTGATGTCCGAAATGGACACCCGCCTCCAGAAGTTCTTTCATTGTTACAACCATGGATACCTCCTCAGTTTTTCCTCCGTCCTTTCTCTCCGGACCCTGATCTTTCAGGACACTGTCGGAGCGAACATTAGGTGGACGTGTGTATTTTTTGTATCAGAAAATGTTAATTTTCCTGATACAAGTAATACTAAGATTATCATAACTGCATGTATCATTGCAATAATATTTTTATGAAGGAGGAGGAATGAAACGGTTTTTCGTTAAAACGGGTATTATTTTTGCAACGCTTGTCTGCCTGATAATGTTTGCTGCGTGTTCAGGAAACAGTGCAGAAGAGATCTTCAAGACAGCTCAATTTGAAGAACTTCAGAATAATAAGGAGCATGCGGAACTGTTGTACCTTGAGATAATGAAGAAATACCCTGATAGTGAGTATGCCGCCAGGGCGAAAGAAAGGATTTCCGCACTAAAGAAATAACATTTGATTTAGTCACTCATTGTGCTTAGACAGTCTGTAATTGCTTTTAAAGACTTCTTTTCTGTTCATTTGTCATCCTCCGGTCGGAGCGACTCCTCGCGGAGATCCGCTTCGGACTTGACCGGAGGATCCAGCAATGTAAGGTAAAAAACTAGATTCCCCGATTTATCCTTCGTAGTACTACGGAGAATGGATCAAGTCGGGGAATGACATTAACGGGTATGTATCAATAATTCTTTGCACTGGTAGTGCAGAAGCATCTCTTGTTCTTCGTAGTTAGTTGACAGAGGAAATGATAGAAATGCTGCTCTACATTACTCTTTGCCAGCTTGGACCTCGCCCAGTGAAATGTTTTCTTTTAACGCAAAGAGGGCCCCAATAATTACGGTTGACCCCATAGCTACAATCCACGCAACAATACCGTAGCTCAACGCTACGGCTTTCTGAATGCCAAATATTCCATGCAATGCAGCAACACAACCCAGGTGATATGACCCGAGAAAACCGGGGGTCGGCGCTACCGTGATAAAAACAGCAACCGTGAGACAGAGAATGAGAAGGGAGGACATGACCGGAAGTTCGGACTCTATGCCAAATGCCAGATAAATCGGATAATACGTAAAAACAAATAATGCCCAGATAACGATAGAAAGGAATATCGTTGCTATAAACCCGCGCCTGTCCTTCATGATTTTCAGCCCGTCACTGAATGAATGGACCATTCCGAGAATCTTCTCTTTCCATGTATCGGGCAGCGGTTTCATGAACACGCCCACTATTTTCAGGGCCAGCTCATGCTTATACTGAAGAAGTGCTGAAAATATAAATATAAATAAACAAAGAGCCAGACTGGTAATTCCAAAAATTCTGACCTTGTCTACCATCTGGAACGAACCCGCCAGGTCACCGGACGAAAAGGCATCAGGCATGAACAGTAACACCCAGACAAGCATCAGCAGTACCATGACAAGATCAAACAGCCTTTCTATAAAGATCGTGGCAAACGAAGCGCTGAAGCTGATCCGTTCTTTTCTGGATAGAAGGTATGCCCTGATAAACTCTCCGGCCCTTGCCGGGAGCATATTTGCCATAAAACCTATCATCAGGGGAGAAAAAAGGTGTGTTGTTTTTACCTGTTTAACGGTACCGACAAGGAAGCGCCACCGCAGGGCCCGCACATAGAAACTTATGATGACTATAGCGATTGCCGGTATGAGGTAATAGTAATCAGCTTTCATCAGGGCGTCAGTCAGCTCATTTATTGAAACACCCCTGAACGCGAAATAAAGTGCCAGAGTAATAATAAAGAGGCCAGCGAAAAGATGGACCCGTTTACTGCGCATGACTTTTCTCCCTCGAACTTGAAAGTATAGAATGAAATAAATCCAAGGACTACTCTGCCTGACCCCTGCTCACAGTAAGTTCGGTAAAAGAAATGTTATCTTTGACGATAAAGATCAATCCTGATAGGATGATAAAGCCCATTGCAACGAGCCAAGCAATAATTCCGTAGCTGGCTCCAATGGCTTCCGGAATGCCGAATATTTCATGAAGCGCCACAACACATGCCAAGTGAAACGAACCAAGAAAAGCAGGTGTCGGAGCCAGAGAAATGAAAATACCGATTGTAAGGCCAACAATAAAAACCGATGGAATCATCGGCAACTGGGACTCTAATCCAAATGCAAGATTAATAGGGTAATATGTAAATATCATCGCACTCCAGACGCCGACTGACAATAAAAGTGATATGATAAATCCCCGAACGTCCTTCAGAATCTTCAGTCCGTCAGTGAACGAGTGGACCATGCCAACGATCTTTTCCCCCCATTTATTCGGAAAGGGCCTTATAAAAAGATGTACGATATTCATGGCCCAGTTATTTTTATACTGAAGCATGATAAAAAACGCTAGAATTCCCATCAATAAGATGAAGCTTGTGTATCCGAAATTTTTCATTGTACTCAAGAGATTGTGATTCCCTCCCGAACTGCCTTGCGCTAATATATCGGCACTGAACAACAGCACGCCAACCAGCAGGAGAAGAAAAAATAGCATGTCAAATAGTCTCTCTACAACAATTGTTGCAAATGATGCACTGAAACTTAGGTTTTCCTTTTTGCCAAGAAGATAAGCCCTGATGAATTCACCTGCTCTGGCAGGAAGAACATTACCCATAAAGCCTACCATTAAGGGAGAAAATAGATGTGATGTTTTTACATCCTTGATTGAAGCAACAAGATAACGCCAGCGCATTGCTCTGAATAAAAAAGTCAGCGCAACCAGAAAAACTGCAGGCAGCAGATATATGTATTTGACTGCTTTCAGGGCACTTATCAAATCCACCAGTGATACATTTTTGAAGGCAATATAAGAAAATAAGACAACGATGACAAGGCCAATAATGAGATTTAGGTTTTTTTTATTCATTAGAGTAAACGAGTAATATTATAACTGTAAAATTGCTTAACAATCAAGATGAGAAGTTATTACCGTATAATATCTGAAGAATTATACTCTGAAGGATAGAAGTTGTTTTTCATATAATTCACCGCTCTTCAAGACTTTTTCCATACATTCCTGAATACTAAAATTCATGATTTAAGTGGACTAAATCTTTTTTATTTCGATCATATCAATAATTTCGACTACCTTGTCAACAATCAGTTTTATTGCCTGATCGCCTTTATCCTTACTTGCCTTATGCGGGTCGCCCCAGACACCGCCGGGCCAGTATTTCAGCTTGTCCTTTACAACAAATGGCCTCGGGAAATCGGGATATTCTTCATTCGACCTGCCCTTGACAAGTCCCGGAGCAAGCGAAAGAACCAGAGACGTCTCGATTTCGCCTGCATGTGAATCATTGGGGGTTTCTGCAAGTTCTGATAATTCCTTATAAAGGACATCATACGGGCACAGGACAGCAATCCGTGTTTCCTCTAGTTCATCTATTAAATGTTCAGCCGCTTCTTTCAGGGCAGATGAATGCAGCCCTCCCCCGTGTCCGGTTATGAGAAGAATATTCCTCAACCCTTTTTTATATGCATCACGAACAATATCATAGGTTATTCTTCTCAGCGTAGACGGAGTTATGTTGATTGTCCCGGGGTGCTGGCTTGTGGTGGTGCAGACACCATAATAGACAGGAGGTGCGAGAAAGACATTTCTTCTCTTTACTACCCGCTTCATCACTTCATAGACTATGAGAGTGTCTGTGTTCAGAGGGAGATGACTGCCGTGCTCTTCAACCGTGCCAAATGGGATAATGATTGTTCTGGTTTTTTCCAGGCTTTCCTTGAATTCTGGCATGGTCATGTACTCGAGTATCATCGTTTCACCTCCGGAAGAAAACGTTTTCGTTATTATACATTAATGTAGAAAAAGTTCGGCATCACTGTATAGAGACATGGAAGACTGTTCCAACGACAGCAAGCAAGCCAGATGACAGCACATTTAAAAATTCATAATTCGAGATGACTTTTTAAATCCAACATCATCTGACCTTTCGTCAAAATATCTTTGATTATTTTTTTAGACCTTTGAGAATGTATACTATTGACTTTCAGCATATAAGAAAATTAACGAAGTCTCACAATATAGTGTATAATTTAACAGTAAGACAAATTCCATTCTCTATGGAGATTCGAAATGAAAACATTAAAAAGAAAAGAATCATTCAGTGAGATAAGCACTTGGGAGGAGGAGAGCGGGCTCCTCGCGTTTCTGTCATTGATACAGAGAACAGTAGCAGATTTTAATGATAAACTCGGTTTTGGCATTGCGAGTGTTACATCACCCCTGCGGGAAATTGATGGTGACAGCGAGATGCCCCGCAAAGTCGGTTTTATCGTTGAGAGAAACAACCCGTTAATGCCAGAGTTCAGGTATTGTCTCTATTCCCTTCTGAGGGATAAAGCCCTCTATGGCTATATCGGCATTCTCGGGGACAGCAAAATCAGGACAGTCAAGCACCTTCAGCCGATTAAAAATTTCAAAAATGGAGCAGGAGCTTTGCACGGATGGCTGACGCAGCTGGTCCGGGCCTCATGTGAAAAGATAATGCTTTAGACTCATTATGAAACTTACCATTCTTGGAAGCGGCACCTGCGTTCCGTCCCTGAAGCGAAATGCTTCCGGTTATTTTCTTGAAAAAGATGCATTCAGAGTACTGCTTGACTGC
>Ga0209536_100017005_pt1 | contig 10325 bp, 5 predicted proteins | sample DeeMarSeWOR28_12_FD_187461 | JGI IMG/M metagenome (GOLD analysis project Ga0209536, IMG submission 187461) | Marine sediment microbial communities from White Oak River estuary, North Carolina - WOR-2-8_12 (SPAdes) (version 2) | ecosystem: Environmental > Aquatic > Marine > Intertidal zone >... | reverse complement strand
CACCCCGTCAGCCCCCTCCAGAAATGCTTTGATCACATATTGGGGGTCCACCATACCGGTGCACATCACCCGAATGCTTTTTACATTGGGAGGATATGATAGGCGCGACGTACCCGCTAAATCCGCCGCCGTATAGGTGCACCAGTTGCAAAAAAAGGCTACAATTGTCGGTTCAAACTCGCTCATCTGATAACTCCTTTCTAACCGGCTAATAATCCATCGATTTCCGCAAAAACCTGCTTGTCGGTAAAGTGCCGAACCTTGGCAGCCCCACTGGGGCAGTGGGCGGAACAACTACCGCAACCCTTGCACACGGCTTCGTTTACCTCGCTGACACCTTTGAGTTCATTGAATTCGATGGCCGTGTAGGCGCACAGCCCGATACATGCCTGGCAGCCGATACAGATGTCCGGGTCGATGAATGAAATCATCGGGGCCACCGCGACCTCTCCGGAGGCGCTAAGGGCCAGCGCCTCGGCCGCGGCCCCCTTGGCCTGCGCCACCGTATCGGGAATATCCTTGGGCCCCTGACAGGCGCCGGCCAAAAAAACACCGCTGGTAGGGGTCGAAACAGGTTCAAGTTTAGGGTGTTCCTCTTGAAAGAAACCGTCACTTCCAAGGCTGATCCCAAAGATACGCGACACGGTGTTGGCGTCCGAGCGGGCCTCCATGGCGGTGCACAGGATCACCATCTCTACCGGAACTTTCACCATTCGGTCCGAAAGTGTATCTTCGGCGGTTACCGTCAGGAGGCCGTCGTTTTCTTCCACCCGCGCAGCCTTGCCGCGAACCATGCGAACACCCTCGCTCTGGACGCGCTTGTAAAACTCCTCATACCCTTTGCCAAAACAGCGCATGTCGATGTAGAAATTGTAAACTTGCGTGTCGTGTCCACACTTGTCCTTGAGAAGATGGGCATACTTCAGCGCATACATACAGCAGGTGCGCGAGCAATACTCGTGGTAGTTAATATCGCGGCTGCCGATGCAATGAAGGATCGCCACGCTTTTCGGCGGCTCGCTGAATTTCAAACGGTCATTGGGGTCCCGCTTAAGGAGCTTGCCGCCCGTCGGCCCGGTGGCGTTGGAAAGCCGCTCGAACTCCAGATTGGTGAAAACATTGGCATACCTGCCGTATCCGTATTGCTGCATCGGCGTCGGGTCGAGGGGATCGAAGCCGGTGGCGACAATGATTGAGCCCACTTCGATTTCTTCAACCCGATCGGCCATTTCGTGATTGATCGCTTTGACTTCACAGGCGTCCACGCAAAGCTTGCATTCGCAACATCCGCCGCAATCCACACAGCGGGCGGCTTCTTGCCTGGCTGCCGCCTCGGAAAAATTGCGGTCAACCTCATCGAAATTTTTAGCCCGTTGGACGGGATCCAGATGTTCGGATACCACCCGGGGGGTAGTTTCGATCTTTTCGGGAATTGCCTGCCATTTGTTTCCCGGAGGTTCTTCGGCAACCCGTTCGGCGGCGTACTGATCCAGATCCTCCCCGGTGATAAAGCCGTGCATGGCCGCCACCGCCTTGTGCCCGTCCGCCACGGCTTCGATGACCGTCGCCGGGCCGGTCACGGCATCGCCGGCGGCAAATACATCGGGAAGGCTGGTTTGCAAAGTGGTGGGATTTACCGTAAAAGTGTTTCGCGAAGTCAGTTTGAGATCGGGCTCCCCTGCGCTCCAGGTTACATCAATTTTCTGACCGATGGCCGGTATGACCGCATCACACACGATGACGAATTCAGATCCCTTAACCGGCACCGGTCGCTTTCGCCCGCTGGCATCCGGCGGGCCCAGTTCGGTGCGAATGCATTCAAACCCGGCCACCTTTCCGCCCTGACGATGGATACTTACCGGAGCCGTCAGGTATGAAAATTCAACACCTTCCTCTCTGGCGCCCTGCAATTCTTCAGGATAGGCCGGCATTTCCCGCTCGGAGCGGCGGTAAACCACCATCACCTTTTCGGCCCCCAGACGTTTTGTCACCCGGGCGGCGTCTATGGCCACATTGCCGCCGCCGATGACAATGACCTGCTTGCCGGGAACCTCTGCCTTGCCCAGGTTTACCTCTCTTAAAAAAGCGAGGGCATCGATGACGCCTGCGGCCTGCTCTTCTCCCGGAATGTTCATCCGGATGGCGTCATGGGCGCCAATTCCCAAAAATATGGCGGCAAAGCCGTCTTGGCGGAGACCTTCCAGGGACAGGTCCGATCCGAATCGAACGCCGGTTTTGATTTCTATCCCGTGTTTGAGAATAAAATTGATTTCATTGTCCAGTATCTCCGGCGGCAGGCGGTAGTCTGGAATCCCTACCCGCAGCATCCCGCCAGCTTGATCCAGCGCCTCGAAAATGCTGACCGCATAACCTTTTAATCGCATATAATATGCGACAGTCAGACCGGCGGGCCCTGAACCGATAACCGCTATCTTCTCCGGCCGGTCTTCGATCTCCGGCAGGGGTAGCTTGGAAAGGTCCACCTGGTCTGCTGCAAACCGTTTCAGATCACGGATGGCTACGGCGGAGTCCACCTGGTTGCGGCGACATTCTTTTTCACAGGGGGCCGGGCAGATGCGTCCGAGGGTTCCCGGCAGGGGTAATTTCTGCATGATGAGATTGACCGCTTCCCGGTACCTGCCCGATTTAACCAGCGATAGGTAGCCCTGTACATTGGTGCCGGCCGGGCAAGTCTGAACACACGGGGCACGGTCGTACTTGTCGATACAGTAGGTGATGGGTACGGCCTGGGGGAAGGGCCGGTAGATCGCCTTTCTGGTCTTTGTGCCCACGTCCCATTCATTGGGAAACTCGATCGGGCAAACCTTTTCGCACTCGCCGCACCCGGTACAGCTATCGTTTATGTAGCGCGACTTGCGGCGGACTTTTACCTTGAAGTTGCCGATAAAGCCGCTGACATCCTCCACCTCGCTGTATGAGAGCAGCTCGATCTTTGCTTCCTGGCCCACGGAGACCATCTTGGGCGTACCGATGCAAGCCGCGCAGTCAAGGGTAGGAAAGGTTTTGTCGTATTGGAGCATGTGTCCGCCGACGGTGGGCTGTCTTTCCACCAGGTAAGCTTTAAACCCGGCCTTGGCAATATCAAGAGCGGCCTGCATGCCGGCGATGCCCCCGCCCACGATCAGGGTGTTGGTGCATACCGGAAACGTGGCCGGTGTTAGATCATATTGGTAGGCAACCCGTAAGATACCTGCGACCGCCAGGGTCTTGGCCTTTTGGGTGGCCTCGTCTTCATCCTCGGTGACCCACGAAACATGCTCTCGCACGCACACCATGTGAAACGCCCGATAGGGATTGAGACCGGCCCGCTGGCAGGCCGCCCGAAAGGTTTTTTCGTGCATGCGCGGGGAACAGGAGGCCACAACCACACGGGTCAGTTGGTAGTCCCGAATATCATTTTCAATAAGTTCCTGCCCGGGATCGGAGCACATGAACAGGTAGTCCCGCGAAATGACCACATTCGGCAAAGCCGCCACGTACGCAGCGACTTCCTGCACCCGAACCCGATAAGCGATATTGATGCCGCAGTGGCAAATATAAAAACCGATTCGTTCAGACATGGCAGACCTCCCGATCAATACTCAAATCAACACGTTCCGTCATCTTGGCCTCATCTTTCATCATCACAGACTGCAATAGCAACTCAGCCAGGTCCCGGACGGCAATGCGATCTTCGACACCCAGTGTCCTGACAGCATCGTTCAGCATGCGGATGCAATAGGGACAGGCTGTTGCAATTATTTCGGCGCCCGTGCTGAGCGCTTCTTTGACAAGCAACACATCCAAGCGTTGATTGAGGCGATAATTGCCCCAGGCGCCGCCGCCGCCGCCGCCGCAGCACAAACTGTTTTCTCTATGGCTTGCCATCTCGATCAGTGTCAGCCCTGGAATTTTCATCAATACCCGGCGGGGCGCCTCGTAGATGTCCTGGTGACGCCCCAGATAGCATGGGTCGTGATAGGTGACCGTGGCGGGCACCTCGACAGCCGGCCTTAAATCGCCCTGAGCGAGCAGTCGGTCGAGAAGCTCTGTGTAATGTTCTATGGCAATCGTATCTTTTAAGCCGGTATAGCTATTTTTAAATGTGTTCAGGCAGTGAGGCGAGGTCGTCAGTATCTTCTTTACGCCGGCCTGCAGGAAAAGATCGGTATTTTTAAGGGCAAGCTCTGAGAAAATTTCATTCGCCCCCAGCCTGTCAGCCGGGTCGCCGCAGCAACTTTCTTCAGAACCGAGGGTACCAAAAGCAATGCCCGCATATTTCAGCAGTTGGAGAATGGCCTGGCCGGCGTTGCGGTTGCCGGGATCATAGGCGGTTGTACAACAGGCGAACAGGCAGTACTCGTGCTCAGGTGCAAACGCCGGCAGGCTCCAGTCTCCGGCCCATGCCAGCCGATTTGCGGGAACCCCACCCCAGGGGTTACCGCTGGCCTTCAGGCTGTCAAGCGGCGCCGCCAAGGACGGGGGTGTTCTTCCGCCGGCAACATTGAGCCCCCGCACCGCTTTGATGACGTCGATGATCTCAATACCGCGCGGGCAGGTCACACCGCACGCATTGCAGGTCACACAATTCCAGACAGCTTGATCAATGGACTGTTCGCTTCCGGTTTCCAAAGCAAGCTGCCGTAGAATCCGGCGCGGGCTGAAGGACGTAACCGCGTTCCACGGGCAGACGCTCGTGCAGGTGCCGCATTGCAGGCAGCTCATGAAGATTTCGCTGGCTTCGGCAATGACATCCTCAACCTCGACCTCGGAGTCTTTTGAGGCCTTGTTCCTGACGTTCGCCAAAAAAATGGCCAGCGGCCTGTAGAAAAGATGGGACCATTTGCCAAAAGGGACCTCTATGATCAACATCGGTACGGCCACTGCCAGATGGATGACATACATGACATATGTTCCCATCGGCCACCCGGCAATGCGCAGGGCGTGCATCACAATGCCGGTTAGCGTCGTAAAGAAAAGCAGAATCAAAAAAAGCCAGTCGGAAAACGCTGAAAAGCGGTGCAGGGATTCCTCTTTCTTAAGCCGGCTGCGGAACATCTCCACCGTAATGACGAGCAGGACACCGGTGGCGTAATAACCGAAAATACTCGTGAAATGCCAGCTGCTGTCGTCGACCTGGAACCAGCGGATAAAAACAATGACCAGCGACATCATGGTCAGATAACCGCTCACCAGGATTAAGTGCTTCAGCCAGCGACTGCGGTCTTCCCCGCATTGCCGCCAGCGTTTCTGGGTAACAAAGTTCAGGACAAAGGCCTTGGCTTCGGTAATATAAAGCCAGAGCGGCACCTTTATATCGCTCATGATGAAGCGATACATTCTAAATGCGTTTGACAGCAGGAAAGCAGACAGGATGGCGGCCATTGTCAAATCGCCGATCTCAATCCACATAACCGGAGCAAAGGAATTAACGGAAACACGATCGGTGACTATCGGCCCGTGAAAAAATGCGAAGAGCAAAATGATTCCCAGGGCAACGGTAATTAGCGCACCGATTTCCCAGGCCTCGGAGAGATAAAATCGCTTGGCGAGCCCGGTCCAGTCGTACTGGGCGGTCAGCCAGCGACGGGTGGCCATCATCGTCTCAGCAGGCTCTGCCCCACGAGGACAGTCCGTATTGCAATCTCCGCAGTAATAGCACAGCCAGGGCACGGAGGATTTGAGCAGCCTGTCCCTGAGGCCAAGTTGAAGATAACGATATATCTTACGTGGAAACGCATGCATCCCACTGGACAGGGGACACGATGCACTGCAGATACCGCACTGCATGCAGATCTCCATATCTTTGGCGCCGAATTTGGCCAGCTCGCGATAAAGTTCGGAATCAATACCTGTTATCAATTCAGACCCCTTCTTTTATTTTTAATCTCGCGTAATTGCGCATTCATCTGTATCGGTAAACCTCCGGACCAGTTGGATGAGTTTTTCGGTTTGCAGCGGTTTCTCTAAATAAGCTCCCGGTTCAGAAAGGGCTTTATCCCGAGAGGACATCTGCAATTTATGGTAGAATGAAAACATTTTCGGATTGATGGTGGACACCATAATGACCGGCACATGCTTCAGTTCTTTATGCGCCTTGAGTGCTCGATACATTAGAATGCCGTCTTCCTTGGGCATCATGACATCCAAAATGATCAACGCCGGCTTTTCTTTTTCCGCCTTTTGCATCCCCTCCGTCCTATCATTTGCTTCAATGGCCTCATATCCGCAGTTGCCCAGTAGATTGCAGAGGAAAATCCGCATATCCAATTCATCATCAACGATGAGTATTTTTTTTCTTTGAAGCTTTTGAGCCAAGAAGACCTCTGCATTGTTAGGGGGATAGCCGCCAAATTTCACGACATGTTGTCCTATTGTCTGAATATAGAGCATAGATTATGCCAGAAGGGTGGTATTTAAAAATTTATATATGATTACAGTTGGTTAGGGATAAATCGCGGAATCTTTGGGTATAAGGAAGAGGGCACGATGTTGTAGAATCATGCAACATTTCAAAGCCGATTTCACAATATTATGATTAAATTATAATAGGTTAGAATATAAACCGCGGAGGAAATTTTGATTATGTTGCACAACAACGTTGCAAGCAGTTGTGCAACACTCATAGAACGTGCAGGTTACGGATTGATTCCATAGTTTTTGATCTTACGCCATAGAGTAGTGCGGTCCATGCCTAAAGCCCTGGCCGTCTTGGCGCGATGCCCGCTGTGTTGTTGCAACGCAGAAATAATTTTATCGCGTTCCTCAGCATCTGAGACCTGAAAGGTTCGAATGCTTCTTCTTGCAGGGGGCTTGCGGATGGTGCGGCCGACCCGCAAATATTCGGGCAGGTGTCGCGGCTGGATGGTCTCTTCCTGGCAGATAATCAGGGCATGTTCGAGAATATTTTCGAGTTCTCTGACATTACCCGGATAGTCATAATTTAGCAAAATCTCCATTACTTTTTCGGAGACTTCCGGCAGCCGGCTACCGCTGGCAGCGCTCAGGCGTCTCAAAATATGCCCGATAAGAATCGGAAGGTCCACCTTGCGGTTTTTGAGCTCTGGGAGTTCAATTTGAAATAGATTCAACCGATAAAAAAGATCCTCTCTGAAAAGTCGTTTTGCAACGAGGTTTTCTAAATTACGATTCGATGCGGAGATAATACGAATGTTGACTTTAACCGTGTGTCGACTTCCCAAACGATAGAATTCCTTATCTTCCAGAACCCGCAGGAGTTTAGCCTGCAAGCCAAGCGGCAGATCCCCGATTTCATCTAGAAAAATGGTTCCGCCATCAGCCTCCTGAAAACGCCCGGTTTTGTCTCTTTCGGCGCCGGTAAACGCGCCTTTCACATAGCCAAACATTTCCGATTCGAGCAAGTTGCCCGGAATTGCGGCACAGTTCACTTTGACAAATGGCTGGTCAAATCTTCGACTGGCGGAGTGTATCACTTTCGCCAACAGGTCTTTTCCGGTTCCGGTTGCGCCTTCAATCAAAATGGTGGCATCCGTGGTGGCCACCACATTGATCATCTCGAAAATTTTCTGCATTGCCGGGCTCTTGCCGATCATATCATGGAAGGTGTAGCGGTCCCTCATGGCCTGTTTGAGTTGTTGCACCAGGGTGAGATCATGAAAGGTCGTCAACCCGCCGACAATAATTCCTTTTTCATTTCGAAGCGCCATGTAGTCGGCTCGAATGGGGATGGACCCTCCGTCACGTGTTATTATTTTGCCCTGTCGACTGCTGCGCGATTCGCCGTTGACGATCGTATCTTGCATTGAACAAATTTCCTGGGCTTTTTCCTCTCCAAAAATGATTGAACACGATTCGCCCAATATTTTGCGCCGATTAAAACCCGAGATCTTTTCAGCCGCTGTGTTAAAAAATGTTACGCGTCCCCCCTTATCGACGGTGAAGATCCCGACATCTAAGTTATCAAGGATTATCTTTAAGCTGCGTTCTTCATAATGAATTCGGTCAATGAGGTCGGCAATCGGAGAATGATCCTGCAAAATCGTCATACACCCGACGACCTGGTGATCGGTTCCAAAAACAGGCGCGGCCATCCGGGTCACGAAGCGGGTGGTTTGATCTTCATCCTCGATCTGGATGACGGGCTCATCGGTAATCGGGTCTTCAGGGGTTTTAAAGGGGCATTTCGCAAAACACGGAACCCCCACAAATACTTCCCGACAGTCCTTGCCAATTGCTTCAGTGTCTTTTTGCCCGATTAAAGCTTGGGCGCTGAAATTCATGGCTGCGACATGTCGTTTCTCATCGACCGTGAATGCACCAATATTTAATTCATCCAGAATTTGCAGCCAATGTTCGCAGGAGATGCTGTCGCCGGGTTGTTTGATGGTAGATTCCATTGTTATTGATGGTTGTCTAAAAATTCAGAAATAACCGTTTTTACCGAGCGGGTTTTGTATCGGTTATCAAAATAATTAAGCAATTTTTTCATCCACCTTTACTCGAATCGCAAACGGGCAATTCGAGCATAATTGCAGTCCCCGCTCCTGACCGGCTCTCAACATTAACGCTGCCATGGTGTTGCTCCATGATCCCGTAAACAGTGGAAAGACCGAGCCCCACCCCATAGCCTTCTTTTTTCGTGGTGTAAAATGGCTCGAAGATGTGCGCCAGATCCTCCCTGGGAATCCCGCAACCCGAGTCTTTTACCCTGACAATCATCACATCTCGATCTGTATCGTAGCGACAACTTAATTCAAGAGTTCCACCGTCTGGCATGGCATCGATGGCATTAAAAATAAGGTTAATCAAACACTGCTGAAGCTGATTGAAATCTCCAGTAACCGGCGGCAGATTCGATTGGACATTGGATTCGAGTCGAATGTTACTCAATTCCAATTTATGCCGGCTTAAGAGGATACATCGTTGCAGAAGTTCATCGATTTGGACCTGTCCAATAGACGGTGGCGACATGCGAGAAAAACTGAGCAGGCCGGAAACGATCTGGGAACAGCGATGGGTTTCATTCTCTACCAAGCCCAAGTAGCGTTGGAATTTTTCTTTATGATTCTCTGACAAAGAACCTTTACCCAAAATTCGGCTCATCAGGCGAAGATAGTTTAGAATTCCGGACAACGGGTTGTTTATTTCATGGACGACGCTGGCGGCCAGTCTTCCCAGAGACATCATTTTGTCCTGGTGAAGGATGCGGGCTTGATCCGAAACTTCCCGTTCGAGTTTGCGGATTTTGCGCAGATCCCTGAAAAAACAGACCAACCCGTTTTGCCGCCCCTGCTCAAACAGCAGGTTGGCCGAAACCTGAACCGGTATTTCATGTCCGGATTTCTCCAGCAAACTCGTTTCATAAAGAATCAACCGGTTTTCTCCACCATAGGTATCACTGGACAATTCTGCCATAAAGTCCACCAGTTTACCTGCAGGGAAGAATTGCATAATGGTCATTTTATGAAGAACTTCTGTCTTTGCATAACCCAGTATCTGTTCCATACTCCGATTATAGGTTACTACTGTATCGTTGCCATCGCAGCCCAGGATACCATCCATCGAGCTTTCAATCAAATTTCGTTGAAAGGCAATGCTCTTTAGAAGTTCCTGACTGGTTTCGGCTTTTTCCTTTTCCAAAAGGGCTGTGTAATCCTTGAGTTGCTTTCTGGAGTTAAATCGCTCCCTGGCTCGATTCAAAGCAAGATACAGCGCCTCATCGCTGATCGGTTTGGTAATAAAGTCTGAAGCGTCTAGCTGGAGGGCACGGATAGCAAGATCTATTTCACCAAAAGCGGTGGCGACAATCACTTCAATATCCGGATATTTCTTTTTTATGGTTTCCAGCACCTGGAGGCCGTCCATGCCCGGCATACGAATATCGGTGATCACGATCTGGGGGGAGTTGTCTTCACAGAGCTTAAGGCCTGTGGCACCGTCAGCTGCAATATCAACCGTGTAGCCGGCGTCCTGAAGGGCGATGGCCATTACTTCCCGTATATCTTTTTCGTCATCAATCAGTACGATTTTCCAAGGCGGAGAAGTGGCCATTATGAATCCTCAATGGTTGTTGCGGTCGATCCATTACGATCACCAACCACTTTATTATTACCTGAATGTCTTTTCTCTGAATTATTTATAATCAGAAACAGATTTTGAGGCAACACTTTATGTAAACGATCAAACACCGAATAGGAAAAAGCACCAGGTGGTGGGGAAAAAATAGTGGCCATGAATAAGCAGTGATGCTTAAATCACAACTTGCCGCTGTGCAGAATCCCTTTATATGCTCTTTTTCTCCATGGGGCCGATGGATCGGCATATTGGGTTTTAGAATCGATCTT
>Ga0209536_100017004_pt1 | contig 10325 bp, 11 predicted proteins | sample DeeMarSeWOR28_12_FD_187461 | JGI IMG/M metagenome (GOLD analysis project Ga0209536, IMG submission 187461) | Marine sediment microbial communities from White Oak River estuary, North Carolina - WOR-2-8_12 (SPAdes) (version 2) | ecosystem: Environmental > Aquatic > Marine > Intertidal zone >... | reverse complement strand
TTCAAGCATCTTGCGTAGGTATTTATGAACTTCCTGGGCCTGATCGGATGTAGCCGTTTTTCCGGTCCCAATGGCCCACACCGGCTCATATGCGATGACCAGTGTTTTAAGATCATCACGAGAAAAGCCCTCTAACCCATTTTTTAGCTGTTTGTCAAGCACTGAAAAGGTTTCGTTAAATTCCCGTTCCTTTTCAGATTCTCCCACACACATCACCGGAATTAAGTTGTGGTTGATAGATGATTTTACTTTCTTGTTAACAGATTCATCGGTTTCCCCGAAATATTGACGTCGCTCGGAATGTCCGATGATGACATAGCGGCAACCGGCCGAAATAAGCATGGATGCTGATATCTCACCGGTATATGCCCCTTCGGTCTCCCAATAAAGATTTTGTGCGCCCAGAGTTATACTTGTTCCTTTTACCGCATCTGAAACCTGTGCCAGTGCAGTAAACGGCGGCGCAATCATAACATCAACATTAACGGAAGTCGATACAAGCTTTACAAGATGTTTTGCCGTCTCAACAGCCTCGGAGCACGTTTTAAACATCTTCCAGTTGCCGGCGATCAAGGGTCTGCGGTTTTCCATTGTTTGTTCCCTTTTGAGACCTTTGAAAAACGCCCCCTTTTATCCAATTCCGGTGTCCCCGATAATCGGGATCTACACTACGTTCCGACAGGCGCAAATTTTAATCCTTGAAATACTTAAATGTATGTCTGTGGTTAAATTTTCGCCTTCCTTGGCCTTAAATAAAATTGAACAGTTTTTAAAGGTCTCAGATTGAATATCGAAAATTATCAATTTCTAATTGAGAGCTTTGAAACAAATCGATCTCATTGGTTTTCAGTTTCAGCGACGCCCAGCAAAAAGGAGCTTCATGTATGATTTAATTTTTAACTGGAAGCTGTTTGAGTGATTTAGGGATCGTTTTGAAAGAACCGACGGCGATTTGACTTTTTGGATGAAATCCCCTGTTAAAGCAGAGAACTTTATGAATAGTCAGGGCAGGTTCTTTCATTAAGAGCCCTTGGTCACGATTTCTTTCAGCAAAAATTAAATTATACATGAATCGGTAATGTTTTAAAAAGGTCTCACAGTTGTGCTGCAATCATCGCCGCGAGATCCACCATCCTGTTTGAATATCCGGTCTCATTGTCGTACCAGGACAAAACCTTAACCATGTTTTCCACGACATACGTTGTCGGTCCGTCGACAATTGAAGATAAGGTTGATCCATTAAAGTCCGTGGATACCAATGGAAGCTCGCTATAACCAAGGATACCGGATAGTGATTTTTCCGAGGCCTCTTTGAGGGCTGAGTTTACATCAGTAACCGTAACCCCTGTTTTTTCTAAAGTTGCAACGAAATCAACAATAGACACATTTGGTGTGGGGACACGAATGGCAAGGCCGTTGAGTTTATCGGTTAGTTCAGGCAGCACCAAAGCCACAGCCTTGGCTGCACCTGTGGTCGTTGGAATCATGTTCATGGCAGCTGCTCGGGCCCTCCGGAGATCTTTGTGAGGGAAATCAAGCAGACGCTGATCGCCCGTATAAGAATGTATGGTCGTCATTAAGCCGCATCGAATACCGAAGTTTTCCAAAAGCACCTTGGCAATGGGTGCAAGACAATTCGTCGTACAAGAGGCATTGGATATGATATTATGGTTTCTGGGATCATACTTGTTTGAGTTGACACCCATGACGATGGTAATATCCGGTTTCTGTGCAGGGGCTGATATGATCACCTTTCGTGCACCGGCGGTAAGATGTTTTGAAGCGGTTTCATGGTCTCTAAAAAGACCGGTGCATTCCGCGACAATGTCCACATTATAATCTTTCCAGGCAAGGGCAGCGGGATCTTTTACAGATGTCACTGCAACCGACTTTCCGCCAACTTCTATGGAGTCTTCTTTTGCAATGACTTCCATTTTCAGGCTGCCGTGAACAGAATCGTAAGCAAGAAGATGGGCCATTGTGGCTGAATTCATGAGATCATTAATGGCCACAACCTCAAGTTCAGAATGATTGATTAAGGCCCTGAAAACAAGACGTCCGATTCTCCCAAAACCGTTTATACCTATTTTTACACTCATATTGTCTCCTCCACAGTTACCGGATTATTCCCGTTTATTTCCTTTTAAAATGCCGCTAGCAAGTGAAATACTTTTTTTCCCAAACGCTTCAAGATGTTCAGCGAGTTCGCAAAGATCCATTTCTTTTTTTTGTAAGTCTTCGGCCTTGATCAAAATAGGAAGGTTAACGCCGGATATGACTTCCACCTTTCCTTCTTCAAGAAATGAATAGCTCAAGTTGGAAGGTGTTCCGCCAAACATATCTGTAAGGATCAGAATACCTTTATTACGGTCAACCTCTTTAATTCCTTCAGAAATTTTCTTGCGCAGTTTATCTACATTTTCTTTCAAATTTATGGAAACGGATACCATGGTATCGGGTCGAGTTCCGAGAATGAATTCGGCAGCATCAATAAGCGCATCTCCAAGCTGACTGTGTGTTACAATAACAATACCTACCATAATGCTCCTTCTAAAGATCAATATCGCGATGTGTGACCATGATCTTTCTTTGTGGTTTTTTTATGTGATTTGATATAGTTTCGGCAATGACCACTGATCGATGTCTTCCTCCGGTACAACCGATGCCAATGGTTAAATACGCTTTGCCTTCTTTTTCGTATAATGGAATTAAATAGTCAAGGAAATCCAGATATTTTTTTAAAAATGTTCGCGTGTCGTCGTTGTTTAATACAAAGTTCTGAACTTTTTCGGCTTTTCCGTCCAGCGGTTTCAGATCAGGAACAAAATGTGGATTTGTAAGAAAACGAACATCCATGACGAGACTGACATCAGAGGGAACACCATACTTAAAACCGAAGGAGAGTATATTGATACTCATCGGAGCAAAATCTTTACTTTGTATAGCGATATTCCGGATAACAGATTTCAGTTTGTGGACATTGAAATCGGAAGTGTTAATAATTTCATCGGCAGCGGTTTTTAGGTTTGTTAATTGCTCCTTCTCTAGACGGATTCCCTCTAAAAGGCTTTTTCCTTGGGACAGCGGGTGGTGTCTACGTGTCTGACTGTAACGTTCTAATAAAATGTTTTCGTCGGCTTCGAGAAAAAGGATTTTAAGTTTATATCCTTTTTCTTTAAGAGACTCAAAGATTGATGAATACATGGAGAGAAAACCTTTCTCTCGCAGATCCATCACAAATGCCAGTCCAGCGATTTGAGGGTCATTCTCAATCGGTAGTTCCACAAATTTTGGGAGAAGTGCCACCGGCATGTTGTCGACACAATAGAAACCGGTGTCTTCCAATGCTGCGATTGCACAACTCTTACCCGAACCAGAAAGTCCTGTTATAATAAAAATATTTAATTTTTTCACTTTGATCGGGGGAGGGGGTTAGAACTCTCGTTCCTCCTCTTCTTTAATAATTGAATAAATCTCATCGCTACTGGTTGCAAGCAGCAGTTTTTTCTTGAAAAGATCATTTTTTAAAATCTTAGATATTCGTGCGAGAAGCTTCAAATGAAGGCCGGTTGAATTTTCCGGGGTTATTAGAAGAAAAAAGATATGGGCGGGCAGACCATCCATGGAATCAAAGTCGACGCCCTTTCGGCTGAGGCCAAAACCGAGAATGAGCGAATTAAGATTCTTCACTTTACCGTGAGGAATTCCAATACCCTCACCGATACCGGTACTGCCGAGCCGTTCGCGTTCCATCAGCACTTTTACAAGCTCTTCATGGTTTGCACCTGATATATTGGCAACAGGAACGACAAGTTCTTCGAGGACGCCTTTTTTATCAACGGCTTTTAAATCAATAAGAATTGCTTCTTTGGGCAAAACATCAAGAATCTTCATTTTATTTTCATCGAATCCAGGTATTAGCCTCTGGGTTGAATCAGACCGTAGTTACCGTCTTTGCGCCGGTAGAGAACATTGACCTGATTACTTCTGGCATCTGTAAAAACAAGGAAATTATTATTTACAAGGCCCATCTGCATAATTGCTTCTTCCACATCCATGGGCTTGTATTCAATATTTGTAACGATGATATGTCGAGTGGCCTCATCTTCCACAAAGGGTGCGTCTTCAACAATATTGTCCTTTGTATTGGATTTCGAACCGCTTCGATATTTTCTTATTTTTCCTTTATTTTTCTTAATTTGTTTTTCAAGTTTGTCCAGGGCAATATCTATGGCTGAATACATATCGTCTGTTACCTCTTTGCCATAAATGTTTAGCCGGTCACCGACAATGTTAATTTCAGCCATATGGCGAAATTTTTCCACAGAGAGAACAACATTTGCTTCAGCTGGGTTGTATAAATACTTGTCAAAACGATCCAGTTTTTCTCCGACATATGATTTTAAATTTTCAGAGGGGTCAATATTTTTAAATGTCACCGATGTTTGCATTGTGGAAAACCTCCCTAAAATTCTTTGCGTTTATTCGATGGTAATACTTTCATCATTTCACGATATTTGGCAACGGTTCTTCGAGCAATACTAATATTTGATTCCTTTAGAAGTTTTGAGATTTTATCGTCGCTGTAAGGTTTTTTGGGATCTTCACTCTCAATAATTTGTCTTATCTTCTCTTGTACACTGGCAGAGGCAATAGCTTCACCTTGGACCCGCTGGATAGAACTGTTAAAAAAATATTTCAATTCGAAAATACCGCGCGGTGTGTGGACATATTTGTTGGTTGTTACCCTGCTGATGGTCGATTCGTGCATTCCAATATCTTCCGCAACATCTCTTAATACCATGGGTTTCAAGTATGCAATGCCCTTTTCAAAAAAACTTCGCTGAAACTTAAGTATACTTTCCATCACTTTGAAAATGGTTTTTTGACGTTGGTGAATACTTCGGATCAGCCAGGTGGCGGATCGCATCTTTTCTTGAATATATTCCTTTGCATCGTCTGAAAAGGTTCCGCCCTCCTTGAAGGCATTCTTATAAAAATTGTTAACGTGCAGTTTTGGCATCCCATCATCGTTGACCAGTATGACAAAATCGTTTTCCAGTTTATAGACAAAGACGTCGGGATTTATGTATTGGGCTTCTTCTTCGGAAAATTCTCTGCCGGGTCTTGGCTCTAAGCTTTTGATCACTCTTACAGCGGTAATGACATCTTCGATGCTTATTTTTAGGGATTTTGCTATGGCCCTGTAGTTTTTATTTTCAAGATGATTGAGATGGTTTTCGATAATTTTGATGACGATGGTATCATCGAGATTGAAATATCTTGCCTGTATGAGCAAACATTCCCTTAAATCTCTTGCGCACACACCCGTGGGATCAAATGTTTGCATAAGGGCTAGAACTTCTTCAATCTTATCAGGATCAGAACCGCTCATAGTGACAAGATTTTCGATGGACGCATCCAAATAACCATCTTCATTAAGATTGCCGACGATGAGACTTCCGATGTTTTCTTCCTCTTTCGTAGGAGATGTCATAAGTAGTTGCCAAAGCAAATGTTCACGCAAAGATTCCTTGTGGGCTATGAAAGATTCGAAATTGGGTGATTCTTTTCTTTCGGCCTCGAAATGGGTTCTGCCCGAAGAACTGAATTCATTGATATAATTGTTCCAGTCGATATCATCATCACGGATGTTTTCCTTTATCGTGACTTCTTCTGTTGCTGAAGATGAGTCGGCGGATACTTTATCAGACTGTCCATCAAGGGACTCCTCAACAGAAGCCTCATGGACTTCCTCTTCCAGCGTCGGATTTTCCTCGAGCTCCTTTCGGATCGTATTAAGAAGCTCAAGTCTTGACAGCTGCAACAGCTTGATCGCCATCTGAAGCTGAGGGGTCATGATCAGCTGTTGAGTTAATTTTAACTGTTGTCGTAATTCAAGGGCCATTTTATAATTTAAATTCGTCTCCTAAGTATATCCGTCGAGCGATTTTGCTTGACACAATCTTTTCCGGAGGTCCGGATTCGATAATCTTGCCGTCATTTAATATATATGCCGTGTCACAGGCTTCAAGTGTTTCTCTCACGTTATGATCCGAGATAAGAATACCGATGCCTCTATTTTTAAGATGTCTGATGATGTTTTTAATGTCGATTACGGCCAATGGATCGATACCTGCAAAAGGCTCATCAAGAAGAATAAATGAAGGATTTGTGGCCAGTGCGCGTGTAATTTCGAGACGCCGCCTTTCCCCACCTGAGAGTAGATTGGCCTTTTGGTTCATCAGATGTTTTATTCCGAGTTCGTCAAGGAGTATATCTGCCCGTTCTTCCTGCTCTATCTTAGAGATAGACAATGTTTCAAGAATTGCCATGATATTTTGTTTTACAGTCAATTTTTTAAATACCGATGTCTCTTGGGGAAGATATCCGACGCCCTTTCGTGCTCTCAGATACATTGGATACGTCGTTATGTCTTCGTCATCGAGAAATACGTGTCCTTTATCGGGCTTAATCATTCCAATGGTCATATAAAAGGTTGTGGTTTTACCTGCTCCGTTTGGGCCAAGAAGGCCAACAACGCTGTTGTTTTTTATTTTCATGTTAATTGAATTTACAACCTGTTTTCCATTATATATTTTAACCAAATTTTCAAGAGACAATGTTGCCAATTATTTTACATCCTTTTGCCTCGAATAAAACACTGCTTCCACTCGTTTTTTATCCCCACTTTCAACATCAATGCGTCCGTCTGTTCTGTAAAATGTTATTTTTTCTCCAGAAATAGAATCATTTTCACTAATGATTTTCGAGTTGTTCCCTGACAATACAAGCACCATGGTTTCTGTATTGTATACGGCCTGTTGAGTAGTTGCAAGCCTGTTGTCAAATTTTATTTCAACATTGCCCTGGGCAACAATTTTATGTATCGATTCTTCACTCACAGATAGGGGCCCTTTATTGGCAATATTTTTTTTATAAAAAATTTTAAGTCTATCCGATGTAATAACGGTATCTTTTTGGGTTGCTTTTACGTTCCCGATAAATTCGGCATATCCGGCTTTGTTGTCAGAGATCAGTCTATCTGATGTAATATGAATGGCTTCGTTTGCCCCGGGATTTTTTTTATTCGGATGATGCGATGTATCGTTAGCATACGCCATTTGTATCACAAAACTATAGACAAGCAAAAAAAATGCAGCCTGATATCGAAAGGTTTTTAAATAATGTTGATTAAAGCGTGAAGAGCCCACTAAAAATTCCTTTGACTTTTCCTTCAAAAAACGCCTTGTTGGTGTTTAAATTTAATGACATGGAATCAGCGACGAGTTCAAATGAATTTCCTGTAATGTTAACCGGAACTTTTGAAAAAATGATTCGGTTGTCATGTTTGTAATGTAAGTTTTCACATATTAGTTTGTAGTCTTCATTTTTTACAACAACATTCCCGTATATTTCCATGTCGTTGGAGTCTGTTTTTAAAATTCCTTGATTTGCTGTTATATAAACCTTGGTTTCATCTTTGAGATAAAACGTCACAGACAGATCTTTGAAAATTGCCTGATTGTTTTCATTCATGTAATCAGCGGAGGCGGCCTCCAGACTCCATTCCTTTCTTCCATTTCGGGTAGCAGTTTGATGCGCCTTTCCAATAGAGATATTTGCTTGGCTTTGCTCTGTGGAAACAGGCGTGTCGTTTTTTTCTAAAACATGGCGATATTGCAAAAAAGCTATTATAATGACACCAAATGTCAGAAATATCAAAGAAATCAGAAAAACTTTTAACTTTTTCTGATACGTGTTTTTTATAAGTTTCATGCTAAAAACTTTCCAGAATGTCTTCCCATAGCCCTTTGGCTTTTAATATCGCCTCACATGCTTCTCTTACAGCCCCATGTCCACCTTTGGCGGATGTGACCATATCCGCAGTGTCAATGATTGATTTATGCGCATCTCCGACGGCTATTGACAGCCCAACCATTTTCATCATAGCAAGATCAGGCAGGTCATCGCCGATAAAGGCAACTTCTTCAGCAGAAACTCCGGTTTGATCCAACAGTTCATCCAGCACGTCGATTTTATTGCCAACACCATCATAAATAATTTTAATACCGAGATCCTTGCATCGGCTATAAAGTGCATTTGAGCGTCTGCCGGTGACGATGCCCAGATGAATTCCTGCCTTTATAAGAAGTCTTATACCAAGACCGTCCTTTACGTTAAAAACTTTTGTTTCCGAGCCGTTATCGTTATAAATTATGCCGCCGTTGGTGAGAACGCCGTCAACATCAAGAAGAAGGAGCTTGATCTTTTTGAGTTTGCTTGAAACCATAACTCGATTATTTCCTCCGGGGCAGTGACCCTATGGGCCGGATGCCAATTTGACCGAAGCCCTAACTAACACTCATAGGGTCATCTATATTAAAATTATCGTAATTTTAACGGATAAACTTTAATTTACTTTTTAGTTGAGCCTTGGATCCCACATGACTCAACTATTTTCCCTCCTGAAAAGAACCTTTTTTTAAACTAAATAAAGCCTTTCGAATCGCCTTTAGTTGAGAAAGCAGTTCATATAAGGTGTCAAGTTTTAATGAGTTCGGCCCGTCACACAACGCCTTGTCGGGGTCAGGGTGAACTTCCATGAATACGCCGTCGACACCGGCAGCCACTGCCGCTCTGGCAAGGGTTGATGCAAATTCACGCTGTCCCCCTGAACTTTTGCCGGCCCCGCCGGGAAGCTGGATGCTGTGCGTTGCATCAAATATCACCGGCCAGCCCATATCTTGCATTATTTTTATGCTGCGAAAATCGACTACGAGGTTGTTATACCCAAACATGGTTCCCCGTTCTGTGAGCAGAATTTGGTTGTTTCCGGTAGCAGTCACCTTTTCTATAACATTTTTTATATCCCAAGGGGCAAGAAACTGCCCTTTCTTAATATTAAGCGGCTTTCCAGCTTTGGCAACTTCTTCAACAAAATCAGTTTGCCTGCATAAAAAAGCAGGAATCTGAATGACGTCCAAAACGCTTGCTGCATCAGCAATTTCAGATATCCTGTGAACATCCGAAATGATCGCAAGGTCGAGTTCCGATTTGATCCGATCTAAGATGTTGAGCCCATCCATTAATCCGGGTCCCCTGAAAGAATTAATGGACGTTCGGTTTGCTTTGTCATAAGACGCTTTAAATATAAAAGGAATGTTCAATCGGGCAGTTAAATCTTTTAGAAATGATGCGATTTGAAACGTCGTTTCATAATTTTCTATAACACAAGGACCTGAGATCAAAATCAGTTGAGATCCTTTTCCGATTGAGATATTACCTGTTTTAACAATATTGACCAATTTTTCTATAACCCTTTAAAATCCGTATGTCATCGATTTATTAAAATTCATATCGGTGGTAAGCGCTTTTTGTGAATGTGTCAACCCGAAATCTTTTATGTTGAGATCGTATGTTGATTTATTTAAAATTGTCAATCTGTGTCATGTTGTGCGCTAAAACAATTAACATTTATCGTGCATGTGGGTAAAAGTCAAGAAACGAAAAAAGGAAAACAGTCCTTGATTACTGTCTTTTTTACTGTTATTATCAATAATTTATAAAAAAGAAGGGCGATCTTTAACCCATTGAAAACTGTTAAAAAAATCATAAAGTCAAGGTTTATCCTGCTGGTCTGCGCAATCGTTCTTTTGCCTGTTGCATGGATCATGGTGATAAAGCTCGAAGGAAAAAAGCCTTCTATTCTAATAGAACCTCCGCCCGAGTATATTGGCAAGGCCCAAACGCTCTCTGTTACCGTATCTGACCCTCAAACCGGTGTCCGAAAAGTATGGATCGGCCTTGTTAAAGACGGCAAAGAAACTGTTTTGTTTCAGAAGCATTTACCCTCTTCAGGTATTATTGGCGGTGGGGAAAAGCTCGAGGCATCCTTTAACATCAAAATTGAGCCTGAGAGTCTGGGAATTACCGACGGTAAGGCGATTTTGAGAATGGTTGCAAAGGATTTTTCCTGGCGGAGTTGGCTCAAGGGAAACACGACGTATCTGGAAAAAGATGTCGTCATCGATACAAAGCCACCTGATCTGGGAATTCTCACAAGGATTCATAACGTCAGTCAGGGTGGTACCGGCCTTGTTATTTATAAATTGTCTGAACCGTGTCTGAATAGCGGTGTAACCGTGGGCGAGAATTTTTTTCCTGGATATTCCGGATATTTTAAGGATAAGAATATCTTTATGGCCTTTTTCACGCTGAATTACACCCAGGGGCCAGGCACGAATATCTTTGTTAAGGCAACCGATTTTGCCGGCAACAATTCCAAGGCAGGGTTTCCATATTATATTAAAAAAAGAACTTTT
>Ga0209536_100017003_pt1 | contig 10326 bp, 7 predicted proteins | sample DeeMarSeWOR28_12_FD_187461 | JGI IMG/M metagenome (GOLD analysis project Ga0209536, IMG submission 187461) | Marine sediment microbial communities from White Oak River estuary, North Carolina - WOR-2-8_12 (SPAdes) (version 2) | ecosystem: Environmental > Aquatic > Marine > Intertidal zone >... | reverse complement strand
AAAGCCATTCTGGAGCTTGCGATCATCGACATCTGCTCAAAAACAAAGAAGATGAATGCCGCTTATGCAGACCAGTAACAAGAGACTTCTTTTCCTGATGTTTGTCTTCACGATGGCTTTTTCTGTCGTGGCGGGCCGTTTGTTCTACCTTCAGGTCGTGAAGCATGATTTTTATAGGACAAAGTCCGTCGACCAGCGCACGAGGCTGATTCTTCTTGCTGCCGACAGGGGAGACATTTTTGACAGGGAGGGAAGCCTTCTTGCCACGTCCATTGATACTTATTCCATCTACGCGATCCCGAGAAACGTTAAAAACAAAGAGGCTGTGGCGGCAAAACTCGCGAAAATTCTCGGAACGTCCAAGTATTATGTCTTGAACAAGGTGTACAGTGAAAAATCCTTTGTGTGGATAATGAGAAAGGTGTCTAAATTCGCCGGAGAAAAAGTGAAGGAACTGAATGTTGACGGCATAGGCGCTTTGGTCGAGAAAAAGAGGATTTATCCGAAGGGTCACATTGCTTCGCAGATATTGGGGTTTGTCGGGGTAGACAATCAGGGGCTTGCCGGAATTGAGCTGGGGTACGAGGATTTTCTTAAGGGTGTTGAGGGGAAACTGATAACGGAAAGCGATCCCAGCGGACATGAGCTTGTCGGCGCCAAGCCCAGGCAGATCCAATCTCCGACTGACGGTTTGAATCTCGTTCTCTCCCTTGATGAAGTAATTCAGCATGTTGCCGAGAGGGAGCTTTTGGCTGCGGTAAAAGAACACGGGGCGAAATCCGGAACGATAATAGTCATGGATGTTCCTTCCGGTGATATTCTCGCCATGGCATCTAAGCCGGATTTTGATCCCAACAACTATTCGAAATACTCCACAAAGCTGCGTCAGAACCGCGCCGTTCTTGACGTTTATGAGCCCGGGTCCACATTCAAGCTGATAACCGTCGCGGCGGCCCTTGAGGAAGGGGTATTCGATGAGAACGACGTTGTTGATTGTCCGGAGTATATCAAGATAGGCGGAAAGGTGATCAGGAACGCTCATCGCCTGAAAAAGGAAGAAAAAAGAGCGACGGTTTCACACATCATAACTGAATCGATAAATACCGGCACCTCCAACATAGCGATGGAGCTTGGCGAGGAAACCTTATACAGATACATCCGCGCCTTCGGTTTTGGCGATAAGACCGGAATAGGAATTCCCGGGGAAACAAGAGGCATTGTCAGGGATGTTAAGACTTGGAGCAAGCCTGACATTGCCGTCATTTCTTTCGGTCAGGGGATCGCGGTGACGCCGCTTCAGTTGCTTTCTGCCGTTGCCACAATTGCCAATGACGGCGTCAGGGTCAAGCCGAATCTGGTTAAGAGGATCGAGAGTGTGGACGGCAGTTATGTAAAGATATTTCACAGAGAAGAACTCGGAAAAGTGATTTCCGAGAGGACGGCAGCGAAGCTAAAGAAGATGATGATAAATGTAGTTAAAGAGGGGACAGGAAGGCGTGCGGCGATATCCGGTTTCAGCGTTGGCGGAAAGACCGGAACGGCTCAGAAAATAAAGTCGGGTGGGGGAGGGTACTGGTATGGTCATTATGTTTCGTCCTTTGTAGGGATTGCTCCGGTTTCGAATCCTAAGTTGGCGATACTTGTGATCGTTGACGACCCGACGGGAGATTCTCACTGGGGAGGGACTGTTGCCGGACCTGCATTCGCGAGGGTAGCCGAGGATTCTCTGCGTTATCTAAATATTGCTCCGGATGATGCCGGGCTTTGAGTTTTGATTCGATTTTTGTTATAATCTCCAGGTTTCAGGAGGGTTAAATTGGCAAAGAAGAGGGTATTGAGCGGAATTCAGCCTACGGGGAAACTCCATCTCGGGAATCTCATCGGCGCCCTTGAGAACTGGGTAACGATGCAGGACAAGTACGAGTGCTTTTTCTTTATCGCAGACCTCCACGCTCTTACCACAATGTACGATAACCCCGGCAATTTTAAGGCTGACACCATTGATGTAGCGATCGACCTGATCTCTGTCGGACTTGACCCGGAGAAATGCACGATTTTTGTTCAGTCAGACCTTCCCGAACATTCGGAGCTTCATCTAATATTTTCAATGATCACTCCTCTGCCTTGGCTTGAAAGAGTGCCGACATACAAAAGCAAAATAGAAGAATTGAAGGAAAAAGACCTTGGCACTTACGGATTTTTGGGTTATCCTGTATTACAGGCGGCTGATATTTTAATATATAAGGCTGATCTCGTCCCTGTTGGACAGGACCAGCTCCCTCATCTAGAGTTAACAAGGGAAATAGGCCGCAGATTCAATTTCCTCTATAAAGAGGTGTTTCCTATTCCCAAAGAGGTAATGACCGAAGTCCCGGTGCTTCCGGGTATCGACGGCAGAAAGATGAGCAAGAGCTACGGGAATACGATAGCAATTTCCGATCCGCCGGGAACCGTTAAAAAGAAAATAAGCGAGATGATAACCGACCCTGCCAGGGTCAAGCGCAGCGACAAGGGGCATCCTGATGTCTGCGCGGCGTACGCTTATCACAAAATTTTTAACAAGTCCGCCGCTCCTGATGTCGCGAAAAAGTGTAAGGCTGCCGAGATCGGCTGCGTTGAGTGTAAAAAGAATCTGGCCGATATTATGGTCGATTACCTTGCTCCGATACACGCGAAGAGAAAGGAAATCGAGAACAATCCAGGGAAGATCAAGGATATCTTGGAATCCGGGAAGGAAAAAGCGAGAAAGATAGCCTCGGCAACTTTGGCTGAGGCGAAACAGGTCATGGGCTTGATATAAAATGGTTGAGCAGAAGATCAATAAACAGAAATTGAACATGGAAGACGCGCTCGAGAAGGAAGTCCAGGCGGAGGAGGACGTCGCTGGGCTGAGCAGCTACTTTGTAAGGCTCGAAGCGTTTGAAGGGCCGTTTGACCTTCTTCTCCATATGATAGACGAGGGGAAAGTCGATATCTATACCATTTCCCTCACACAAATTATCCGCGGGTACACGGATTACATGAAGATGATGAAGGAACTGGATATCGTTATCGCTTCCGAATTCCTTCTCATGGCTTCATATCTCATCGAAATGAAATCAAGGATGCTCCTGCCCGTCAAAGAAGAACCTCAAGAAGAAGAGAGGATCGAGGACATTGAAAAGACGCTGCTTGACAGGCTGCACGAGTACAACGTCTTCAAGGAACTGGCTGTCCGGCTGAAGAAGAGGAAAGAGATCTTCGGGAAGTCTTATTCACGCCATCATGTTGACGAACCTGTAATGGAAGAAGAAAGGGAAGTCTTCCTGACGGATGTTACGCTTCGCGATCTTGTTTACGCTTTTCAGAGGGTGTGGAAGGCTGTTGAGCAGAAGGAGCATCACGGCGAGATTGAGGATGAGGCGATAACACTGCCGGAAAAGATCAGTGAAATTCAGCGAAAACTTTCCGGCAAAAAAGACGGAATTCCTTTCGAAGACCTTTTCACCAGATTTGTAAAGATCGAAGTTGTTGTGACATTCCTTGCTATACTTGAGCTCGCGAGGCAGAGAAAGATCCAGATCAGGCAGGGCGCTAATTTCGATACGATCTTGATAGTTGGGAAGTAGTGAATGAACGAGGTCAGCAATCCCAGATTAAAGAATATATTGGAGTCGCTGCTTTTCATCTCAAAAAAACCCCTTACTCCGGAGGAGCTTGTTCCTCTCATAGGGGTTCCTGAAACGATGATATTGTCGGCGCTTGATGAGCTGCAGGTTGAATACGAGAACAAGGGAATTCAGATTGCCAAGATCGCCGGCGGCTGGCACATGGTCACAAGATCGGAGAACGCAGAATACGTCAACAAGCTTTTGAATTCTCCGATAGTAACGACACTTTCTCCCGCGGCTCTTGAAACGCTTGCCGTTATTGCCTATAAGCAGCCGGTCACGCGTTTGGAAATTGAAAACATCAGAGGTGTTGCTTCAGACGGTGTTGTTAAGACGCTCCTGGACAAGAGGATAATCAAGGAAGTTGGTCGTGGAGATCAGGTTGGCAGGCCGATACTTTACGGCACGACAACGGAGTTCTTGAGACATTTCGGTCTTAAGGATCTTGGGGACTTGCCGGCACTGCCGGAAGGATTAATCGAGCAGGCCGAAGCTTTTAAGCAGGGTTCTGTTCTGCCTCCGGAAATTCCCGGTCAGCAATTAGAGATAGGAGAGAGTGCGCCTCAGGCGCAGTAATATGGAAGCAATAAAAAGAACGATCGGGGAAAAATTAAAGGCCCGCAGGGCGCACCTTGGATTGTCTCTGGATGAATCCCACGTTGCCACGAAGATACAGAAGAACCTTCTAAAATCGATAGAGGGAGACAGGTTTTCAGAGCTTCCGTCGGCCGTTGTTGTCCGTGGGTTTCTGAAGATTTACTCAGAATATCTTGGAATTCCTGCTGAGCCGCTTATTGAGGAATTTAATGAACTGCACGGATCCGATTCGGTTGGCAAGCCGGTTATTACTCAATCTTTCAGCAGTTCCGTGTCGATTTTTGGTTCCGGTTCGCATTTCAAATATGCGATCTATTTGCTGGTACTTGTTATTCTTTCTTTCAGTGTTTATTTCGCACTTTCCGGGTACTCTCAGGAGAGAACCGAATCGAAGGTTTCCACAATCACGGCTGAATAGGCGTTCTTTTTATGTCACTTCCTGTTGCCCAGCTTGTTGAAGTTTTCACCTCCCTCCAGGGCGAAGGCATTTATGTTGGCGAAAGACAGATATTCGTGAGGTTTGCCGGATGCAATCTATCTTGCGCGTACTGTGATTCTCCTCAGGCGCTCAGCGTCCCGAAGCAGTTCAAGGTAGAAGGCAGGTCCGGTTCGGGGGAATTTCAAAGCTTTGGCAATCCTGCCTCACTGGACCAGCTCGCTTCCATAATCGATGCCATGAACAAGCCGAAGGGAATCTGCCATTCCGTAAGTCTTACCGGCGGAGAACCGCTCCTTCAGGTGGATTTTTTGAAGAAATTTCTGCCGGTTCTGCGGGAGAAGAAATTAAAGATTTATCTGGAGACGAATGGAACGCTTGCGAAGCATCTGGAAGAAATAATCGAACTCATTGATATTATTTCTTTTGACATAAAAGTTCCAAGCGCCACGGGACTTTCCAGCTACATGGAAGACCATAAAAAGGCGCTTGAGGTCGCTGCTTTAAGAGAGGTTTTCGTAAAGATTGTCTATACAAGAGAAACTAAAGCGAAGGAAATCGATGAGGCCTGCGATGTGATAGCTCTGATCAATCCTGACATTCCGCTTGTCCTTCAGCCTGTAACTCCTCATGGTCCTGTCAAACACCGGCCGACTCCTGATCAGAATCTTTCCTTTCAGTCCGTGGCTAGAAGAAGGTTGAATAAGGTCTTAGTGATACCTCAGGTTCATAAGATCATGGGGCATGCTTGATTAGACGGGTTTGGCGGGCGTGGCAAAGAGGCCGTATATAAAGTCCCATACTTTTTCCATGAATTCCAGTCTTTCTTCTCTTTCCCTCAGGTGTGTTGTCGTGGATTCCAGCCAGTGGATGTCCTTTTCTCTCTTCTTGTCGTATTCAATGCTTTGCATCGACTTGAGCAGTTGGAGTTTGTAAGATGCCGTGTTGAGAGCGAGCTCGATCAACCTTCCTTCAACGAGCTTAACACCTTCTTTCGAAATTCCGTGGCCGAGGCTTTTCGCCTTTTTGGTGATCATGATGATCCTGAGAGAGTATTTTTCGAACTCCCTCTCGGAGCCGGAGAACACCCTGGCAAGATGCGATTCCTTTAGGTGCGAAATAAGTTTCGCCCAAGCTATCTTTTTTGCCTGCATTAAAGCTTCATTCAATTCCGGGGTTCTCGTTCCAAGATCCCTTAAGCATTTCACGACTTTCTTGAGGCGCCTTCTTGTCGAAAACCTGTGCAGGAAGCCGTCCTCAAGCATAAGGTTTATGTTGAGCATCTTGTATTCGTCAAGAAGGAGAGCTTTTTGCCATTCGCTCTCGATCATGGTTGAATTGACGGTGACCGTTCCTTCCTTGGTGAGCGAAACTTTCTCGGCGACAAATTTTGTAAGCCATGGCCCGATATCGATTCCCAGCTCCAGCGCAAGCTGCACGAGTTCTCTGGGGTCCTTGAACTTCATCTTCCATTTGGAAGAAACTGATCTCTGCAGGGCTCTTCCGACAAAACCCTTTGATTTTGCGCCCTGGGATTCGGCGATAAATTCGTTGTAGAGAGCGTAGTTCACGAGGCTGCTGGCCTTCTTGTTCTTGATAATCCATTCCGTGAACTTGTCGCTGGAAGAGATCTTTTGAAGCATGTAGGACTTGATCAGCCTGCTGAGTTCGGAAGTTATGATTTCGTTCACGTCGCCCAGTGCCTGGTTTATCAGGTCTTCGTTGATGTTCAGTTCTTTCAGTTTGAGCCTGAAGGCATCGATATTTTCAATGGAATCCTGTTGTTCTTCCTGAGGGATACCAAGGGTAACCTTGATGTGAGAGATAAGATATTGCTTGAGATCGTCCGGATTGATCTTTCCCGCGAACTTGTCAAGAGCTCCTGCGCTGATGACAACCTCTCTTTTTGGTTGGGTTTTTTTGCCCATCCAGCTGAAGGCTGCCGGTGGTTCTTTCCCTTTCTTTTTGCCTCTTTTTGCTCTTGTCTTTTTCTCTTCCTTCCGGTTCTGTTCTTTTTCCTTTTGTTCTTCCTGCGGTTTGATAGGATCGATAACCGTTGTTTCGGTCAGCTTCTGGATGTATTCCTCCAGGTCCTTCAGCTCTATGCTCGGATCCTTGGTTGCCTGCTCGGTCTTTTTGATGTTGAGCTGTTTCTCAAGACCCGTTACGATCAGCTCGGCGGAGGCGGCGATTGATTCTTCGCTCATACCGGACTGAGGCAGAATATTCGGATTTATGTTTATTTCTCCGGCCATTGTTTATCCTCTAATTGTGAGGAAGGGTGCTCAGTGCGATGTGCCCCTTCCCCGTTATTAAAAAAAATAAGGAGAAACTCAAGTGAAGATACACCAAGTCTACTCCTTATGTGTCGCACTGAGCTTTTCTACTATATATATCGTGTTTTGACGCGAAAAACTTGCATTACAAGAGATGTAACTTCTCGGAGTTTGTAGGCTTTTCTGAAGGTTTTTCCCTAATTGCTCTAGTGTAAGCTTTATATGGTTTCTCGAATAACTCGAAACCTTTGACCTCGAATTCCCACGAATTAACACGAATTACACTAATGGTTTTGCGGAGGGGATGGGGATTATTCTAGGATTCGCGTATATTTGCGTATTCGTGAGAAGGGGTTTTGCGTTATTCGGGACAGGGCTCTGAAATTGAAACAAGTAATTAGGGAGAGAACTTCCGAGAGATTAATCTTTACTCAAACTCAATTATTTACTCGTAAAATATGGTTGACAAAGTCAAAATCAGGTTGTAAAGTTAGTTTAGATTCCGTAGAGAAATCGTTGATTTACGATGTAAAGGAGGTGCAAGATGGCAGACGTAACAGGATATTGCGTAAAGTGCAAGAAGAAACAGAAAATGGAGGGTGCCAAGCAGGTAGTTTTGAAGAACAAGAGGAAGGCGACAAAGGGAACCTGCCCGAAGTGCGGCACAAAGATGTTTAAGATCGGCGGATAATTAAGTTATCTACTAAAGCTTTAGTAGTTTCCTAGGCCAATTTGGAGTTTCTGTTCTCTGAATTGGCCTTTTTCCTGCGATTTTTAGCTTCACTTTGCGATAAACTTAAGTGAAATCCCCCCCCTTTTTTTTCGATAATGTAGTAGGAGGAAGAACATTCCCATGCCCGGTGCAAACGGAGCAAAAATTAATAACAACAAAATCGTTCATGTTTATGGGGGAGGAATAAACGGGCCGCTTGTGCAGAGAGTTGCGAGCGGGATCGGTTCTTCTAAGGGGACTCATATGAGACCCAGTGTTCTCATAATGCCATGGACGGAAAAATTAAATGTGCCTGCCTCGGCCAAGGAGATTAATTTTCAAAGGTCATTTACCATTTCCGGCGACGAGCACCTTGTAAGCGCTTTTACGGTAAATCTCGGACCTCCCGATGCCATTCTCCTGAAGAGCCCTCTTTTTGGTTCGGGGGTTTTTGGCCGCAAGAATCTCGGAATAGATTTTACAAATGCGTATATTTTTTCCCGCTGTGTTGTCGAGCTCATTCGTATGATGGAAATGCCGTTTCCCCTTGTCAGCTGCCACGGCACAGAAACCGGACTCATTCCTTATCTTATCAAGTCGGACAGGGATTTGGCGAAAGAAAAAGTCCTTTTTACGGCTCATCATGAGTTGTTGGATCAAAAGCAATCATCAAAAAACAAAGATGAACAAGAGCTGGATTTGGACTTTGCTTTATTCCCCGCTGAAGTCTTTGATAAGATGCCGGGGCTTCAGTTGATTCTTTCGGAGGGTAGAGACCTGTTCTATGAGGGCCAGATCAGCATTCTGAAGACGGGTATTTACTTTGCGGATATTGCCTTTATGCTACATTCGCATCTTTTAAATAATCTTTTTGCGAGTGATCCGACCCCTACGAATTTCTTCAGAAAGATGGTTGAAACGGGTCGTTTGACTTATTTGCTCGGAAAGGATGAAGTTGATCTTGACCACGCGAAAAAGGCAAAAAAAATTGTTGATTTCACTTCTGAAGCTTCGGACTTGATAGGAAAATATCGGTATTCCATCGGGACCTCCAGGAAAGCCCTCCAGGACGGAGAAAACCACCTGTTGATTCATACTTCTCCCCAAATCGGAGAGAACGATGAGGTTGTCACAAAAGCTCTCCTCCCGCCTATGGGAAGGCATGTTTCAAGCAATGTAACTATTCATCCTGCCGGAGAACATGGTCCCGCGGGAAGCGGCAGCGCCATATTATACATGCTTAAAAGAGTTTCCGCTCTTCAGGAGGCCAATCCTGATTTGAAGAAACCGGTAATTCATCTTAATCCGGGGAAAGAAAAGCTTCAAATTGGCGGATTAAATAAATCATTGTCGGAAATTGCCTTAAGACAAGCTGCTTTCATCTTTCCTCAGCTTTCCAACGGTAAGCAGGGCTGGACCTTGGTCATGGGCAATACGACGATATTTATTCCTGAAGGAAGGCTGATGTCCGGAGCCTCGATCGCTCGCCACAGGGAGGCTGGAATAATGATATTCGGACAGCCCGTAATGAACATCTCCAAGCGGAGTGACGCGGAACTGAAGATAATTTCAAATCAGTGGGGAGTGATCTTCGCGGACAGCAAAACCGGAGAGGTGTTTTCGATAAGGGAGAATCCAAGCGTCGGGGAAATTAGAAAGGGAGCGGAACTTAGCGGCGGTGATATGATATTTATCAATCTTTCCAATTATGCGATAAGGGATGATGTTAGAAAGAAAATGATTGATCTTTATGCTGAAGGACACGGGCTGACTCTTGCTGAGGAGTTTGCTCTTCATTTCATCGGGCACGTAATTGAGCCGATGATGCTTTCCGGTGACAGGCGTCTTGATTGGAGGGGACGCGTGGTTGAATATGGGAAGGATGTTAAAGGCAAACAATTTCCGGAGGTTGTGTGGGATGATTTATTTAGCCACGCTCAGGAGTTAAAGAGAAAGTTTGGAAAGGTGGTTCTTGTCCACGGTAAGGGTGTTTTTGCCGATCTCAGAAGCAAGGGCAAGAGGGATGAACTTGCGGCAGTTTTCGACGGCAAGGGGGAAAATTTGGAATCCCGGGTAATAAGGGACTTCTTCGAGATCGCGTCAAAAGTTCCGGAAGCTGAAGAACTCCTTGAATTGACCGAAGAATTGCCGGCTGCTGAAAGTATTACCGGTATACCCAGCGTTCCTGTTGAAAGAGACGAAATCGAAGTCGCTACTCCCCTCCAGGGCATGGAACTGCTCGATTATACCCTTCGTCATGTTCTGGGCGACAGCAGATACCCGATGGTTGAAAGGGCGATCGAGGGTGCCAAGGAGAGGAGGATTACCACCGTTGGCCAGATGACCGAATATCAGATGATGAACATTGCCTTGAATCTGAAACTGGCGGTTTTAAACAACCTGACGGAATGGGATCAAAATCATCTTGCTCAGGACTTTATCAAATTTATGCCTCGCGGAAGCTTTGAGGAGATCCCCGTCGATGTCGTCATTGGCCTCTTCAATCACGTTGAGGGCCTTTCCCAGAGGGCGTTCAACGAAAACAGGCCTCAGGGTGAGTGGTATGAGCATGGTGCTTTCCCGTACAAATTCTTTGTTGTTGTCGAAGATGAGAGCTCCAAGCCGCAGGGAAGGCGGGAGGAACAGGAAACAAAA
>Ga0209536_100017002_pt1 | contig 10326 bp, 8 predicted proteins | sample DeeMarSeWOR28_12_FD_187461 | JGI IMG/M metagenome (GOLD analysis project Ga0209536, IMG submission 187461) | Marine sediment microbial communities from White Oak River estuary, North Carolina - WOR-2-8_12 (SPAdes) (version 2) | ecosystem: Environmental > Aquatic > Marine > Intertidal zone >... | reverse complement strand
CTTGCCGCTTCAACTCACCGTTGTCGATTATAATGTGGTCATCCGGCTGCATTTCTATAGTTTGGCCGGTGTCAATAAGTTTGAGGACACAGCCGTGTTTGCAGATATCATACAGAGTCGAATTACCATAAACGGTGCCATAGGATGGCACACCGTCAATGGTGGCTTCGTACTTTTGGGGGTCCAAATCCGTATTCTCGAGGGTGCCAGCCTGAACGACGGTTGATAGAGACAAGGAAAAAACAACTACCGACAAAAAAAACTTGCCTTTCACACTCTGCCTCCCTTCCTTTCAGCAGCCGAAATCGGTCACATTTGCCTTGCGGGATCAAATATGAATGTCAACCTAGAGCGGTATAGCACACTTCCAAAATCTCGTCACGGCGCTTTCGGTCGGACCAAGCTATAAGCATGATATTTCTAGAACCACCTGCCAAGAATAACCATTTCAGGGCTTGGAGTGGCATTTTTGCCCGCAATATTGCGCTGTAACAAATACTGGGTTCCCTCTTCTCCACCCCACCTGCCCCCCTAGAAGGCTATTTTCGATAGCAAAAATGAGTTTCTAAACCCAACTTTTCACCTCAAGCAACTGCTTTTCATTTTCATTTCAGAGTATTGTCTTGGTCCGACCTCAGACTCTACAGACTCTTTATCAGACACTGAAACTTTACAGTGGCAAGAGACCTACAACTCAAAAAGACGAGCATAGACTACAACATCAGGCGTCCGTTCATAATCTTTTTCGGAGTGTAGACTATCGGTTGAAATCAGAGATGCAGATTTGGTATGTTCCTCTGAGCGCTGTGACAAGAAGTGTTCATGCTATGACCGGCTGTATTCCTAACCATAGGATCGGAGGTGAGCATCGTGTCGCAGAATCATAAAATGGCCATCGTAAGAGTTCTGGGAATCGTAACGCTCTTGATTGTTACGTTGTTGCCTGTCAATGCCCTTGCACAGGACGATAACGCCGCGCCAGACAAACTGCTGGTGGGAGTTGTAGATGCGCCGCCGTTCAGCATGAAGACGCCGGATGGGCGCTGGGAGGGTCTCAGCATCGAACTCTGGCAAGCGATTGCTCTGGAGTTGAGTGTGGAATTCGAGCTGCGAGAATACAACTTAGAAAAGTTACTGGATGCGGTTAATAGAGGAGAAGTTGATGTAATACCCGCATTGGCTGTCACAGAGCAGCACGAAATCATTATGGACTTGAGCCATCCCTTCCTCAGGTCGGGATCGGCCATAGCGGTGGCGGCAGAACCCACTGAGCACAGCTGGCTCAGATTTGCCGGACACCTTGTTTCATTGAATCTCCTGCCGGTGATGGGTCTCCTGATCCTGTTGTCGTTGACAGCCGGAACAATCGTGTGGCTATTCGAGAGCCGTCGAAGCCCTGAAATGTTCGGCGGCGGAACGGTTAGAGGAGTTGGGCATGGCATCTGGTGGGCTATTGTAACCCTGACCACCGTGGGCTACGGAGACAAAACGCCCAAGACCTTGGGCGGGCGGCTGGTTGCGCTTATTTGGATGTTCGCCTCGGTTATCCTGATCGCCGGCTTCACGGCAGCCATCACTACGTCGTTCACCGTTGTTGAGTTGAAAGGCAAGGTCCGTGGCCTGAGCGATCTGCCTGGTGTTCGAGTCGGCTCTTTGACCCAATCGGAAAGCCTGGATTTTCTCGCTAAGCGCGGCATTGCAGTTCTGCCCTATGAGAATGTACAGGATGGTCTGCAGGCGACCGTTGATAAAAAAATCGATGCGTTCGTTTTCAATGAGTCAGTATTGAAGGACCTTGCAAGAACCGAGTTTCCCGGCCGAGTGCATGTTCTGGCCGGCACCTTCGATCATTACTACGTGAGCATGGCAGTGCCATCTGGAAGTCCGCTGCGCGAACCACTGAACAGGGCCTTGCTTAAGATCATAACCAAGGACGACTGGCTCAGGTTGGTGGAACTCTATATAGGTCCTGGCCGGTAAGCGCATTACCAAAAGATTCAGAAGGGCATTACTAAACGCTTGCAAAAATGCCGGGATCCCATTCGGCATGAAGGTAGAAAACGGAATCAGGATTCACGACTTCAGGACGACTTTCAAAACCAACATGCTTCGCGCCGGTGTGGATAAGGCTATCAGGGATAAAATACTTAGTCACAGCCTCAGAGGAATGGATGCTTATTATCTAAAACCGACTGATGAGGATCTGAAAAAGGCAATGGAGAAATATACTGAATGGTATGAGACGAAATTACCAAATGTTGACCATATTGTTGATTAAGAGGTAAAAAATGTATCAAATTAAGTGTCTCAATCCCTTCTATTTTGAACCTATGAATCCTTCTATGCCCGCTCTACATACTCACCTGTGCGGGTGTCGATCTTTACTGTTTCACCTTCATTAATAAAGAGAGGAACCTGGATGACATATCCAGTTTCTAACGTGGCTGGCTTGGTGGCGCCCGTAGCGGTGTCTCCGCGGACTCCCGGGTCCGTTTGAGTGATCTTCAGTTCCACAAAAATAGGTAATTCGATACCGATCGGTTTATTGTTGAAGAGTAGAACTTTGGCGTCGATGTTTTCTTTAAGGAAGTCCCTGCTGTCTCCCAGGTGCTCTGGATCAATGAAAATTTGCTCGTAATTGTTGTTATCCATAAAACAGTAACCTTCGGAATCCTGGTAGAGGTATTGCATCTCACGTTCCAAAAGGTCCGGACGGTCGACCTTCTCACCGGACCTAAAGGTTTTTTCCAAGACCTGGCCGGTCTCCATGTTCTTGAGACGAGTCCGGACAAAGGCTCCGCCCTTGCCTGGCTTAACGTGAAGGAAATCAACTATAATGAAGGGTTTGCCTTCCAGTTCGATCTTCAGCCCTTTACGAAAATCTGAAGTGTAATACATAGTAGCCTCTTGCCTGTTAAGATCGCGGCTGGTCTCCGGCCCGTAGGGCCCAAGCCCCGGAGGGAAAGCCGTTCCCACAGAGGGAAAGAAATTCCAAATCAAAAATATCAAATATCAAACAAATCACAATGACTAAGGTTACAGTGTTCAGGTGTCAGATTTTACCTTCTATCTTTCTTTCTTCCTGACACCTGAAACCCGACACCTCAGATCCTGAGACCTGGTTTCTTTACTCCTCTTAGGAAGATATGATTCAACCCGGCGAGATTATGACGAGCGTTGCTATTTTATATGACTCTTCACGAATGCCGCAAGTTTTTCGGGATCAATCCCAGATGACGTTGAAAGTGGCTCTGAACCCTCTTGGGTATCTCTCTGTTGTAGGCCGCTCTGCCAGGACTCGAGGATTGATAGAAGAGTGGAGCTCACCTTGGCGTCAGCTATTCGTTTTTCCAGATCTGTGAGTTTGGCCTCGACACCCTCAGTTTCAGGGGAAGTTTCGAGAATGTTCCGATACACCTCGGCGGCCTTGTCTAAATGACCCTGCTCCTCGTAGAGTTCAGCCATGGTAACGGTGGCCACCTCTGTATCTTCTTCAGGAACCTCTTCATCTACTGGCTTCGACTCGGTTTCGGCTACTTCAGCTTCCGCTTCACCACTTTTGTGAGCATGGATAGCTTCAAAAAGCTGCCTGTAACGGCCAGATTGTTCCAAATCGCCCTTCTCGTTATAAAGTTCAGCCAGGGCTCGATAAGTGACCGTGTTGATCTCCAGCATTTCCTTGGCTTTCAAGAGTTCGCTTTCAGCGCGCTCCAGTTCTCCGGTGCGCAGGTAGGACAGACCAAGAATTACCCTGGCTCGGAGATCATGGGGACGAAGACGCAACCCGTTGACACAGGTCTCAATAGCCTCCCCGTACATTTCCCTTTCCAGAAGTGCCTCCGCCAGATAAACATAAACTTGTGAGGAGGGGTCCTTGCTTATCATCTGCTGGTACAAATCAAGCTCATCCATGGCTATTTTTCCTGGGAAATTCTTTTTTGCTGATCTATTGCTAAGTGGGTAAGGTCGCCGCTAATATATTTGTTTTACTGGCAAAAAGCAATACTTACCGAGAACCTGCACCCTCAGTCATGCGCTCCACGCTTTGAATTCTGGTCACCAGCACACCAAGCCGGTGTTTAGCGGCATCCTGCCATTCCATTGGAATCTCGGCCGGATTCACGTAGCCGAAAGCCAGGGGAAGCTGAACGGTATTGCTTCGTTTTCCCTGATTGTCACGCACCATAATTTCCATAGTAAATTGGTCCGAGGTCAAGTCCGCGTCAGAAAAGGTCTTCAATGAAACGTAGCCGGCAAATCCTTTCCTATCTTTTCCTTCAAGCCTGGTATAATCGGTAGCATAATACCCAAAGCCTTCCTGATACAACATTGTGGCCACGTATACCATGTCCCCATCCTTGTCTTCGGCGCGTAAATATATCTTCCAAGTAGTCCCAGGACGAATAAGATCAGGGGCGTAATAGTCGACTATCACAGGGGGCTGACCTCTGTCCTTAAAGGTTTGGTCATAGTCCTTCACTTCCAACTTGGAACAACTGCAGATCAAAACGGCTAGAGCCACAAAAAGGATCTTCTTCTTATTCATAGCGATCATTTTTGACAGGTAGCTAAATACTGCAAAATATCAAATCCCAAGCACCAAATTCCAATGAAATCCCAAACTCCAAGCACCAAATTACAAACAAACATTGTGATTTATTTGTGATTTGTGATTTGTGATTTGGAATTTCTATTCCTCCAATACTCCAAGCACCATATTTCAGGTGTCAGCTTTCTGATTCTCCGTTTTCTTTCCTAACACCTGACACCTAATATTGAAATGAATAATACTACAAAAAATCTTGCTTTGCTTGCGGAAATCATGAAAGTGATCAGAAACGTAAGAATCCAGACCGAAAGATTTGGCTTCGCGCTGCTCCCGGGAAGCTTTGCTTCGCGCGGGAGACAGGTGGAGTGTTGGAGTGGTGGAGTAATGGAGTAATGCAAAAACTGCTTAGGATTTAATCTTGGATTTTAGCTTTTTCCAGCACTCCAATACTCCAAAACTCCAGTACTCCTAAAACACTGGACATGTTTACCGGCAAAGCCATTGAAGTCTGACCCCCGCAAGGCGGGGTTTTAGACAGGCTAAAGAGTCCAAATTTTCTGGGACTAAACTAAAAAAGCCCCCACTCAGGAGTGGGGGCTAGGGCATGGGGTAGGGCATGGGGTAGGGCCAAGACTTAATAACAAGGAGAGGCATCTGTCCCTACCCCGACTATACAGATGAACAAGAATTGTGCCATTATGGAAAAAACAAATCTTTCCAGGTAATTTGAGCTGTTTAACTAAATTCACCTTAAGAATCCACGGCAGAAATGTGGGTAATTAAGGTTATAGGTTGAGGAAAGAAATACCACATCAGAAACCTCATCGACACTCGCCAGAGGACAATCACCACCACACAAAAATCCCCACCCTTGTAACCGTCGAAACAAGGGTGGGGTGTGGAAGGAGGTTTCTGAATTTAGGACAAGGTCGATACGCAAACTGCATATCATACCCTATCCACTTGCTAGTATAACCAAGAAGTATAAGGAGGGGAAGTAGGGTGGGAGTAGTTGGGTTTTATTCCTCTGGAGAAGGTGAGATAAACTGAAAAATCAATTCGCCATCTTTAACCAGCCCCAGTTCCTGGCGGGCCAGATGCTCTATTGCAGCCGGATCGTTTCGAAGCCGACCAATTTCCCCATAAAGCCTGTGGTTCTCTTTTTCCAAGGCTAGATTGCTCTGGATGAGTGTTTGGTGTTCCACATGCAGTTGACGAAGATGCAGTAAGCCATTGGGACTCCAGATGATGACCAATACAGAAGCAACCACCAGAAGAGGCCATAACAACAGGTACCACTTTCTTTTCTTTTTGGTGAGCTTTTTGTTCATCGCTACTTGATCGAACTATGGATGTCTAAGGTTTGTAAGAAATCACCTTTTCTCCCATAAGATTTCGCTATACCATTAACATAACTTATATAGTTCTTTATCACAGATAAAATAAAGTGGCAAATGATAACAGGGTTAGCCAGGTTTTTATGAATTGTCGTCGCGAGACAGTGGAGAAGGATGTGCCACCGGGCAACCGTCCCGCGGTACCGCGGGATTGGATCTGAGGCGTACTTGAACAGTACGTCGCAAGGTCCGACACCCGAGGACGCCCGGAAGGACAGACATATCCGTGGTCGCAGTCACGCCGGGGCGTGATGAAATATCCGGGCTAGGCTTAAATTTATATTCCACAGGTTACCATGCCTTTTCTCGAAAGACTGTGTCCTTTTGCCGAGGGGTTTGCTAGAATTACTACCTGAAAGGAGCAGCTCTTTCTGACTTCGGGCTAGCAGCGAACGTCTACCGCCTCATAATTTCGATGGATATCCTGGAAGTTCTCAATGGTGAAAGGCAAAGAAGGGAGATTGGTATGAAAAAACTCGCTGTCTCTTCGATATTACTCCTAATTCTGGTTGCATGTGCAACCACAAAAGGTCCACCACCACAAGAGTTTGGGGGGGAACCCGATGTTTTTTGCAGCGTAATCCAAGAGCCAGACCCCTTACTGATGGGAACATGGGAGAGCCGGTTCTTGAGAACAGTGGGAAAGTCCCGTCCTGACGACAACTATGTTAAGTACCGATTGATTAAACAGGAGGATAAATACGCGCTCTATTTTTATCGCACTTGGCGTGACGACAGAAAAAAGAAAACAGAATGGAAAAACTGGACTATCAACGGCAAGGAAATATTAGGGGAACCCCGCCAATTTGGGGTAAAGATATTCGTCCGGGGCGAGGATGTCTATTTTACCATTAGAGATCTCGATAAACCGGCCAAGATGTCGCGGGTGGCTGACTGATGCCTCACTTTGAAAATACTACAAGATGGGGGAAACTACTGGGGAGAAAAGCCTTGACAAAAGGGGGCTAGGGGATAAAATAATAAGATTTTGAAGCTCCCTGCAGTCCGCCTCAGACGGACTAGGAGAAAGCCGCTCACTGTTGCATTTTCAAGGAAATGCTAGCCCGGATATTTCTTGAATCTGCGTCGCGAGACCGAGAAGATGGTCGTGCCACCTGGCAACCGCAGGGTGTTGGTTCCGAGGCGTACCTGAACGGTACGTTGCAGGGGCCGACACCCGAGGGCGCCAGGAAGGACGGCCATATCCGTAATCGTAGCAGGTGATTCATGAAATATCCGGGCTAGATCACTCCGGACAGGAAACCAGGAAACAGGAGATTAATATATGGGAGTTGCAGAGGAAAAGATCAAGGAATTGAAGGAGAGGGAAGCCAAACTCAAAGAAATGGGTGGAGAGGCGGCCGTAAAAAAACAACATGACCGCGGTAAACTCACGGCCAGGGAACGAATCGATCTCCTTTTCGACCCGGGAACTTTCAGGGAGACTGATATTTTCATGAAGCACAGGGGGACCCTGTTTGGCTTGGACAAGCTAGAAATACCAGCTGACGGGGTGATTACCGGCTATGGCAAGGTAAATGGTCGCCCTGTGTGTGCTTTCTCCCAGGACTTCACAGCGCGAGCCGGCACCCTGGGCGAAATGCACTCCAAGAAGATCTGCAAAATACTTGACCTGTCAATGAAATCGGGAATCCCGGTAGTGGGTTTCAATGATTCCGGGGGTGCCCGCATTCAGGAGGGAGTTGACTCTCTTTCAGGCTACGGGCAGATTTTCTATCGCAATGCCATAGCCTCAGGTGTAGTGCCGCAGATATCTGCAATTATGGGCCCATGTGCGGGTGGCGCGGTTTATTCTCCGGCCATGACCGATTTTGTCTTCATGGTCAAAAACACCAGTCACATGTTTATCACCGGACCCGATGTGATCAAGGCGGTATTGGGTGAAGTAATTACCTTTGAGGATCTCGGCGGGGCCATAGCCCATAATACCAAAAGCGGAGTGGCCCACTTTGCCTGTGAAGATGATGCTCACACCATTGAAAGAATCAAAGTACTGCTGAGTTACCTTCCCAACAATAATATGGAAGAGCCACCCAGAGTAGATACTGGCGACAGCCCGCTCCGCACTGATCCAGCCCTGGACGCCCTTATACCGGACAACCCCATGGAGTCCTACGACATGAAAGACGTGATCCGGTCTATCGTTGATAATGGGGACTTTTATGAGGTTCACGAACTTTATGCCCAGAACATCATCGTGGGACTTGCCAGACTGGACGGACGCACCATCGGGATTATTGCCAACCAGCCCGCGGTGCTTGCCGGTTGTCTGGATGTGAACTCATCAGACAAGGCGACGCGATTCATTCGTTTTTGCGATTGTTTCAATATCCCACTGCTTACCATCGCCGATGTTCCGGGATATTTGCCTGGCAGTGACCAGGAGTGGAGTGGGGTGATTCGCCACGGTGCCAAGTTGCTCTGGTGTTATTCTGAAGCCACTGTGCCCAAGATTACTCTCATTACCCGGAAGGATTACGGTGGCTCTTATCTGGCCATGTGCTCAAGGGATCTTGGTTGCGATATGGCCTTGGCCTGGCCCAACTCCGAGATTGCGGTAATGGGCGCCGACGGGGCGGCCAATATTATTTTTCGCCGCGATATCCAAGGGGCAGATGATCCCGAGGCCAAGCGAGCGGAGAAAATTGCAGAGTACAAAGAACTGCTCTACAATCCCTACATTGCTGCCTCGCGGGGCTATATCGATGGGGTGATCGTCCCGAGTGAAACCCGGCCGCGCCTCATAGACGCACTTGAAGTTCTCAGCACCAAAAGGGAAACACTACCCCCCAAAAAGCATGGGAATATCCCGATGTGAGTGATTTCCAACCAACGAAAACAAAGAAAAGCCCCGACCTCTTCGAGAACTCGGGGCTTTTCAATTAGATCCTGAATTCAAGGTTGCGGGGTAAACAATCCGCCATCACAAATCCGAAATCCGAAGCACGAAACAAATTCGAAATCCTAATTCCTTAATGCTCAAAACAAAGACGTTAAGCACTGCGAATAAAGCGTTTCGGTCATTTGAATTTTGGAAATTCGGATTTGTTTCGAATTTCGATATTCGATATTCGGATTTAAACCACGGAAGAACTGATTCCGCACTCCTCCTCTTTTGGTTTCTAATCCTCCCTTTCACTAATTTCTATGAGTACCCCGTGGGTGGACTTTGGATGTAGAAAAGCGATTTTGGCACCGCCGGCTCCCAGGCGCGGTTTCTCGTCTATGAGCCTTATTCCCTTTTCCTTGAGTTCAGCCAGGGCCTCTTCTATGTTTTCCACCCGAAAGGCAATGTGTTGTATGCCTTCGCCCCTTTTTTCTAGATACTTGGCGATGGGTCCGTCCGGGGCTGTGGACTCCAGCAATTCAACCTCACTGTCGCCGACAGGGAAAAAAGCAGTGGTCACCTTTTGTTCAGCAACGGTCTCACTGCCTTCAAATTCGAGACCCAGTGTGTCCTGGAAGAGTTTTTTCGCTTCCTCGATACTATGTACTGCTATTCCCAAATGATCGATCTTCAGTACTTTCATTTATTCCTCCCTAGCCATTTATCATTTCGCATTAGGCATTTAGTGTTTTCGCGATTCTGCTTTTCTCACCTGCCTGCTGCTAGCTGCCAGCTGGTCCCTGAGCAGTTTCTAGTGTTACACTACTCCTCGTCCGGAAAAATCGTGGTTACAATTTCCTTGACACTGGTATAGGGGTCTTTCTTGTGCGCGACGATGTCGTCAATGAGGTCGTCAAAGCGTCCATTTCCGAGAATCTTCTCCAGAATGTTGCGGGAAATCTCTTCTTTTAGCAGAGACAATGTCTCCTGCCTGGTCTTTTCCCGGCGGACTTTCTTGAGTCTGCCAGTTTCTTTAAGAAAGCGGCGGTGGTTCTCAATGGCCTCCACCAATGGTTCCGTTCCCTGATCCTCCACCGCCACGGTTTTGAGTACTGGAGCTTGCCAGGCTGCCTCTTTGATCTGGGCGTCCTGCTCCACCCGAATCCTAACCTCGGTGACCAGTGCATCAGCACCCGATCTATCCGCCTTGTTGATGACATAGAGATCTGCGATCTCCATGACTCCAGCCTTCATGCTCTGGATGGTATCTCCCAGGCCCGGAGCCAATACCACAATGGTGGTGTCAGCGGTCTTGGCTATCTCCACTTCATCCTGGCCCACACCCACGGTCTCAACGATAACCCAGTCTTTGCCAAAACCGTCCATGATTTTGATCACGTCCGCAGTGGTTCGTGCAAGCCCGCCAAGGTTTCCGCGGGTGGCCATGGAGCGGATAAAGACATCGGAGTCCCCGTAGGCTCTCTGCATGCGAATCCGGTCACCGAGAAGGGCACCACCAGTAAAGGGACTCG
>Ga0209536_100017001_pt1 | contig 10326 bp, 7 predicted proteins | sample DeeMarSeWOR28_12_FD_187461 | JGI IMG/M metagenome (GOLD analysis project Ga0209536, IMG submission 187461) | Marine sediment microbial communities from White Oak River estuary, North Carolina - WOR-2-8_12 (SPAdes) (version 2) | ecosystem: Environmental > Aquatic > Marine > Intertidal zone >... | reverse complement strand
ATCGCTTCTGCATCAGCCGAATCAGGTCGAGCGTGACGTCCGGATTCGAGCTCAGGCTGTAGCAATCCCGGCCCTCGAAGGTGCCCTCCGCGACCATTTGCAGTAGCACGTTGACACCGGCATCCATCATGTCGCGCGCGACATGGGTGTAGTTGCTGCAAATGTAGTTCTGCTGGGCATAGTCATTCTGCAGCAGTCTGCCCGCCGGGAAATAGAATTCGAGGATATCGACATTCGGCGGCAGCGTCCCCGCCTGCCTGTCCCGTTCGTAATCGAGATCCGGGTAGTTGCCGAAAACGCGTTCGACGAGCGGCTCGAAAAAACGCTTCTCCAGCAGGCTTTTACCCTTCGGCTTATCCAGGGTCAGCGCGGTAAAGATTTTCAGGCTCAGATCGGGATTATTCTTCACCCGGTTATACAGCGCGTTGAGCAGGTGATTGGGCTTGCCGATGGCCAACGGCGTTCCGACCACCATATTCCTGCCGACCTTTTCGATCACCTGATCGATGATATATTCGGGATCTTCATGTTTCATGGCATCCTCTCCTCGTTTCGAGCATACCCGCTAAAGCCTCGAATTTATTGCTTTGGATCAGCTATTCGGCTATCGACCCGGGCGCGGCCTGTTGCCTGTATCACAGCCGTACGCCAGATCCTCGCCTGTTTCGCGGGCGCAACGAACCCGGCGAGGCGTGGCAGAGATCAGCGGTGGTACCGGTAAGACAATTCGATAAAGCGCCGCAGGAAATGCAGGGGGCGGGCGTAACCGATCGCAAGCAGCAACGCGCCGCTGTGGACTACCCTGCCGTTACTCGCCGAAAAGGCAGTCTCCAGTATCATCCGATCGAAAACGGTATGGCCCGAGCGGAGAAAGTTCGTCCATTCGGCGCTGTAGTCTTCACCCTCCAGCACTGTTTCATTGGTGCCGTAAACGAGCAGACGACGATCGATACGAGTGAATCCCATCAACGGCCCGAGCTGCTGGCAGAATAAATAAACCGATTCGGGGAGCACGCCGTCCCGGCGCGGATAATATTCATTGTACTGGCTTATGGCGCGAAGCACCTGGGGGTTGCTGGTGAGACAGACTACGACAAAACGACGAAACAGCCAGAATGGCCCGAGCCGGTAACGTAATCCGGCGGTCTGCAACTTGAGCCCCGCTGCCCTGTGCTGCACGGCGGGATCGACGTACAGGAGGCGCTGAAAAAATACCGGTAAATCCTGCCTGTAAAACGGCGTTTGCCGACAACCGAAGCTGTCTACCGAAAAACCGACAATCCGCTCCCGTTGTTCAGCGACATGAACACATGTGTCCTGGTCGAGATGTTCGTCGAGCATCGATTCCACGTCGAACTTGCCGGGAAAGTAGTGAGCGGCAATCCGAACGACCTGCTCTCGTTCTCCTGCTGACAGAGGCTTACTCAACCGACGAATTGTAAACTCGATGACGACGTCTCGGGCCTGTGTGATCAAAAGCGGTAATCTGCTCGCAATGCCGAATAAAAACAAGGCCCGGAAGGCAAACCCCGCGAATAAACTTGCGAATCCACGAAGGTTCGGGAATGAGCGGCGAATATCGTTGCTGCAACCAACTGCCGGGCACGGTCAGACAATCTGCATCCGTGACAATTCGACACGGCCCGGCTCGCAAAGCGCGACCGATATCGACACTCGGCAAGCGGCCTGAAGCTGGAGGTCAAACCGGCGAATGTCATTTATAATCCCCGCCTATGACTCGATTCGTTCGCCGCCTGCCTGCCTGAACCCGCAGCCATGGATCCATACCACGTTCTCGGCCTCGATTACGGCGCAACCCCGGAAGAGATCAAGCTGGCCTATCGCCGGGTGGCGATGCGCTGGCACCCCGACCGCAACGACAATTCGGCGGAATCACGAGAAAAGTTTCACCAGGCCGCCGAGGCCTACAAGACCCTGTCGGAACGTGCCTCCGGCGAGAAATCATCTGAGCGGTCATCCGGCAGGCAACGCGGCGAATCTTCGCAACGCTCGACAGACAACGCCGGGCAAGGCGGCCAAAGCGGTTCGCGCGACAATTTTGCCGACTCGGTGTTCTGGGACGTGACGCTCGACTACGCGATCAAGCTGGCGCAGAACGGTTTGAGCGTCGACGATATCGCGCAGAGCGTCCGCCACAAGGGTTGCCCCCGGAAACTGGCGCGGATCATCGCCGACAAGGCGTTCTACATCAACGCGCATTACGCCGACGGCTCGAGCTCGCGCGGCCGACACGGCGCAGAGCCCGATCAATCGACGTTCAAGCAGGAAAAGCTCGATGCCGAGCTCTGGCGAGCCTTCATCGGCCAGCGCGGTTTCGTGCTCAGCGCGCGCGGCGCGGTCGAAAACTACCTGCTGGTGTTTCGCCAGTTCAGGCAGTCGAATACCGCCAATCCGCTGAACTGGGTCAACCTGCACCGGCGCCTGCTGCAAATCCTCAATTTCAGCATCGTGCTGTTTGCCACGATGCTGGTCGCCGTTCACTTCTTCCCGGGGCCATCGCAGTACAAGCTGCTCGCCGACAGGGATCTGCTGCAAGTTCCGTTGCTGGTATTGCCGTTGATGCTCGCCTGGATGCTTTACCGCAAACTCTGGCTTGCCGGTCTTGCCTTCTCGCTGCTCTATCTCGCGACCCTTGCCTACTACGACCACGCGATGCCGGAAATGCCCTCGGAGGACCTTGAAGCGACACTCACGGTCGCGGCGGTCTGCTTCGCGCCTTTCGTATTGATTACCCTGTTCGCCAACTTTCTCTACTACCTGAAGTCGCTGCGCACGCTGCGCCGGGCCAGGGAGCTGTTCGCGGATCACATCGATCAACTGGTCTGGATCAAGAACCGTGCAGGGACATCGGCGCCCGCTTCGATACTGTTCTTGCTGCTGTTCGCTACCGCGGCGATCAACCTGGCGCCGGGCTACTGGGACATTTCCGCGCCGGGCGGCTACTCGCCGTCGTCGGGACATGCCGACAACAGCGCGGCGGAACTCGAAAAGATCAGGCGCCAGATCGACGAGGCCGAGGAGTTTTTCGAAATTGCGGAAAAGCATTTCAACGCCGCGCCGCCGGAATACATCAAGGCCGAGATGGCTTACAGCACGGCCGCGGACAACGGCTCTCTGCTGGCCGCCTACAAGCTCGGATACATGTACTACAGCGGCAAGGGCGCGGCCCAGGACGATGTACTGGCATTCAGTTATTTCCGGCGGGCGACGCGCGCGCCGCTGGCATTCCAGCCGCACGACCTGGAGATCACGACACGATTCCTGGCCGAGTCATACAACAACCTCGGCATCATGTACCAGCACGGGATCGGCACCGCGAGCGACCCGCGCGAAGCCGACCGCATGTTTCGTCGCGCGGCCAAATTCGGTTCCGCGACCGCCGAAAGCAACCTGGAAATGCTGTACCAGTCGGAAAAACCCGGCGGGCGCCGGGAGCTGGTTTACCCGGAGTTCGAATGATCAGCGCAGCGCGGCAGCCGAATCCGGGGGGATGACAGGCATGGTTGGTAAATATCGAATACTGACGCTCTGCCTCGCAGTAACCCTGGGTAGCGCGACCGGCGCCGCGACGGGTGCCTCACCGTCGCTCGACGAGGCAGTAAAAAAATACTATGCCGGGCGCACCGACGAGGCCATAGACATGATCCGGCCGCTGGCGGTAGCGGGCGATGCCGAAGCGCAATACCTGCTCGGCAACATCCTCTACACGCTCGCCAACTCAGGCGGGGGCGACGTTCTGGAGGACCCGGCGATCTGGTACCGCCTGGCGGCCGCGCAGGACTCGGCGCCGGCAAACTACGCGCTCGGCGTGATCCACAACAATCGCTGGCTGCGATCACACCGCGACGAGGATGCGCGCCTGGCGCGATCTTATCTTCAGCGCGCGCTGGATCTGGGCGAGCCGAAAGCGCGTACGGCGCTCGACAGGCTCGCCGAGTACCAGCAATCGCAGCGCAACACCGTTTCACTGAGTTATACCAATGCGGATTTCAGCAGCGGCCGCCAACCCGGGGTGAAGCCGGAAGGTCGAATGCAGGAGTCGCCGCAGGCGGCATCGGACGGAGTCTCGCCCGGCAGTGCGCTGGCCGACGGCTCCGGCGACGAGGCCGCGGATGCGGAGCAACTGAAGGATTTACTGCGGCGGCTGCAAAACGGCGAGCTACCGGGGGAAGCCGCCGACATCGCCGCGCTTATCGGACTGTCGGGTGATTTCGAATCCGCCGACGAGCTGATCTCTCGCATCGTCAGGCTGCTCGGCCATATCGAGGAAGCCAGCAGGCTCAACACCGCACCCGGCTCGAACTAGTCAGGCAGAATCAAAGGGTTCGGCCAAACAGGTAACCTCACCGAGTGAAATTCGCCGTTCTTCGGGCAGATATGCACCGAAAAAGCCTGGCAAAAAGCGTTTCTTGAACCAGTTCACGCCTGCTGCCGCGGCATTGACTATCATTGGTGGCACTGAAAACCGGCTGGCATGGGCGTTTCCACCAGTTACAGCGCAACTGCCAAGACCGGATTAACTGGACAAACTGGATGAATCGACTCATTCGACTGACGACTACCCTGGTGCTAAGCGGTCTGCTGGCGGCCTGCGGCACCGATTCCAGTCCGGGCGGGAGCTCGGGCGGCAGTTCGTCGGGCGTGGGCTCGGGCGGCAGCTCGGGCGGCAGTTCGTCGGGCGTGGGCTCGGGCGGCAGCTCGGTCACAACTTCCGCGCCGGCGCCGACCGAAGGCGTGACGGTCAGCGGCGTCAGCAGCAACAAGCCGGCATTTTCACTTCGTCTAACCGATGCGCCGCTAGACGACCTCGTCGCCGTCGTGCTGCGCTTCACCGGCGTCGAGGTGCGCAACGTCAATGGCACATGGACCAGTTACAGCTTCGATGCGGCTAACGAGATCGATTTGCTTCAGCTGCAGGGTTCGAAGACCGCCGACCTGCTCATCGATATGCCGCTCGATGTCGGCGATTACGACGAAATCCGCCTGTTGGTGGACGAGACGCCGATGGCAAACTACGTCGATCTCGGCGCGGGCGGAGTACAAGACCTCGAGGTTAAAGCTGCCGACAAGGGAGTCAGCATCAAGGGCGATTTCAGCGTTACCGAGTCGCGTCCGGCATCCCTGGTGATCGATTTCGATTTGCGCAAATCGGTCAAGAAAGCCCGCAAGTCCGGCGAGTATTCCTTCAAGTCGAAAATGCGCCTGGTCAGTTTCACCACCAGCCGCCATATTCGCGGCACGGTCGATCCGGCCCTGCTCAGCTCGAGTGCCGATTGCTCGGACGACGATGTCGACACCTTCAACGCGGTTTACGTCTACGAGGGCCACGGCGCCAAGCTCGAAGACATCGACGAATCGAAGAAAAAACCCAGGGGCCCACTTACCACCACTGCTGTCAAGTATGACAGCGACAGCGGTAGCTATCGCTACGAGGCCGGTTTCCTGCCCGAAGGTGAATACACGGTCGCCATCACCTGCAATGCCGACCTCGACGACCCTGAAGAAGGCAAGGATAAACTCCGGTTTTTTGGCGTTCGCAATGCTACAGTCAAAGTAAAAGATATCGAGTTCCTGTAATCCGGTCACGGCCTCCGGATCATCCGGACCTGGTATCCCTCGTGGCAATCAAGGCGGTATGAACGGAACCAAGTTTTCATTCCTGTTGTTCCTGTTACTGGCGCATTTCGCCGGTAAGATCGCTATCGCCCAGCAAACCGGCGAACAGGATGAACCGGCCCCGGAGGAAATGGCCGAGTTCCTCGACCTGCTGCAACAGCAAACCACACTCGCAACCACGAACCGCCTGAACGCGGATTTCGTTCCCGGTATCGTCAGCGCGTTGAACGCCGAGCAAATGAAGCGGCGCGGATTTCGCACGCTTTGGGAGGCGCTCGCTACGCTGCCCGGAGTGCGCGCGACGATGGACGAAACCGGCATGCGCAGCATCAGCGTGCGTGGCGTCGGCGGCCTGTTCGAAACCAGCAAGGTGAAACTGCTGCTGAACGGCAAGGCGCTGAACGCGTCGGCGAGCGCGACGACCGGCACGATTTACGACACCCCTGTCGACCAAATCGAGCGTGTCGAACTGATTCGCGGGCCGGGTTCGGCGGTGCACGGCGAATTCGCCTACGCCGGCGTTCTGAACGTCATCACTCGCCAACGGGGACAGCAGTATTCACTCGGCGCGGATTCCGACGGCGGCGCCGACCTCGCCGCGCTGTACAGTTACGAGGACCGCGCCGACGATTTCAGGGCCAGCATTAACTTCGCCTTCAGCAACACGCCCGGCCAGGACATCGATTCGGGCGAGGACAGTTCGCCGCCCGGGGTGGCCGGCTATGCCCCCGGCCCGATCAACAACAAGCGCGACTTCGTCTCGGCCATCCTCGGCGTCGAAAGCGGCAGTCTCAGCGGCCTGCTGCAGCTGCAGCAAGGCAACCGCGGCGATCACTTCGGCACCAGCAATTTGTTGCCGCCGGACAAAAAACAAACCGTTATTTCCGATACCGTCATATCGGCCGATATATCGCAGAATTTTCGTGTCGACGAACAATTCAGGGGCGACTGGTCGCTAAGCCTGCTGCGTAATTCGACCGAGCAGAACCAGCTGTTCCTCGGCACGGCCGAAAATTACGGCGGTCTCGGTTCCGAGGACGACATCGTCTCCGACGGCCTGCTCGAAGAACAGCGCATCGAGGGCAGGGTGCGGCTGCAATACGCGCTCGAGCGACACGACCTGATGGCGGAGGTAGTGCTCGCCAATCTCGAAGTCACGAGTTCGGAGCGGTTTATCAATCTAGACCCGGCTAGCGGCCTGCCGTCCGGTTCGATGAACGAGTTTCCGGTGCTGGTCGACGAATCGGAGCAGCGGCGCCTGGCGAGCCTGGTGCTGCAGGACGAATTCCACATCGGCGATCGCAGCACGCTGACAACGGGTTTGCGCTTCGACGATTACGAAGACATCGGCTCGAACCTGTCGCCGCGGATATCGCTGGTGTGGCGCCAGTCGGATCAGCAGATATTCAAGGCCCAGCTGGCGCGCGCTTTCAGGCCGCCGTCGCTGATCGAAACCAGCGGCTCGGTGAAATCCTCGATCGATGCGGAAACCAATGACACCATCGAGTTCGGCCATATCTACAATGACGCCGGCCTGGTACTGCGCAACACGCTGTACTACTCGCGCCTGGAGAACCTGATCATGTTCCAGGAAACGCCGCCCTACGGCTATATCAACGGCGATTCCTACTCGGTGCGGGGCTACGAACTCGAGGTCGAAAAGGACATCGCCCACCGCTGGCAGCTGGTCGGCAGCCTGTCACTGCAGGATTACGTCGGCAAGGCGCTACCCGGCGCGGCGCCATGGATGATCAAGCTCGGCGCCGGCTACGAGCTGGGCGCGCTGACCAGCGTACACCTGCAGCTCAACAGCATCGCCGGCCGCGAGCGCGGCAACGGCGATGCGCGCGATGATTTCGAGCAAACCAATCGGCTCGACCTGAGCCTGCAAAGCCGCAACCTGGGTGACGTCGGCGGGCTGGATCTTCGCGCCGGGATCAGCAACCTGCTCGACGAGCAACTGAAGCATCCTGCCCCGGCCGATACCTACCCGGACGACTACCCTTACAGCGCGGGCGCCACGCTATGGCTGCAGCTGAGCTACCAGCCATGACACGCATGCACCCGGTCAGCAGCATGGCCGGGCGCGTGCTGACCTTTACCATGCTGCTGCTGTTGCTGCTGGCGCAGTCCGCCGTCACGGCAAGCGCCCAGGAACTGCTGCAACCGCGCCTGCAAATCGGCATCAACCTGCTACCGGCGATAATCGCCGCCAACCGTTCAGTGATCAGCAGCGACCCCGACAGCGAGCTGTCGATTTACCTCGCCTACCGCGCGGACCGGCATCTCGCCGAACAGTTGCAGAGCCGCCTGGCGCAGCGCGGCGCGATCCAGCAGCACCCGCTGCATATCAGCGCGGTCCGACTCGACGACCTGTTTGCGCAGAGCTTGCCTCGCAACAGTACGATTTTTGTCGTCGAGCCGCTCGACGACAGGCTGCAGGAACTGATCGAGTACGCCGCGCAGCAGCGCGCGCTGCTGTTCTCTCCCCACCAGGGCGACGTCGAGCGGGGCGTCAACGCGGGCCTCAAGGTCACCGACAAGGTGCTGCCGATGGTCAACATGGCGTCCCTGAAAAACTCGAAGATTCAATTGAAAGCGTTTTTTCTGCGCATTGCGGTGAAACATGAGTAAAAAGGAACACTTGAAAACCTACACGCAGTCGATGGACCTGCGGTCATCGTTACTCTTCATCAGCGTCGGCCTGGTCATCATCGTACTCTCGCTATGGAACTGGCATTACGACGTCAAGCCGCGACTGATCAACGAGGCGCAATCGAACACGCGCGTGCTGGCGTCGTCTTACGCGCGCACCATCGAGTCGCAGTTTCAGACGGTCACCGGCAAGGCCGATATTTCGGTGATTCACGATTCGATGAACGAAATGCTGTTGATCAACGATCCCGGTACCGGAGAAAACCTGTACTTCGGCGTCGGCCTGGAAGTCGACTACGATGCCTTTCCGGCGGATTACGACCTGGTCAATTTCGAGGTCGGCTCGACCAACTGCACCGGTTGCATCGTTACCGAAAACCCCATCTACCGTCGCGACACCGGCGAGCTGATCGCGATCCTGAAGATCTACGCCAACCCGTTTTTCTACCAGCGCCTGCTGGACGACATGGTCGACGACCTTGCGCTGCTGCTGATCGGTATCATCGTCGTGCTGGTCATCGCCTGGGTTACCGCGAACCGCCTGATCAATCGCCTGCGCGAGCGCGAGCGCAACCTCATGTTCGAAGTAGCCGAGCGCAAGTCGGCCGAGGAGAAGCTGCACAAGATCGCGGCCTATGACCAGCTCACCAACCTGCCCAACCGCCACCTGCTGCAGGCCGATTTCACCCGCAAGATCGAGGAGACCGCGCGCAAGGACAACATGCTGGCGACGCTGTTTTTCGATCTCGATCATTTCAAGCAGGTCAACGACATGTACGGTCACGAAACCGGCGACGCGCTGCTGTCGCAGGTTGCCACGCGTATCGCCGACGTCACCCGCAACTACGACCTGCTGGCGCGCTTCGGCGGCGACGAATTCGTCATGATCATGTCCAACGTCGAGCACCGCTCCGACGTAATCTACGTGGCGGAGAAGATTATTTCGAGCTTCAAGGAAACCTTCGAGCTGCCGGGCGCCTCGGTGCAGATCTCGACCAGTATCGGCATCAGCATCTACCCCGAGGACGGCGACGACCCTTCGGAGCTGCTGAAAAACGCCGACCTCGCGATGTACCGCGCCAAGGCCGAGGGCCGCAATTGCTACCAGTTCTTCAATTCCGAGATGAATCTCGAGCTGCAATACTCGCAATGGGTCGAAACCAACCTGCGCGAAGCGCTCGAGAATAATCGGCTGGAGCTCCACTTCCAGCCGCAGATCAACCTCGACAACGGCGAGGTCGAATCCTGCGAGGCCCTGCTGCGCTGGCCGCGCGACGATGACGAACACATCAGCCCAACGGACTTTATCCGCATCGCCGAACGCAACGGCCAGATCATAGAAATCAGCAACTGGGTGCTGCAGGAAGCCTGCCGCCAGCTGACCGAGTGGCAAATGCAGGGCTACCGGACGGTGCGAGTCGACATCAACCTGTCCGGCATGGATTTCAACGATCGCGGCGTGCTCTACAAGTTTCTGCAGATCCTGCAGCGCAAGAAGATAAGGCCCAACCAGATCGGTATCGAGATTACCGAGAACATACTGCTGGAGTCGACCGACCAGGTTATCAAGGCGCTGACGGTGCTGCACAATGCCGGCGTACACATCTCGATCGACGACTTCGGCACCGGCTATTCGTCGCTCTACTACCTGAAGCAGCTGCCGCTTTCCGGGATCAAGATCGACCAGAGCTTCGTGCACGAGGCGCCGAGCAACAAGGACGACCTGATCATCATGCAGGCGATCACGCTGGTGGGCCACGGCTTCGGCCTCGACGTGGTCGCCGAGGGCGTCGAGACCGAGTGGCACGAGTCGCTGTGCAAGGGCATCGGCTGCAACAAGATCCAGGGTAACCTCATATCCGAACCGCTGCCGCCGGAGCAGTTCGCCGAACAATTCCTGGCACGCAGCGGCGATACCGAAGATTGACGGCGGGAACGGCCGTTTCAATTGCCGCGGCAAGCAGCTAAACTGCCGGTTCGTGACGAAATCGAACGGTGACCGGATGCCCGATAGCTACCAACTTGTCGAAACCC
>Ga0209536_100017000_pt1 | contig 10327 bp, 10 predicted proteins | sample DeeMarSeWOR28_12_FD_187461 | JGI IMG/M metagenome (GOLD analysis project Ga0209536, IMG submission 187461) | Marine sediment microbial communities from White Oak River estuary, North Carolina - WOR-2-8_12 (SPAdes) (version 2) | ecosystem: Environmental > Aquatic > Marine > Intertidal zone >... | reverse complement strand
CGCTGGAGAGCGAGCGACCAGGCCGTGCGCAGCGCCGCGCTCGGCGCGTTCGTCGCACTGCTCGCCTCCCCTGCGCGAGCGGCCGGCGATCTCGTGCTGATCCCCGACGCGGGACTCCTCGTCGCATTGCTGCTGCTGTTCGCGCTGCTCGTCGTGCCGGTACAGCTGCTGGTCTTCAAGCCGATCTTCCGCATCCTCGACGAGCGCGAAGAGCGCACGAGCGGCACGCGCGAACGCGCCCGCAAGCTCGAACGCGACGCCCAGGCCATCCTCGACCGCTACGAGTCGTCCGTGCGCGAGGTGCGCGAGGCGTCCGAGCGCGAGCGCCGCGCCGCGCTCGAGCGAGCCCGCGGAGAATTCCAGCAGGCGACGGGCGGGGCGCGCGCCGAGAGCGAGCGCGAGATCGAACGGGCGCGTGCGCAGGTCGCAGCCGAGTACGAGGCCGCGCGCACGGCTCTGCGGGCGCAGTCCCAGGACCTGGCCCGCCAGGCGGCCTCGCGCGTACTGGGTCGGGCGCTCTGATGTCGCGCCTGCTGCAACGGGTGGTATGGCTGTGCCTCGTCGCCGCACCGGCCTGGGCTTCCGGGGGCGGAGAAGGTGAAGGCGGCCTGCTGTTCCCGGTGCTGAACTTCGTGTTGTTGATCGCGGCGCTGATCTACTTCGTTCGCAAGCCCGCGCAGGCCTACTTCGCGCAGCGGCGCAGCGGCATCGAGGCCGAGCTGCGCGAGGCGGCCGAGCTGAAGAGGGAAGCCGAGGAGCGCCACGCGAAGTGGCAGCGTCGGCTGGCCGAGCTCGAGCGCGAGCTCGACGAGATCCGCGCGACCTCGCGAGAGCGCGCGGAGACCGAGCGCGAGCACATCCTCGCGGACGCGCGCAGCGCGGCCGAACGCATCCGGCGCGAGGCCACCAGCGCGATCGACCAGGAGCTGCGCCGAGCCCGCGCGCGCCTGCGCGACGAGGCCTCGGAGCTGGCGATCGAGCTGGCCGAGGGGCTGCTGCGCCAGCAGGTGAACGACGCCGATCGCGCACGCCTGCTCGACGAGTTCATCGCGCGGGTCGAGGATTCCGCTCCGCGCACCGGAGCGGGGAGGTAGCGCATGCGCAGCTCGGCGGCGGCCCGGCGCTACGCGCGCGCCCTGTTCTCGATCGCTCGCGACGAGGGTGCGGTCACTTCCGTGCGCTCCGAGCTCGAATCCATGGGTCAGCTGCTCGACGAGACCCCCGAGCTCCACCGGGCGCTGTTCCGTCCGCTGCATCCGGTGAAGGAGCGGCGGGCGGTGCTCCGCTCCCTGTGCGAGCGCGTCGGCACGAGCGGGAACGTGCGCAACTTCCTGGTCTATCTGATCGACCAGCGTCGACTGGTGGATTTCGACGCGATTCGCAGCGAGTTCGCGCGACTCGCGGACGAGCAGGCGGGTCGCCTCAAGGCCAGTGTGGTGGCGGCGAGCGAGCTGCCCCCGGAGCAACGCGAACGACTGCGCGACGCCCTCGCGCGCCGGACCGGCCGGGAGATCGACCTCGAGGTCGAGGTCGATCCGGGCCTGATCGGTGGAGCGATCGCCAAGGTGGGCGGCGTGGTCATCGACGGCAGCCTGCGCAGACAGCTCTCCCAGCTGCGCGACACCCTCACGAGAGGACAGTGATCGATGGACATCAAGCCCGGTGAAATCACCGACATCCTGAAGCGCGAGATCAAGGAGTACGATCGCGAGATCGACGTCGCCGAGACCGGGACCGTGCTGTCCGTGGGCGACGGCATCGCCCGCGTCTACGGCCTCGAGAACGCGATGGCCGGTGAGCTCGTGACCTTCCCAGGCGACATCAACGGGATGGTGCTGAACCTCGAAGAGGACAACGTCGGCATCGCGCTGATGGGTGAGGCGAACCACGTGCGCGAAGGCGACCTGGTCCGCCGCACCGGCCGCATCATCGAGGTCCCGGTGGGCGAGGCCCTGGTCGGTCGCGTGGTCGATGCGCTGGGCAACCCGATCGACGGCAAGGGCGACATCACCACCTCCGAGAGCCGCCGGGTCGAGCTGAAGGCGCCCGGCATCGTCGCGCGCAGGGGTGTGCACGAGCCGCTCCAGACCGGCATCAAGGCGATCGACGCGATGACGCCGATCGGTCGCGGCCAGCGCGAGCTGATCATCGGCGACCGCCAGACCGGCAAGACCGCAATCGCGGTGGACACGATCATCAACCAGAAGGACACCGACGTCTTCTGCATCTACGTGGCGATCGGCCAGAAGCAGTCGACGGTCGCGCAGGTGGTCGACAAGCTCACCCAGCACGGCGCGATGGACTACACGATCGTCGTGGCCGCGACCGCGAGCGAGCCGGCGCCGCTCCAGTTCATCGCGCCCTACTCGGGCGTGACGATGGGCGAGTGGTTCCGAGACAGCGGCAAGCACGCGCTGATCGTCTACGACGACCTGTCGAAGCAGGCGGTCGCCTACCGCCAGCTCTCCCTGCTGCTGCGCCGACCGCCGGGCCGCGAGGCCTACCCGGGCGACGTCTTCTACGTGCACTCGCGCCTGCTCGAGCGCGCCGCGAAGATGAGCGACGAGATGGGCGGCGGCAGCCTGACGGCCCTGCCGATCATCGAGACCCAGGCCGGTGACGTCTCGGCCTACATCCCGACCAACGTCATCTCGATCACGGACGGGCAGATCTTCCTCGAGACCGACCTGTTCAACTCCGGCATCCGGCCGGCGGTGAACGTCGGCATCTCGGTGTCGCGGGTGGGTGGTGCGGCACAGACCAAGGCCACGAAGAAGGTGGCCGGCACGCTGAAGCTCAACCTCGCCCAGTACCGGGAGATGGCGGCCTTCGCGCAGTTCGGCAGCGACCTCGACAAGGCCACCCAGGAGCAGCTCGCCAACGGCGAGCGACAGACCGAGATGCTGAAGCAGCCCCAGTACTCGCCGATGCCGATGGAGGAGCAGGTCGTCTCGATCTACGCCTGCACCCCCCAGAGCGGTCGCGACTCCTGGGTGCGTCCGCTGCCCCTCTCGGAGATCGCCCGCTACGAGAACGAGATGCTCGAGTACATCCGCACCCGACACGGCGACGTGCTGAAGAGCATCCGCGACAGCGGCGTGCTCGAGGACGAGACCGCCCAGAAGCTCACCGCCGCACTCGACGAGTTCGCGGGCGTGTTCGCACCCGCCGGGCGGTCGGACTCCCAGGCCGCCTGACGTGCCCAACCTGAAGGACATCCGGCGCCGGATCTCCACCGTCGAGAAGACGCAGCAGATCACGCGCGCGATGCGGATGGTGGCCGGCGCGAAGCTGCGACGGGCCCAGGAGGCGATCGAGTCCGCGCGGCCCTATGCCGAGCGCATGCGCGAGACCCTCCAGGAGGTCGCCCAGGCCACGCGCGACGTCGAGCACCCGCTGCTCGAGGTGCGCGACGTGCGCGCGGTCGAGCTGCTGGTCGTCACCTCCGATCGGGGCCTGTGCGGTGCGTTCAACTCGAACGTGATCAAGGCGGCCCAACGGGCGATCGGCGAGCGCTCCGACTGTGCGCTGACGATCACCACGGCCGGCAAGAAGGGCCGCGACTTCTTCCGGCGCGGGTACGCCGACGCGCTGGGCGACAACTACCCCCAGCAGGGCTGGGTGGCCTATGGACAGGCTGCGCAGATCGCGGCGGCGGTCTCGGGGCGCTACGCCGAGGGTAGCAGCGACGCGGTCGTGCTCGTCTACAGTGAGTTCGTGTCGGCGGTGACCCAGACACCGCGGGTCGTGACGCTCCTGCCCCTGGCGACCCAGGGCGAGGAGTCGGAGGCGGCGGAGAAGCTGCCCTACGAGATCGAGCCGAGCCCCGAGAAGCTGCTGGCGACCCTGATCCCGAAGGCCGTCGAGGTGGAGATCTTCCGGGCGCTGCTGGAGAACCAGGCGGGTGAGCACGCGGCCCGCATGGCGGCGATGGAGTCCGCCACCCGCAACACCGAGGAGCTGATCGAGAGCCTGACGCTCCAGTACAACCGCGCCCGTCAGGCCGCGATCACGAAGGAACTCGTCGAAATCGTCAGCGGCGCCGAGGCGCTCTAGGCCTGCCGGCTGACGGATCGAAATCAGCAACCACCCCCGCCCGTGCAAGCGAGACCGAAGGTCGAAGCGCGCAGCGAGGCGCAGCCGAGCGAAGTCGAACAGTCCAGGCCCAGCTGACCGGCCACGAAGTCAGCAACCACCCCCGCCCGCGCAAGCGAGACCGAAGGTCGAAGCGCGCAGCGAGGCGCAGCCGAGCGGAGATTCAGAGCAATGGAGAACGGAAAGGTCGTCCAGGTGATGGGCCCGGTCGTCGACGTCGAGTTCCCGCCCGGGAACCTGCCCGAGGTCTACACCGCGCTGCGGCTCACCAACCCCGGCATCGATGACCGCGAGAACAACCTCGTACTCGAGGTCGCGCAGCACCTGGGCGAGAACACCGTGCGCACGATCGCGATGGACACGACCGACGGCCTCGTGCGCGGTCAGCGCGTCAAGAACACCGGCGATGCGATCAAGATCCCGGTGGGCGAGCCGACACTGGGCCGGATCATGAACGTGGTCGGCGAGCCGGTGGACGAGCGCGGGCCGATCGAGTCGAAGCACTACTATCCGATCCATCGGCCGCCGCCGGAGTTCATCGACCAGTCCACCGGTGTCGAGGCGCTCGAGACGGGCATCAAGGTCGTGGACCTGATCGCCCCCTATCCGAAGGGCGGCAAGGTCGGACTCTTCGGCGGTGCCGGCGTGGGCAAGACCGTCGTCATCCTCGAGCTGATCAACAGCATCGCCAAGGAGCACTCGGGCTACTCGGTGTTCGGCGGAGTGGGTGAGCGCACCCGCGAGGGCAACGACCTGTGGCACGAGATGGCCGACGCGAAGCTGGCCGACGGCACCACGGTGCTCGACAAGGCGGCGCTGGTGTTCGGGCAGATGAACGAGCCGCCCGGCGCGCGCGCTCGCGTGGGGCTGACCGCGCTGACCGCCGCCGAGTACTTCCGCGACGAAGAGGGCAAGGACGTGCTGCTCTTCATCGACAACATCTTCCGCTTCACCCAGGCCGGCTCCGAGGTGTCGGCGCTGCTGGGCCGCATCCCGTCGGCGGTGGGCTACCAGCCGACCTTGTCCACGGACATGGGCGAGCTCCAGGAGCGCATCACCTCGACCACGAAGGGCTCGATCACCTCGGTGCAGGCGATCTACGTGCCCGCCGACGACCTCACCGACCCGGCCCCGGCGACGGCCTTCACCCACCTGGACGCGACGACGGTGCTCTCGCGCCGCATCTCCGAGCTCGGCATCTATCCCGCGGTCGACCCGCTCGACTCCACCAGCCGCATCCTGGATCCGCAGGTGGTGGGCGAGGAGCACTACCAGGTCTCGCGCGGCGTCCAGGCCACGCTCCAGAAGTACAAGGACCTCCAGGACATCATCGCCATCCTGGGAATGGACGAGCTGTCGGAAGACGACAAGCTCACCGTGAGCCGCGCCCGCAAGCTCGAGCGCTTCTTCTCCCAGCCCTTTCACGTGGCCGAGCAGTTCACCGGCACGCCCGGCGTGTACGTACGACTCGAGGACACCATCCGCGGCTTCAAGGAGGTGCTCGAAGGCAAGCACGACGAGCTGCCCGAGCAGGCCTTCTACATGGTGGGGACGATCGAAGATGCGATCGCCAAGGCGAAGAAGCTGGCCTGATGGGGACGCTGCTGACGATCGTCACGCCCCAGGGCGAGTCCTACCGGGGCATGGTGGACTCGGTGGTGCTCCCCGGCGCGGAGGGCGAGTTCGGCGTGCTGCCCGACCACGAGCGCTACCTGACGCCTCTGCGCGTGGGCGCGGTCGAGATCCGCGCCGGCGGCACCACGGTCTGGGCCGCGATCGCCCCGGGCTTCGCCGACGTCCAGTCCGACGCGGTGACCGTGCTGGTCGAGTCCTGCGAGCTGGCGGGCGACATCGACACGGCCCGCGCCGAGCAGGCGCAACAGCGCGCCCAGCAGGGGCTCGCGAGCCTCACGCCCGAGGCCGACGAGGCCGCTGCCTACGAGCAGGCGCTCGAGCGCGCGAAGATCCGCCTCGAGGTCAAGCGTCGCGCCGGCTGACCCGCGACGACCGCGGTACCCTCTGCGAGCGATGACCCCCACTGCGGCCCGCTCCTCGATCCCTCGCGAGGAGCGGCTGATCGTCGCCGTCGACGTCCCCGAGCTGTCCCAGGCGCTGGCCCTCGTGGACCGGCTGGGCGATGCGGTCCACTTCTACAAGCTGGGTCTCGAGCTGGCGATGTCCGGCCACTACTTCGAGCTGGCCGACGAGCTGGCGGCACGCGGCAAGAAGGTCTTCGCGGATCTCAAGTTCTTCGACATCCCGGCAACGGTGGCGGCGGCGGTGCGGCAGCTGGCGAAGCGCGGAGTGAACTTCGCCACCGTGCACGGCAACGAGTCCACGATCCGGGCGGCGGTGGCGGAGAAGGGGCCGCTCGAGCTGCTGGCGGTGACGGTGCTGACGAGCATCGACGCCGATGACTTCCGCGACCTGGGCATAGAGCTCGAGATCGAGCCGCTGGTGCTGTCGCGTGCGCGCCGGGTGGTGGCACTCGGCTGCGACGGCGTGGTCGCATCGGGGCGCGAGGCCCGGGCCCTGCGCCAGACGATCGGCGAGGGCTTCCTGATCGTCTCGCCCGGGATCCGGCCGTTCGAGCGCGCGGACGATCAGAAGCGCGTCGTCACGCCGCGCGAGGCGTTCGAGAACGGCTCCGACTACATCGTCGTGGGGCGCCCGATCCGCGAGGCGCCGGACCCGCGCGCCGCCGCGCAGGCGATCCAGGCGACGATCGCCGAGGTCTTCACGAGCTGACGCGGTGGCGGGCTCAGTCGACCCGCTTCGCCTTCAGTCGCACCTGGCCGTTCTCCACGGCCACCCGGAACTGGAAGTCGGCGTCGCTGCCGAAGCGCTGGCGGAGCTGGGCTCGCTGGCGCTCGAGGCTCTGCTCGAGCCGCTCCCGGGACAGCCCCTGGGTGCTCTGTCCGCAGGCGAGGCGCGCATCCCGGTATGCGGTGAACAGGTCCTCGGCCGGCTCGCCAGCGCGCCCCGTCTTGGGCGCCGCGGTCGGCGCGCTGCCCGCACGCTTGTGCAGATCGGCCTTGAAGCGGTGGCGCTCGTAGGTACCCGCCTCGATCTTGCGCAGCGTCTCGTCCCACTGGCGACGCAGCGCGTGGTACTTCGAGCACAGGCTGCTGAACTTGAAGCGCAGCGCCGTGTTCTGGATGGGCTGGTTGCTGAGCAGCGCCACCAGCTTCTGGACCTCGCCGCGCAGCAGCACCGGCTCGCGCGGACGCGTGCCCAGGAAGTACTGGTCGAACTCGCGCTTGAGCTGGTTGATCTTGGTGCCGAGGGTGTGAAGCTGATCTTCCAGCGGCGGGGATTCGATCACGGGCGCGCCTCCACGCAAGCCCGATCGGCACAATGCGGGGCCGTCTTGACGCGCAAGTCCGTTCGCAGCGGACGCCCGGGGCTCCGCAGCCCGCAGCGCGGCGCCTGACCCGGGCGCCCGCACGTGCCAGGGCTCAGGACGGCGCGGCGGTGCGACGATGTGTGGCCGATGGCACCCACACCCGAGGAGGCAGTCGCGCTGCTGCGCTCGGCGCTTCCCTGGTGGGGGGCCCAGGGGCTGTGGATCCCGGCGCTGCTGGCCACCGCGCTCTGCTCGCTGCTCGGCACCTGGGGTGCGATCCGGATTGCGACGGCTCCGGCGCGGCGAATGCCGGCCGGCGCCGTCTGGTACGAGCGCGCGCGACTGCTGTACCCGGCCCAGAGCGCGTCGCTGCTGGGCTTCGTGCTGCCCGCGGTCGCGTTCGGCGTGCTGGTCACGCTCGAGCGCGGACCCCTGATCACGCTGTCCCCCGGCTGGGCGATCGCCGGGATCGTCGTCACCGCGCTGCTGGCGGGTGCCGGGCCGCGCCGCGAGCTGCTCCGGCTGCGTGGCCGCGACGGCGGCTCGACCCTGGCGATCCTGCGCGACGACCTGGTCGGCCTGTTGCTGATGGCGCCGCATCTGGGGGTCGCGCTGGTGCTGGCACTGCTGCTGCGGCCGCCCTTCGAGCCGGTCGATGCGCTCGGGCTCGGGCTCGGGGTCGTCGCGACGGCGCTCACGTCGCTGACGTCGGGGCTGCCGCTGCTCCGCGTCCTCGGGCGGGTCCGGCCCGCCCCCGAGCGGCTGCGGGCGATCGTCGCCGCTGCGGCCGCCCGTCTGCAGGTGCGGGTGACGCGGGTCGAGCTGGTGGACTGGTCGATTGCGAACGCATTCGCATTGCCGCTGTGCGGCGGCCTGGTGTTCACCACCCGCTGCTGCGAGGTGCTGGACGACGAGCAGCTGGCGGCGATCGCGGCGCACGAGCTCGGACACCTGGGCGAGCCGGGTCCGGCCCGCGCGGCTCGCTTCGCCGCGGGCTTTCTGCTGCTGCCGTTCGGCGCGTCGCCGCTGCTGATGGGAGCCTTCGGCCTCTGGGGCCTCGCGATCCCGGTGGCTCTGCTGGTGCTGATCGGTCTCGTGCTTCAGCGGCTGGCTCAGCGGCTCGAGCTGCGGGCGGATCGCGTCGCCCTCGCGGACGAGCCCACGCCGGGCGGCTACGCCCGTGCCCTCGAGGCGCTCTACCGCGACAACGCGTTCCCGATGGTGGGGCCACGCCGCCGCGCGCCCCATCCCCATCTCTATGACCGCATGTGCGCCGCCGGCAGTCCGCCCGGGCATCCGAGACCCGCGCCGCCACGCCGCACCCGCAGCCTCGCCGGCGGGCTGCTCGCCGCGGGCATCACCCTGCCGACCGCGTTCCTGCTGATGCTGGCGCCGCTTTCGGCTCGCTTCGAGACCGACCCCGCGCTGCGCGTCAACGCGCTGCGTCATGCGGTCGCGCTGCGAAGCGGGCGCGACGACCTGCTGGCGTTTGCGCTGGCCCTCGACGAGCAGGGCGAGAGCGGGCCGGCGCTCGCGGTGACGCGCGCTGCGGTGACGCTTGCGCCCGGCGAGGTGGCGGGCCCGGCGCTGCAGGCGAGCCTGCACAGCCGCCGTCGCGAGTGCGGGCAGGCCGAGTGGGCGCTCGCGGAGGCCCGCCGGCGCGCCCGGGCGGCCACGCTGCCGGACGACGACCCCTGGCTGCTGTCGGCCGAACACTGGGTCGAGAGCTGTCGGCCGCGCACGACGACCGCGCGCCGGGGCTGACCCGCGCCTCAGCGCCGATCGGCCCGCAGCGCGATCAGCGGCGCGAGATCCAGCGCGTCATCGGCGACCTGCTCGCCCTCGGCCAGCGGCGGCAGCACGCCGAGCAGCCGCGCGCCCGGATTCTCGAGCAGCAGCGAGAGGTTGGCCGCGTCCGCCGGCGAGAGCGGTCCGTCCGGGTGGGAGATCACCAGCCCCAGCACCTCGAGCCCGGAGCGCGCAGCCGACTCGAGCGTCAGCCTCGTGTGGTTGATGGTGCCGAGCGAGGCGCGCGCGACGACGACCAGCGGCAGCCGCCAGCGCAATGCGAGGTCGGCCATGCTGTCGACCGCCGTGACCGGCACCCGCAGCCCGCCCGCGCCCTCCACCACCAGCAGCTCGTGACGCGCTGCCAGCCGGGCGAAGGCCGCATCCAGCGCCGCGTCATCCACCTCCCGGCCCTGGTGGCGGGCCGCCGCGAGCGGCGCCGCGGGCAGCCCGAAGCGCTGGGGGCAGACGTCTTCGAGCGGGTCGCCGCCGCCGGCCGCCCGCCGCAGCGCCAGCGCATCGAGCGGCCCCGACGCACCGACCCCGGTCTCGATCGGCTTCATCGCCCCCACGTCGACACCCCGCCGGCGCAGCCCGCGGACCAGCGCGCAGGCCACCCGCGTCTTGCCGACTCCGGTGTCGGTGCCGGTGACGAAGCAGCCGCGCGCGCGCGTCACGCGTGGCGCGCGAGCGCGTCGCTCAGCGCGTCCACCAGCGCGTCGATCTCGTCGTCCGTGTGGCTCGCCATCGGTGTCAGCCGCAGCCGCGCGGTGCCCTCGGGCACCGAGGGATGCCGGATCCCCTGGGCGTAGAAGCCGTGCTGGAGCAGCGTCTCGCACACCGCCATCGTCGCGGCGTTGTCGCCGATGCGGACCGGCACGATCTGGGTCTGGCTCGGCGCCGTCGAGATGCCGCGCTCGGCCAGGCCCGCGCGCAGCCGCGCGGCCGCGCGTTGCAGACGCACCCGCCGCCAGGGCTCCCGCTCGAGCACGGCGAGCGCCGCGCGGGCCGCGGCCACCTGGGGCGGGGCCAGGCCGCAGCTGAAGATGAAGCTGCGCGCGGTGTTGACCAGCAGCTCCCGCAGCCCGCGGCTGCCGG
>Ga0209536_100016999_pt1 | contig 10328 bp, 7 predicted proteins | sample DeeMarSeWOR28_12_FD_187461 | JGI IMG/M metagenome (GOLD analysis project Ga0209536, IMG submission 187461) | Marine sediment microbial communities from White Oak River estuary, North Carolina - WOR-2-8_12 (SPAdes) (version 2) | ecosystem: Environmental > Aquatic > Marine > Intertidal zone >... | reverse complement strand
TAACGGGTGCTCCTCGTCAACGGGTGCGATCATGGCGTCATCCGCATAGAGCGTTCCCTCCAGTATCTTTTCAAACTCCTTCAGGCGATCGGGCGTGTCACGGATAATCAGATGGTCGCCGGCTTTCAGCACCAGCGAGGGAAAGGGTATCATGAAGTTGTCAAGCCCGCGCTCCACGCTCGTTACTTTCATGGCCCCATCGACTTTTTTTCTGGCTTCGGCCAGCGTCTTTCCTTCAACCGGGCTTCCTTCAAGAATGGCAAGATGGGCAGAGAAAACCCTGGGAGACGTGTCTGCCAGGGGTGGTTCCCGCTCCGGTATGATCCGAGGAACCACGAGCCAGAGATAGGCGATACCGATGCTGCCGGCAATAGCTGCCGGCACCACGAAATCGAACATATCCATCCGTTTCAAGCCCATCTCTGCTGCCACGGAGACCACCAGCAAATTTGTGGAGGTTCCGATGGTGGTGCACGTGCCCCCCAGCAGGGTGCTGAATCCCATCGGCATCAACACGGAAGAGGTCTTGATACCCGTGCGCAGGGAAACATTGATCAAAATGGGGAGAAACAATACGACAACGGGAACATTGTTTATGAAGGCACTGATAAAGGCACCGACCCCAAGGGTCAGCAGCAGGGAGATGCTCGGGCTCACTTTCCAGAGCCGCGTCAGCACCCTTCCCACAGGTTCCAGTGCCCCCGTGCGGACGATACCCTGCCCGGCGATCATCAGGGCGCAGACGGCAACCAGCGCTTCATGTCCGAAACCACGGAAAAAGTCCACGGCGTGTAAAACGCCCCCGTCCACCTGGAACGGAAAGACTTCGAACCCAACGGCCAGACCGATGAGCACCAGGAAACTGGAGGACTCGAGGGGTATCTTTTCACGGGTAAAAAGGACCAGCGCAACAACGGCAAATATCAGCACGGCAAGGGCATGGGCATTGGGTGGAGGGGGAAGGGTCAATCGAGTAACTCCATAGTTGTGTGAAACGGCGTCAATAAATGATAAGCACAGATACGCTTTGGTTATCCCCAGCGTACGAAGGGGGTGACTGTCTTGGCAAGATCTGCTGTGTTGTGATTATTTTCAGACACCCTCAGTATTTCTGGATGTTGATATCTGCAGGATAATTGGGGTTATGCATACGTTACGCCTTGAAACTTACGATCAGATACTTCAGCAGTAATCACCGGTATAAAATCGAAAATTTAAGCACCACTGCAGCTCAACAAGCGCTGTCTGACGGCTTCAAAAACATCACCAAACCGCAAAATGCCCGTAACCTTACCGTCCTCATTGTTCACTATCAGTGGCTGATGGATGCCCATAACATATAAATGCAATGCGTTTTCAAGGGTGGTTGTTTCTTCGATATATTCCATTTTTTCGGGGATATGCATTACATCGGAAACCTTTAAGCGGCTGCCTCGCTCGCAAATGGTTTGGGTGGGTTCGATCCATAAATTAAAGTCTTTTGCAGCCTTCATGACAAACTCGGCAGTAAGGGCGCCCTTTTCTTTCTGTGGTTCGAGCTTTTTATAATTCGGTTCCAAGGCCCGAAAAACATCGATCATGGTTAATTTGCCGATAAAAACACCGTTTGCATCGACCACAATTGCGTCTCGGTGGGCATGTTCGATCTCTGATTTCCGGGACAGCTCCAAAGCCTGTAAAACCTCCACCAGGCTATTTTCTTTTTGAACTGTCACATAATCCAAAATCGGGATCATAATTTCTTTCACTTGAATTTTATCCATGTAGACTCCTATCTTAAACATGATTGGGGTAAGGGCGAAAAAGCACACTGGTATGGATTGATTCTACTTAGCACAATCGAATGAAAAGGGCAAAGCATCTGAAACAACATCTCCCCGGGGATATCCGAAGAACCAATATGGAAAACCTGCAGTATCGATCAGGTTCAGGAAGACGGGGGTAAAGATTGAGCTTTTGATAACTGTTGGGCCGACAAACCAATCAAAAGCCGCTGAGGACCATGACCGTGCCTAGGACGTTCGCCTGATTGCCTCCCTCGTTAAACGGCACATTCAATGAACCCCTCAAGGGCGCTTCGAAACGAGATATCTGCAAAATTATCCGGATGAATCCGTCTTTCGATTTAATCGCCGGAATTCAAAACACATCGGCAAAAAGTTCATAGGTATGGTTCAGCTAGTTGTAACATCCTCTTTTTGCAAAACGTAAAGAGAACAAATCGTGCCTGGTAAAACATAAAAAGCGCAAGGGCCAGTAGTTGTGGATCATTACGATCAAACTGGTTTGAATAATGCCCACGAAACACCGATCCTTGCGCCACATTTTTGATAGCACCGGGGCTGAATACAGTCAATAGGCAAGGTGTATGGCTGATATTTTATTTTGCAGAGTGATGGCGAAACATAGCACCAGCGCCCAGTGAAAAACGCGAATAGCAATGTCCCAGACTTTTATAAATTGCCTGTTTTACATTTATTGGTATCTCCTGCGGGTCCATTTAATATCAACATAGATTTCAATCGGAAATTGGGATAAAAGATAGCGAAACTAGCAATAGGAACAACCATGATTTATTTTTCGGCAGCAGCTATCAACTCCTTAGCATAAGTCTTGCAAGCTATGGGGAGCGTGATAGCTTCTCGAAAATAATTGGAATAATCTGCACGCGGATCAAAACATTGCGGCTTTCCTTCCAACCAGAATCTATCTGGATCGTATGTTTGGGAATATATTTGGGGACTTCCTCCAATTTTACATATCTCGAAATGTAAATAAGTAAAGCCATCCGTCGAGGTACCGGATAAACCAATCAATTGACCCCTTTTCAGCATTTGGCCCTTTTCCACATATACCTTACTCAGGTATGCATAAATATGATCAAAGTGGGGGGCATTTTGAACCCGGACAAAAATACCACTGCCATGCCATAATTCAAGCTCTGAATCGCCGACAGTCAATACTTTTCCTTCCGTTGCTGCAATTATCGGCGTCCCCGGAGAGATATCAAAATCTATTCCCGGGTGAGAACCTTCACCATAAGAGACGGGAGCACCATATTGCTTAGTAATATGGAAGGGGATATCAGAGGATACTTTTTGAGTATCACATGAGCATAACAGGAAGAATTCGAAAATAAGAAAGTATATAAGTCCTTTCATCTTGCCAGCTCCTTCGTCATGACGAATAGTTGTTCAAGAGTTTTCAAAGAGATTTGAGACTTTTTTATCTTTACAACTGCCTGCGGTTCCAGCCCATATTTTGCGGACTGGTAAACTTCCTGTTCAAATACGTTTTGCAGAAAAAACAAAGATATAAAGCTTATAATAGCCGCGATGACAGGCGCCACCACCCAGCTGCTCGTAATTCCGCCCAGGGTTCGCCATCGTATACCTCTGCCGCCCTTGAGCAGTCCTACGCCGATAACCGCACCCACAATAGCCTGGGAGCTGGAGACCGGAACCAATGGAATTGGCGGCAGACCCAGCTGCATCAACAGGTGTTGCAGCCGCTGTGATGCAAAAAGAAACAGGACCACGGAATGGGCAAAAACAACCACGAAGGCCGCAACCGGTGAAAGCTTGAAGATGCCCTCACCAACAGTCGTCATTACCCTTTTCGAATAGGTGAAAACTCCAACGGCAATGGCAACCGCCCCTATAAAAAACAGCTGCTGCGCCGAAGAAAGATTAAACCATCCAAAAAATGAAATATCTGAAAAAGGGGAGAGCGGTACAAATACACCCATCACATTGGCGATATTGTTGGCACCCAAACTATAGGAGCCAAAAGCCCCGACCAGTAAAAGGCCGTAGCGGATAAATATATCCTGCGTGAACATGTGTAGTTTGATGGTGGAGATAAAGTAGACGACCAACTTGTAGATTACAATTGCTATGACGGCGGATAGGAGAGGGCAAACCATCCAGGTCGTGACAATTTTGGTCAGGGAGTTGTAATCGGTGGGAGAACCACTAAAAAAATTCCATCCGACAATGGCCCCTACAATTGCCTGGGATGTGGATACGGGATAGCGGGCTTTTGTCATGAGATAAACACTCATTCCCGCGGAAAGGGCTACAATAAAAGCGCCGGCAATGGCGTTTACCGATCCCAGCTTACCCAGCGTGTGTGTGGCACCCTGCCCACTGATAACTGCTCCGAGGATCAGGAAAATACTACAATAAATGGCAGCTGTTCTGAAATTAATCATTTTGCTGCCGACGGCGGTCCCGAAAACATTGGATGCATCATTTGCCCCCAGGGACCAACCCAGGAACAGACCACTGGAAATAAAAAATGCAAACATAATTACACCTTAATCATAATGAGCGCTTGATGACATAGATGCTCATTTGGTCGGCCACATCCTCGGCCTGGTCCGCGATATGATCGATATGGATCACAAAATCGCGCAGCTGGAGTTTGTGACTCAATCGCAGGTCTTCCTGTCTGAAGATGTTCCGCTGAAGTTGGGTCGAAACCTTGTCCGATTGCTTTTCCCAGTAGGAAACTTTGTGCATGTGATCTGCAACCGCGGCGATATCCTTAAAAAATGCCCTGGCCGAACGCACCATCGCCTCAACCGCTTCAACGACACAGGCAACCAAATCCCTAACATCATTGTGCAATTCAGCGGTAATAGCAGGGCGCTCGATTTCAAATCGCCACATTGCGCCTTTAAAGCGGTCGAGTAAAGCGTCCATGTTTTCCAGCAGCTCCAAAACGTCACCTCTCGATTCAGGTATGAGGGTCTGCACGTAAAGCTGTTCTTCCAGCGAACGCCGCAGCGAATCGCCCTGCTTTTCGGTGTGCGTGATATCCTCAAGCTTTTTTTCAAATGATTCAAAATTGCCTTTTAAAAATGAATCAACGCCAAGTTTAAAGAGCAGTCCCGATTCGCTCACATTATCTAAAAAATCATCGATTCTTTTTCCGATTTCTAACCGACGCTTTAGAACTCTTAATTCCATGGTCAAATCCTGTGTTCCTGTATTCTCTATCTGACGCCCTGTGTTTAAAAATTATCCGTAAATCATACTTTAGGATTTAAGCGACAATTTTAACCATGATCTGTTGGATTTTGTCTTTTGTTTCGTTGGCCTGCGAAGAAACGATCGAAATACTTTTCATGCAGTCATTTAGGTTTGATTTTTGCCAGTTATCAAGAACAGAAGTATATATCAGTTTTTTCAAATCGCTTTCCACAACCTTGAGTTCCGCCATTTTTCTCAAAAACTCTTCGACATTTTTTCTGATGATCTTCAGAACATCATCGCCCCTCAGATAGTACAGAATACTTTCATGTACAGGGCCAAACAGATGGAAAGCGATAGGCACCATGGTCGAAAAATGATTTTTGATTTTTATTGGCATTTCCGGCTGCAGTAACAAAAAGGTTTCACACGAAGCTGTCGCGGCATCGGCAATCCTACCGACGGTTTTCACAATACCAAGCAGATCTCCCCGGATGGACGGAAAATAAGCGCCATTGCAGAGCTTATTCCAGATTTCTTGACGTGCGGCTTCCAACGAAGTTTGCGTCTCGTTTTTCATTAAAAGCACGTATTTAATTCTTTCAAAATCATCTGAGAGATAGGAGCTAAGTGCTTCAGACGATACCTTTAACCATTCCTTTATTTCATCGAGGTGCTTTTCCAGAAGGAAAATGACCTCTCTTTCCTTTTTAAGCATCATATTTGCGCACCTTCCTCAAAAATTTTAATCGAAATTTTTTATAGTTTAAAATTATTAATATTCTCTGTAAATTACGTCCGTCTTGTATTTATAAATAGTGTAAACACAGTACTGATATATAATGTAAATCCTGTAGGCGGATGGTTGATGACAATATCTTATTGATTTTTATTGCGATCTAATTTTTAATGCAAAGGACTTAAATAAGATTTGACCAAAGCAGGTGCTATGGGAAAGATATTTAGTATTGTTATCGCCGAAGATTACACGATCGTTAGACAAGGGCTGAAGTCCCTGTTAGATTCTTTTTCCGATTTAGAAGTCGTCGGTGAAGCAGTGGACGGTAGACAAGCCGTAGATTCTGTTGAGCGTTTGAAGCCGGATCTTGTTCTGATGGATCTATCGATGCCCAGGACAGATGGCATCACCGCTATTAAAGAAATAAAAAAGCGACGGCCGGATACTAAGATTTTAGCCCTTACGGTTCACAAAACCGAAGGCCACGTTCGCATGGCCCTTGAAGCCGGAGCAGACGGTTATATTCTAAAAGACGCCTCCTGCGAAGAGTTAGAAATGGCCATCAGAAATATTCTGGATGGAAAATCATATTTAAGTCCCGAGATTTCAAACGGTATTATTCGAGGGTATCTATCGGGCGTAAAAACCGCCAAAACGTCGACAATGACCGGCAGCCTCACGCCGCGGGAGGTCGAGGTGCTGAAACTTATTGCCGAAGGATATAAGAGCAGGGAAATTGGTGATTATCTGTCAATCAGCATAAATACCGTTGATAAACATCGAGCGAATTTGATGCGAAAGCTGGATCTTCACACCGCCTCCGCCCTAACCCATTTTGCTCTGAAAGAGGGGTTGGTGGGCAAATAGACTATTTTTTTTCGGTAGGCCACACCGCACAAATCCTGGTAGCCTGGCCTGGGGCGGATTGTAGGGTGAATCTGCCCCCTGAAAGCTCCGCTCGCTCCTTCATGCTGGCCAGGCCAAATCCTTGTTTGCCAGCACTCTGATGCGCAGCGCCCTGGGGGTCGAAGCCGATGCCATTGTCTTCGACAACCAGTTCAACGATCTTTCCCTTTTGCAAAAAGCTCACCTGAACGCAGTTGGCCTTACTGTGTTTGGCAACATTGTTCAGTGATTCCTGCAGAACTCTGAAAATCACGGTCTTCAATTCTTCCGAAATTTGATCCTCTTCAACCTCAATCAACTGTTGAATTCGTATATTTTTATAAATACCCTCAAATTGTTGACAGAACCAGTAAATGGTCTCAGATATCCCGATATCGTCCAGCGTTGACGGCCTGAGTCCCATGGCGATACGGCGTGCTTCATCGACCGTGAACTGAATTAAAGGTATTATGTCTTCCAGATCTTTTAAATGAGAGGGCGTTTCGGTCTCTTTAAGCTTTCTGACGGCGTTTTCAAGAGAAAACTTTATTCCGGTCAAGGCCTGTCCGATACCGTCGTGAAGCTCGCGCGCAACTCGTTTGCGTTCGTTTTCCTGCGTCTCCAATATTTTGGACGAGAGCAGATGTAATTCTCTTTCCGATGTTCGCAGCATTTCTTCAGCGTGCTTGCGCTCCGTATTGTCCTGCGCGACGCATACAATTCCCCCATTGTCGGAGATCAAGGAACCGGATAAGATTACGAATATCTTCTGCGAGTCTTTGCGAATAAGTTCGGTTTCAAAATTGCGCACGGCCTTTGTCCGGATTATGTCATCGATGAAAACGTTTTCGACAGCGGGCACGGCCAATATCACATCCAATCGCCTTCCGATCAACTCATGTCCGGCATACCCCAACAAATCAAGTACGGCCTGGTTAATCTTCTCTATTTGCCTCTCGGCATTAATGACGATCAACATATCGGCCATAGACTCAATAATCATATCAACGTAGTTTTTGGAGACAGTTATTTGCTGCAGATCGGTCGTCATTTTATTGAATGCTTCGGCAACGATTCCGATTTCGTCTTTTGTTATAACCGGAATCTTTGTATCCAGTTGACCCTTGCCAACCCGTAAGACGCCATTTTTAAGCGCGACAAGTTTCAACGATATCGACCGGGCGAAAAAATAATAAACCGTACTTCCCACCGCAATACCCAGCAAATAAATGGTCAGACTCGTCAACCGAAAATCAAACCTTGCGCTTTCATAATCCGCCTTGCTCTCCATCATGATTTGATCGAAAACAGTCTCCATTCTTTTAATCACATCGTTGAATTGCCTCTGAAGCCCCTCTTCATCCGTTCTGCCGATTTTTTTTTGTAACAGTGTAAATTGATGGAAGGCATTTTCATAGGTGGTCAGGTCTTCTGAAATCTTCATGGCCTCACGGTTGGGTATTTTTAAAGCATCCTTGCGCAATTCGCTTATTTGGCTTCGAATATCTTTTAAATATTTTATATCCCCTCTCAGGAGATAATCCTTTTCCAGTCTTCTGAGTTGAAGAAGCGATTCATGCATATGCGTTCGATTCATTTGGGTTATTTGGCGTTCGATTTCGTGGATTGCCTTGCGCCATTGCCCGAGCAGTCCCCAGTCTTTAAATCCAATTCTTTGGTAGGTCTCAACCAATTCGTTAAAAATATTACTGTATTCATCCACCATTTGCAGGAGCCGATCGGCATCATTGTTTGCGTTATCGGGCTGCCATGCGATCAGGAGTCCGATTTTTTCCCGGGCGTTTTTTGTAAAAAGCCGATGGGCCTGCAGGTTATTGGAAAAGCCTGCTTGATAGAACTTTTCGTTTTGTAAATCGCGGAGGATGAAATTTTTTTCAGCAATCCGGGCATTCAGCATTTGAATGATAATACTGTCCGTCATTGTGTGGACCCGGTCAGCTTGCTCGGATTTATGAAGAAAATACGACATAATAAAAAAGGATGGCAAAACTATTAGCAGGATGGACATCCACCCAATGATCAACAGCTTAATAAATATGCTCTTAGGCTTGAACCAGTTTTTCATTACATTCTCACTTTTAAAAAAATTAAAGGGACAATTTCCAGGATACTTATTACCTAACAATATCGCCGTCGCAAATTGCTATTAGCATATGGCCAAATTGGCAGCAAAACAATTCATTTATATAATAAATAAAGCACGTGGCCGAATGGATGAATTTGGATTTGGCGATGAGCGGGATGGCGATATAAGAAGGTGCAACCTTTGAGGCTTTTTGGGCGCCGATTCAGTGACCCGCAGACTGAAAGGGCCTAAAGCAAGGGCGGCGTTTCAGATTGTATTGAAACGCCGCCCGTATATGTTGGGAATCGTCTCCGTGAGCGTTGCAAACATCCGTCGGTTCGGGGCGGTTATCGCTGCCGGGTCCCCCGATTGGCAGTTTAAAATACGCTTCAGAAGCCCTCGAAGACCTTTATGCTTCGATCAGGCGAGCTCGAAGCGGTCAAGGTTCATTACCTTGTTCCACGCCGCCACAAAGTCGTGCAGGAACTTTTCCTGGGCGTCCTCACATCCGTAGACTTCCGCCAGGGCCCGGAGCTGGGAGTTCGAACCGAAGATGAGGTCGACGCGGGTGCCGGTCCACTTGAGTTCGCCCGTTGCGCGATCGCGACCCTCGAACACGTCTTCGTCATCCGAGGTTGCCTTCCACGTCGTGCTCATGTCGAGCAGATTCACGAAGAAGTCATTGGTGAGCGTTTCCGGCCGTTTGGTGAAGACGCCGTGCTGGGACTGTCCAAAGTTCGCATTCAAGGCACGCATACCGCCAACGAGAACCGTCATCTCAGGAGCGGTCAGCGTCAGCAACTGGGCGCGATCAACCAGCAGTTCCTCTGCCGATACGGCGTATTTTGTTTTGAGATAGTTACGGAACCCGTCGGCAGCCGGTTCGAGTACGGCGAATGACGTCACGTCGGTTTGCTTTTGCGACGCATCCGTGCGTCCCGGCGTGAAGGGAACGCTCACATCGTGGCCGGCATTCTTCGCCGCTTGCTCGACACCGGCGCAGCCTCCCAGGACAATCAAGTCGGCGAGCGAAACCTTCTTCCCGCCTGACTGCGCATTGTTGAATTCCTTTTGGATTCCCTCAAGGGTCTGCAGCACTGTCGCAAGCTGCTCAGGCCGGTTGACTTCCCATTCCTTTTGCGGCGCAAGACGAATGCGCGCCCCGTTTGCACCGCCGCGTTTGTCGGAGCCGCGGAAGGTCGATGCCGACGCCCAGGCGGTCGAGACCAGTTGCGAAACCGAGAGGCCCGCAGCGAGGATTTTGGCCTTGAGAGCCGCGATGTCCCGGTCGTCGATCAGCTCATGATCGATTGCGGGGACGGGGTCTTGCCAAATGAGCTCTTCCGACGGAACCTCCGGGCCGAGATAGCGCGCGATGGGTCCCATGTCGCGGTGGGTCAGCTTGAACCACGCCCTGGAGAAGGCATCTGCGAATTCCTCGGGGTTCTGCTGGTAGCGCCGCGCGATCGGCTCGTAGATCGCGTCGAACCGCAGGGAGAGGTCCGCCGTGGTCATCATCGGCCGGTGCTTCTTCGACGGGTCATGCGCGTCAACCACCATGTCCTCTTCGGCCACGTCCTTGGCCAGCCACTGATGCGCGCCGGCCGGGCTCTTGACCAGCTCCCACTCGTATTTGAACAGC
>Ga0209536_100016998_pt1 | contig 10328 bp, 5 predicted proteins | sample DeeMarSeWOR28_12_FD_187461 | JGI IMG/M metagenome (GOLD analysis project Ga0209536, IMG submission 187461) | Marine sediment microbial communities from White Oak River estuary, North Carolina - WOR-2-8_12 (SPAdes) (version 2) | ecosystem: Environmental > Aquatic > Marine > Intertidal zone >... | reverse complement strand
AGTTGAGACTGGCCGTTATCTGCACATCCACGGCGCCGTTGGCCGGCTGCGGATTGCCCACGGCGCCCGGAGTCGTAAAGCCCCAGATGTCACCTTTGTACGTGTTCGGGGGCTCAAGTTCATCAACGCGCCAGTAGTAGACCTTCTCTAATTCGAGCGGTCCCGGATCATAGCTGGCGGGAGCCTGCGGAATGCCTCCGGCGGCGCTGTCTACTTCTGCGTAGTCGGTGCCAATGTAGAAGGTATGCAATACGGCACCAAAACCCGGCGTCCAGCCGAACCTCGCGTCCACATCTACAAACTCGGCGCCGTCGGCCGGCTCGGGATTGTACGCCGTTTTGGGCGGGATCGAGAAGCTCCAGACCTCACCCTTCCACGGACTGTTAGGCTCGGCGTCATTGACTTCATCGACTCGCCAGTAGTAGGTGGTGCCGGGGACAAGACCTTCGGGATAGACAAATCCCGGGAAGCCAACGATATAATCCGTTTCGGTCTGGTTGCCGGCGAATCCAGGCGAGCCGGGAGTACCGCTGTCCACATCGTCGAAGTTCTCGCCAAAGTAGACATCGTGCGAGACCGCAAACTCGCCCGGCGACCAGCTCAGGTTCACCCACGTGTCATGATGGAAGGCACCATCCTCGGGATTGGGATTGGAGGCCTTGGGGAAGCTGAGCCCGTACATGACGTCTTGGATCTGCTGCTCCGTAAGGGCAACATTGAACAGGGCGAGTTCGTCGAGCACCCCGCTGAAGAAGTTGCTGGGCGCGTTATCCGTAAAGCGGGCACCAATTAGAACCGGGGTAACGGTGTCCGTATTTTGAGGACCTCTGTCCTGGCTTGAATCGAATTCGCCGTCGACATAGATCTTCATCTGAGCACCGTCGTAGGTGACTGCGACGTGCCCGAAGTCATTGTCAGGCAGGACCTTGGTACCGGTAAATGTCCATGGGTCGACCTCTCTGTGAAATGTGACTGTGCCGCCTCCGTTGACTACGAGGATGTAGGCGCCTATGATGCCACCGTTAAACTTACCTATGACGGTACCCCCGCCCTGATTCTTTACCCACGCGGTGATAGTGAAAGGATCACTTCCACCAAACGGTAGGTTCCGGCTCGAATTGCGGATCTCAAGATAACCTCCGCCCTGGAACTCAAGAGCTTGGCCGAATTTTCCCGCCACCCATGCAGGGCCTTCTTTGAGGTCGGCATCGTAACCATGTCCGGAGTTGTCCCTGGTAGTGCTACCGGAGGCTTCATCAAAACGCCAGAACGCCACGACGTATTCTGCATCAACTTGGGCGTTACTGTTTGATGTGCACAACAGGCCTGCAATCATGAAAATTATGCAGGCTGCGAATTGTTCTCTGGTCGTTGTCATTGTCAAATCCTCCTACTGCTTTGTTACACCCTTCAGGGTAGTACATTCCCGCGAGCAAAACCATAACCTCGTATTGTAAAGCCACTAACCCGCGCAAGAACCCGAATTTTCAACCAGGAGTACTATAATAGTATTTTGATGAGCAAGTGTAATGCAAGCTGTGAATACTTCCATCAACCGTGATCTCCCATTGGAGCTTCATAATTGGTGCCCCTGCACCCTGCAGTCACCATAATACCACAAGAAAGGACTCGATTCAACACGTCTGGTCATCGACCCGGGCCAGCGCCGTTTCCAAGAAATGACTTTCATGTTTTGTTATTCCCGCAAGGAATCAAAAGGATCCGCGGGACTATGGAAAAAGCCAGTCTGCCGTGTATCGGATTATTTCAAGCATGTCATGGCCGCCATATAGTTCTTGATAATGTGCTTTCGATCTTGCCATAGGATTATTTGGACAGAAGTACTTTCACCATCTCTTACCCTGTAATGGGCTCAATCAACATCAGGCCTGGCAATGTCAATCAGTTCTAGATGACGGTCACCACGAGGGACTTTTACTGTCACCTTATCTCCTACCGATTGTCCAACGATACAATTTCCTATTGGCGAGTGGACTGAAATACTTCCTGTATCAAAATCGGCTTCGCCGGGACCCAGTAACTGGTAGGTCACCTTTTCCTGAGTATCCAAGTCCAGCAAAGTCACAACGGTGCCGAAGACAGCCCGATCACAATTGACTTTTGTGCAATCAATGATGTCTGCCCGGTTCAGCATTCCCTTCAACTCGCCAATCCGCCCTACTATATGGCCTTGCCGCTGACGCCCGTAGATATACGCACCGTTTTCCTTCAGATCGCCTTCTTCACGCGCCTGTGCAACCGTCTGCTGAACTTCGGGCAGTTCGACTGTCTCAAGATGCTCTAATTCCTTCATGAGTTTGTTGTAACCAGTTCTCGACATTGGCTCAAGCTCACGCATCGAGATACACCTCCACGCATCAAATAGTCTCTTTTTCAATTCTGCAGCAAATCAAATCTATTCTTGACGTTGTGCTTACTAGTGGATGGATTATAGAAGATTTCAATGGATTTGAAAATGTTCATCTTGGCCTTGTTACAAATAGTCAATAGAAAATCGTAAATCCGTCCTGAACGAAGTCGAATAGATAGTCAATTGCATGACCTATTGACCAGTCTGCCTTGGAGGAGTATATTCATCGCTGTTGTTGGAAAACCTTTTCAGTCGGAGTCTGATTATGTTGGAAGAAAACAAAGCACTTGTGCGTCGTTACTACCAGCAAGCTATGGGGGATCTGTCGGGGATCGACCAGATCGTAGCGCCCACGTTCGTGGATCACCATTTCCCGCCGCAGATGCCGCCGGGGGCGGCGGGGGTCAGGAAGTTCTTCAAGGAATTTATTGCAGGTATCTTCAGCGATGTGCGAATCGAGATCGATTTTCTGCTGGCCGAAGCAGACAAGGTGGATTGTCACTTCGTTGTCTATGCCCGTCACACCGGCGACGGTGCGGGGATCGCGCCTCGAGGAAACTCCATCCGCCTACCCGCCATCAGCACCTTTAGAATCGCCGACGGCAAGCTGGCCGAAGCCTGGGAAATTTACGACAGCGGCAGCATGGTGGAGCAGATGCAAGCCGAAGAAGAATAATCCACACTCGTTTGATGCATGTCAAATCGAAATCGCATGCGTTGAACTGGTGCTGTCCACTGCCACGCTGTATTCTGTATTCCATATTCTGATTTCTATCCCAAGACGTAGAGGCGGGATTTGAACGATTCCTGCTTGATTCGGGGCGGTGGTGAGTCTACAATGAAGCGATATCGACCGATCAGACAGCTTCAGTGCGAGGTCGGCTGGTGAAACGCTTTGGACTCCGCGATGCTATTTGAGGTGAGCTAGCCATGATGATCAAGAGACTTCTGATGCATTCGGCGATGTTCTTGCTGCTGGTACTTTGCATTTCGGTTCTTCCGGCTGGAGCGACCGCGGCATTGCTCGAACCGGAGTTGCTCGAAGGACCCTTTGCCGGGGCCGACGAGATTATCTTCACTGTTCGCTCGGTGGGCCATGACGGTCACTGGTATGCGAACTTCGGATACTGGAGTTCCAACGCCAATCAGATGATGTACGGCCGACCAGGAAGCCGACTTTGCGCCTTGAATCTGCGGACCGGGCAACGCCGCGACATCCTGAACGACAAGGGCGGAACGATCCGCGATCCCCATGTGCATTATGACGGCAGCAAGATACTGTTCTCGTATCGCAAGGCCGGTTCGATATATTTCCATCTTTACGAAATAAACGCCGACGGCACGCACCTGCGCCAGTTGACCGATGGAGAGTTTGACGATCTCGAGCCTATCTACCTGCCCGACGGCGGGATCATGTTCTGTTCCTCGCGGTGCAAGCGCTGGGTCAATTGCTGGCACACCCAGGTCGCCGTCCTCTACCGCTGCGACGCCGACGGCGGCAACATGAAAATCCTTTCGGCCAATATCGAGCAGGACAACACACCCTGGATGCTACCCGACGGGCGTGTGCTCTACACGCGTTGGGAATATGTCGATCGTAGCCGAGTTAACTACCATCACCTATGGACCATGAACCCCGACGGTACGGGGCAGATGATCTATTATGGCAACATGCACCCGGGAAGGGTGATGATCGACGCCAAGCCAATTCCGGGCACGGCACATATCGTCTCGGTCTTCTCACCGGGCCACGGCAGGAAAGAACATGCCGGGGTGATTAGCCGGGTCAATCCAAAGCTCGGGCCTGACGAGAAATCGTCTGAGCACAAGCTCAACGATAATGCAGAGTTCCGCGATCCCTATCCGCTCTCGGCCGACTGCATCTTGGCCGCGAACGGCCGGGACATCGTGCTGATGGATGGTCGGGGCCGGACGCGAAAGATCCATTCACTACGCCACGAACACAAAGACTATTGGCTGCACGAACCGAGGCCTCTGCGCCGGCGAAAGCGCGAGCCGGCGATCCCAGCGCGTACGCGCCAGGAGTTGGAAACGGGCCGTCTGATCCTGGCCGATGTCACCCATGGGCGCAATATGGGCAGCGTGAGAAAGGGCCAGATCAAGAAGCTGCTCGTCCTCGAGACCCTGCCCAAACCGATCAATCATTCGGGCACTATGGAGCCTATCAGCCTGGGCGGAACCTTCACCCTGCCTCGCATACTCGGAACCGTCCCGGTCGAGCCGGACGGCTCAGCCTACATGGAAGTGCCAGCTCTGCGCAGTTTGTTTTTCGTGGCGCTGGATGAGAACGACATGTCGGTCAAGCGGATGCAGAGTTTCCTGACGGTCATGCCCGGCGAGGTGACCAGTTGCACCGGCTGTCATGAGAACCGAACCAATGCCGCCCGCGACAAGTCCCGCCCCACGCTGATGGCTATGCAAAGGCAGCCCAGCCGGATCGAGCCGATCGCTGGAATCCCCAATGTGTTCGATTTCCCCCGTGATATACAGCCGATCCTCGACAAGCATTGCACGTCCTGCCACGACTATGATAAGCGCGAGGGCCAACTGGTTTTGACCGGCGACCGCGGTCCGACATATTCGCATTCCTATGTGACTCTGATGAGCGGCTACGTCAGTCATGGCAAGGACGCCGCCGAGAGCAATCTGCCGCCACGCGCGATCGGCACGTCGGCCAGCCGGCTGATGGAGTTTATTGACGGCAGCCATTACCAGGCCGAACTGACGCAGCGCGAGATAGATTATGTCCGCTACTGGATCGAATCCGGCGCCCCCTATGCCGGCACGTACGCAGCCCTGGGAACGGGCATGGTCGGCATACAGCAGCTCAATGAGGATTTGCTCGCCGACAAGAGCGGTTGTTGTGCGAGCTGTCACGGCAAGAGATTTCCCGTCAATGTGGAGTTACTGTACAACCTGACCAGGCCGGAAGAATCGCTGGCATTGCTGGCCCCTTTGGCGAAAGAGGCTGGAGGCTATGCCTTGTGCAAACCGAAATCACCACGGCGGGAAGGTGGCAACGATGCTGACGTTTTCGCCGATACGGACGATCCGGATTATCAGAAATTGCTGGCCAACATCCGCCGCTTGAAAAGAGACCTGGACCGGCGCAAACGGTTCGACATGCCCGGTTTCCGGCCCGGCGAGCATTACGTCCGCGAGATGAAGAAGTACGGAATACTACCGGAGGACTGCAACCCCAAGACCGATCCTCTCGACGCCTACGCCCTTGATCGGGCCTACTGGAAGTCGCTGTGGTATCGCCCCACGAACTGAGACCCGCCTCATTCCTTTCGTCGGCGATAGCCTTATGTATAGCGTCACGATTCTTTCGACAGACTTGCCGGTTCCGATTTCCGGAAAGTCCCAGGACGCAAATGTCTCTGCCCGGCCTTCTCCATCGTCCTGAATGTGGGTCTCGTATGTGCGCTCGCCCTGCATGAAGCGCATGATGATTGAAACCTCGGCACCATTGGTTTTGACGTAGGGATATGCAGCGGTATACCACAGCGGCCTGCCGTGATTTGTGTGGACACCTCCGAGGATTTCGACTCGGCAGCTTGACTGCACAAGATTGTCCGGCACGTAGAGTCTCTACCGGCGCATAGGTCGAAGCACCTGATCATACTATAAGCAACTGGTTTGCAGCAATCAAGGACGTCTACTCGAGGCGGCAATCCGCCCGAATATGCAGACTCCTCGGCTACAGAAAAAGGGCGGGACCGTGGTGAGAGGAACAAAGGACATTTAATTGCACTTTCCGCGGTTCCAACGCATGGTTTTTTTTTCGCTTTTTTTCATTTTTTTTGCTGCAAATCGCCACAGAGTTTTTCCTGCAATTGAGAATTTATTGCAGGGATTTTGGTTGAAGTGTCGCTGCTGTGTTTGCATGTAGTCACCTTTTAATTTTCATCATTGGTCTTTTTCTTGGATGGTCTCAATTATGGGAAAAATGTAAATGCAGCAGACCCGATTTCACGCAATCTGGCCGGCGCGTTCTGAGGCTCCCCGCAAGAGGCCGGTGGCGTTGACTCACCTGTAGTTTCGACGTAAAATTGCATTATGGCATTGCATAAGTTCATCTGTGACAGCGCATGGGAGAGACTGTGGTGTTAGAGCACGCAATGAAATTTTGCCTGTGTGCTGTGATTTTATGTTGTGCAGGATGTGGTGTCGGTCGACAAGCCCAAGTGACACGGAGTTCCGAGAAGTCGATTCTTCAAGCTGAAAACCAAGAGCAGCAGGTGCGGTTATCGTTTGTTGACGCTTATCCGGAGAACTGGGAGCATCAGCTTTCCCAACGGGCCCGGCTCTCCCGTTAGACTAATCCACTCACCTGAACAGACAGGACATCCTGCAGTATTTCTCTACCTCGAATTTACCCAAGCAACATCACCGGCGCTCTTTAAGTGACACCCGATGCAAAGTTGCACAGGAGCAGTAGCCGGCAAAAGTAATCAGAGGCCCGCTTCAGCCTAGCCATCGGTTGATGGCCGCGGCGGCCTGACGGCCGCTGTTGATCGCGCTGACGACTAACGAAGCACCGCTGGCAGCATCACCGCAGGCAAATATCCAGGGCTCACTGGTCTGGAAATCGCGGACTGCCACATTGCCCCTTTCGTCGAGCTGCACGCCCAGGTTTCTGATCAGCCCGTCGTGGACAACGTGCACGAATCCCATCGCCAAGATCACAAGGTCAGCTTCTAGGACAAAGTCGGTGTCGGGCAGCTCCTCTATCTTCCAGCCGTCGGGGCCTTTCGTCCATTCGACCTGGCAGCAGCTCAAACGTTCCAACCGGTCTTGATCGCCTGCAAATTCTTTGGTCATTACACCCCACCTTCGCTCGCAACCTTCCTCATGTGACGAGGTCGTCCGCATGATTCGAGGCCACATGGGCCAGGGTGTATCAACAGGCCGAGCCTCCGGAGGTTTGGGCAGAATCTCCAACTGATAGATCTTTTCAGCTCCCTGACGGCGGGCCGTTCCCACACAGTCGCTTCCGGTGTCACCACCGCCGATCACCACTGCGACTTTATCCTTGGCCGTGACGACGTCGGCTTGATCCACCGGCTCGCCCGAGCAGGTCTTGTTCTGCGCCGAAAGGTATTCCATTGCGAACACAACGTTTTGCAGTTTCCTGCCGGGCACATCGAGATCGCGGCCCTGGCCGGCCCCCATCGCCAGGCAGACACAATCGAACATCTTCCGCAGATAGCGCGCCGAGATGTCTTCGCCGACATCGACACCTGTTTGGAACTCGACACCTTCGGCCCCCAGTTGTTCGAGCCTGCGATCGATGACGCGCTTTTCGAGTTTGAAATCAGGGATGCCGTACCGCAGCAAGCCTCCGACCTGCTCATTCCTTTCGAAAACGACGACGTCATGGCCAACGCGCGCCAACTGCTGGGCGGCGGCCAAACCTGCCGGGCCCGACCCTATCACAGCAACTTTCTTTCCCGTTCGCCGCAAGGCGGGCAACGGTTCTATCCATCCGGCTTCGAATCCGCGCTCTATGATCTGATACTCAATATGTCTGATCAGCACGGGCTGGTCGTTGATAGAAAGCGTACAGGCGGTTTCACACGGAGCTGGGCAGACCCGACCGGTAATTTCCGGGAAGTTGTTGGTCGAATGAAGATATTCACATGCCTGTTTCCAGCGGTTTCGGTGCACAAGCTCATTCATGTCCGGTATGGAATTCTCGAGCGGACAACCCGCGCCATGACAGAACGGTATTCCGCAATCCATGCACCTGGCCGCCTGCCGCTGGATTTGATCGGGCGTTAGCGGCAGATCTGTTTCCGCAAAGTCGCGGATCCGCTCGGCGACAGGACGATGTCCCACATCCTGTCGATTAAATTTTAGAAAACCTTTTACTTCGCCCATTGAAATACCTCTTCGGTCGCGGGGGTCGTCTCGGTATCGCGCTGTTCAGCTGTCCGCATTCTCTCGAGGGCCTTACTGTAGTCTATCGGAATGACTTTCACGAACCTCCCCACCATGTCCGGCCATGCGTCCAGAATATGCTTAGCACGATCGCTTTGCGTCCATTCTAAGTGACGCTCGATCAGGTCGCGCAACAACTGCTTATCCGCCGGCCGCCAGACATTCTCAAGTTCAACCATATCGAGATTGCAGAGCGTATCGAAAAGCTGCACTTCGTCGAGGACGTATGCTATGCCGCCGCTCATACCTGCAGCGAAATTACAGCCGGTCTGGCCCAGAACGGCGACGACTCCGCCTGTCATGTACTCACACGCGTGGTCGCCGACACCTTCGACGACCGCCGTGGCACCGCTGTTGCGTACGGCAAAGCGCTCTCCGGCGACCCCGTTGATAAAGACTTCTCCGGAGGTGGCCCCGTAGAGCAGCGTGTTGCCCGCGATAATATTCTCGTGGGCTGCAAACGGTGAATCATCGGGCGTCCGGACTACGATCCGCCCGCCGCTGAGCCCCTTGCCCAGATAATCGTTGCTCTCGCCGATGAGTCTCAGGGTTACACCCGAAACCAGAAACGCGCCGAAGCTTTGGCCTGCCGAGCCACGGCAAACCACTTCCAGCGTACCATCGGTCAACCCCCTGGGGCCAAACTTACGGACTATGTGATTACTCAGAATAGCCCCTACCGTCCGATCCGTATTGCGAATCGGCATCTCGATGACGGTCTTCTCTTCGTTCTCGATTGCCGGCTTGGCTTTCTTCAAGACGTCCCAATCGAGGCTGTCTCCGGTCTTGCAGGGCTGGGGATTGACTTGCCGCAGCGCTTCGCCGGCACCGACCTTAGGCTGATGAAAGATGGCTGACAGATCCAAACCTTGTGCCTTCCAGTGATCAATGGCCCGGCTTATCGAGAGTTTGTCGACCCGGCCCACCATCTCTTCGAATTTGCGAAAGCCCAGTTCGGCCATGATCTGTCGTACTTCCCGGGCCACAAAGTGCATAAATCGCTCGATGTACTCAGGTTTGCCCGCGAATCGCTCTCGAAGCTTGGTGTCCTGCGTGCCAATCCCGAACGGGCACGCGCCCTGATGACACTTTCGCAGCAGCGTGCACCCCATCGTTACGAGGGCCGCCGTCGCAAATCCGAACCGCTCGGCCCCCAGAAGCGCCGCCACCACAACGTCCCTGCCGGTCTTCATCTGACCGTCGGCCTGGAGTCTTATTCGATCCCGCAGGCCATTCATCAGGAGCACCTGTTGTGTCTCAGCCAAACCAAGCTCCCAGGGACAACCGGTATGTTTTATCGAAGAGAGCGGACTTGCGCCGGTCCCACCGTCGTGGCCGCTGATTAGAACCTCGTCGGCGTTACCCTTGGCGACACCGGCGGCGATTGTTCCAACACCTACTTCGGCGACGAGCTTGACAGAGACCTTCACACCCGGGTTAGCACACTTAAGATCGTAGATGAGCTGAGCCAAATCCTCTATCGAATATATGTCGTGATGAGGAGGCGGCGAGATAAGTGTCACGCCGGGTGTCGAGTGCCGCATCGCAGCGATTTCTTCGGTCACTTTATGTCCCGGCAACTGGCCGCCTTCGCCGGGTTTGGCCCCCTGGGCCATCTTGATCTGAAGCTCTCTTGCGTGAGCAAGGTAGTCTATGGTGACACCGAACCTGCCGCTGGCCACCTGCTTGATTGCAGAATTCTTCGAATCACCGCTGCTGTGGCGAACATAGCGCGACGGATCCTCGCCGCCCTCACCGGTATTGCTCATACCGCCCAGGCGGTTCATCGCAACGGCCATGCATTCGTGTGCTTCTTTGCTTATCGAGCCGTGGCTCATCGCGCCGGTGCAGAATCTCTTGACTATCTCGTCGGCCGGCTCGACCTTATCGAGGGCTATCGCCTCACCGCCTGTGAACTCGAACAACCCGCGCAGCGTGCACAGCTTCCAAGACTGGTCGTTAACCGCTTTGGCGTAGTCGGCGTACGCCG
>Ga0209536_100016997_pt1 | contig 10329 bp, 13 predicted proteins | sample DeeMarSeWOR28_12_FD_187461 | JGI IMG/M metagenome (GOLD analysis project Ga0209536, IMG submission 187461) | Marine sediment microbial communities from White Oak River estuary, North Carolina - WOR-2-8_12 (SPAdes) (version 2) | ecosystem: Environmental > Aquatic > Marine > Intertidal zone >... | reverse complement strand
CGGGAGCGCCATGCGGCTGATCGAACTGCTCGACCGTGACCGGATCGCGGTCCCGCTCGATGTGACCAATCTGTGGGATGCCGCGGACGTGCTCACGGCCACGCTCGCGGCGACCGGGGTGGTGAGCGACGCGGAGCGGTTCAGGGGACTGGTGCCGGCGGCGCTCCCGCGCGACGTCGTCACCGTGGGGAGCGCGTTTCTGCTGCACCTGCGCTCCGACGCCGTGAGGCGGCTGGCAGCCGCCCTGGGGGTGGCCCCGGTTCCGATCAAGCGGCATCCGGACTCGGAGCAGGCGGCGCGCATCGTGTTGCTCCTCGTAGCGCCACCGCGGGAGAGTTCGGCGCATCTCCGGGCGTTGAGTGTCCTCGCGCGCGCCATGAGTCGACGCGAAGTGGTGGAGGCCATCCTCGCAGCTCAGGATCCTGACGAGGTGCTCGCCGCGGCGCCGCTCGCCGACCTGGAGGTGCCGGGCTCGCTCACCGTGCGGGACATCATGGTGGCGCGGCGGCTCTCTCTCAGGCCGGATACTCCGCTCGGGGAAGCGTCCCAGATCATGGTCGCGCACCGGGTGGACGCCCTGCCGGTGGTCTCGGAGGACGACGAGGTGTTGGGCCTCGTCACGCACCAGGAACTGCTCAAATACCTGCTGCCCGTCTACGTGAAGCGGGAAAGCTCGGGGGAGTTTCGGGCCGCGCGACGCTCGGGCGGCGGGGGCGACCCGCACGCCATTCCGGTCCGGGAGGTCATGGATCGCACGGTCCTGTGCGTATCCGAGGATCAGACACTGGCCGACGTGGCGAATATCATGGTCACTCGGAACATCGAGCGCTTTCCGGTCGTGCGTGAGGGTCAGCTCGTCGGCTTCCTGACGCGCGGCGACATCGTCCGCCGGCTGTTCGGGCGGTGAGCGTGGCGGGCTGTGCCCGCGGCCAATCTCAATCGTGGAGTGACGGACGACATCATGCTGACTCTGGGCATCATCAAACCGGACGCCGTTGCGTCCTGCAACACGGGCAACATCCTGGCACATCTCGAGCGAGAGGGATTCGTGCTGCGGGCCGCACGCCTGATGCGGCTCACGACGGCTCAGGCCGAGGCGTTCTACGCGGTGCACCGCGAGCGCCCGTTCTTCCGGTCACTGGTCGGCTTCATGACGTCCGGCCCATGTCTGCCGATGGCGCTCGAGCGAGCGGACGCAGTGACCGGGCTGCGGAGCGTGATCGGGGCGACGGATCCGGCGGAGGCGGCGCCGGGAACGGTGCGGCAGCTGTATGCCGAGTCGAAGGAGCGCAACGGGATTCACGCGTCGGACTCGGTCGAGAACGCGGCCCGGGAAATCCGCTTCTTCTTCCCGGGTTTTGAGCTCGAAGGGTTGTGGGGGGGGGAACTCGTTGACGCCGGATCAAGTGCGGGCTAGCTTTAAAGTTTATGCTACACATTGACTTGCGTGCGTTGGACGCGGGCCCGGTCGACACGGACGCGGCTCTGCCGCCCGACGCACCGGTCCTGGACGGTGTCGAGTTCACGCTTGCGGCGCCCGTCCGCGTCCGTGGCAGGCTCACGGAGAGCGGTGAGGGGCGATACTACTGGCACGGGGTGCTCGAAACCGAGATCGAAGGAAGCTGCCGGAGGTGCCTCGTTCCGGTGGTGGCCGCGGTTCGGGCGGAGGTCGGTGCCCTCTTCTGCGAGGATGAGGCCGCCGACGATCCCTCCACGTACCCGATCCCGGCGGGGGTAGGAGAGTTGGATCTCGGCACGATGGTGCGCGAGGAGCTGTTGCTGGCGGTCCCCGCGTACGTCCAGTGCCGTGACGACTGCCGCGGCCTGTGTGCGCGGTGTGGCAAGGATTTGAACGATGGACCCTGCTCGTGCGAGCCGGAGCCGGACCCGCGGTGGGCCGCGCTCCGGGCGCTGAAGGGGCAGGTGCCCGATGACGAGAGGTAAGTAGAACATGGCCGTACCGAAGCGCCGAACCTCGAAGGCGAGAAAGCGCAAGCGCCGCACGCACGACAAGGCGGCGGTCACTGCGCTGCAGGCCTGCCCCCGCTGTGGTGATCCGCGGCGGCCGCATCATGTCTGCCCTACCTGTGGCTACTACGGCGGCAAGCAGCGCATTGAGGTCGAGGAAGCCTGAGCGTGATCCGGATCGCGCTGGACGCGATGGGAGGCGACTTCGCTCCTGCCGTTCCCGTGGAGGGGGCGGTCGAGGCGGTCAGAGCCCTCCCCGCGACCTTCGAGGTCCAGCTCGTGGGTCGGCAGGAGACCCTCGAGGCCGAACTTGCGAAGCACGATGTACCCCCTGGCCGCCTCCGCGTGATCCACGCCGAGGAGGTGATCGAAATGGGGGAGAAGCCACTGCAGGCGGTTCGGGGCAAGCGTCACTCGTCGATCCGCATTGGGCTGGAACTGCAGAAGGCCGGTGACGCCGATGCGTTCATCTCGGCCGGCAACACGGGCGCGGTCATGGCGGCCAGCACGCTGCTGCTCGGGTTGCATGGGGGGGTCGACCGGCCCGCCATCGGCGCGCTGTTCCCGACCGCGGGGAAGCCCACCCTGGTGCTCGACGCCGGAGCCAACGTGGATTGTACGCCGCGCGAGCTGCGCGGCTTCGCCCATATCGGCTCGGTCTACGCCCGGGACGTGCTCGGGCGCACCACTCCCGGCGTGGGCTTGCTGAACATCGGTGAGGAGCGCGAGAAGGGGAACCAGGCGGTGCGGGCCGCCTTCGAGACGCTGCTCGGCGACACGGGTCTGCGGTTCGTCGGCAACGTCGAGGGCCGGGATGTCCTGTTCGGCGCCTGCGATGTCGTGGTCTGTGACGGATTCGTCGGGAACGTGCTCCTCAAGTTCTACGAGACCATCGCGCACCTGTTCCGCGACCTCCTCGAGCGCGAAGTGGAAGCGGAGGTGCTGCGGGGCGACGGCATGCGTCGGGTGTTCAAGGTGCTGGACTACGCCGAGTACGGTGGCGCGCCGTTGCTCGGCGTGCGCGGCATCTCGATCATCTGTCACGGCAACTCGCCCGCTCGGGCGATCAAGAATGCCATCGGCGTCGCCCTGCAGTCGGTCGAGAGCAAGGTGAATCAGCACATCGCCGCCGAACTCGCCGTCGACGAGGTGGTGGCGTGAAGCGTCCGATCGCGCGGCTCGTCTCGACCGGCCGGTACGTCCCTGACAAGGTCGTCACCAACGCGGACTGGGAGAAGGTCTTCGATACCTCGGACCAGTGGATCCGGGAACGGACCGGGATTCGGGAACGCCGGGAGTCGACGGCGCAGGAAACGGTGGCGTTCATGGGGAAGGAAGCGTCACGCCACGCCCTCGAGGGCGCCGGCCTGACGCCGGAGGACGTCGACGTCCTCCTCGTCGCCACCGCCACGCCCGACCGGCCGTTGCCTTCGGCCGCCTGCGACATGCAGGCGATGCTGGGCGCCAAGAACGCGGCGGCGTTCGACGTCGTGGCCGCGTGCAGCGGGTTCCTGTACGGCCTCACGGTGGCCGAGGGCATGATCGCGGCCGAGACCGCGCGCAACGTGCTGGTCGTCGGCGGCGAGCGTCTCACCCGGATCATGGATCGGGAGGACCGTACGACCGCCATCCTGTTCGGCGACGGGGCCGGTGCCGCAGTGGTGCAGCCAGCCGGGAACGCCGGCCGCGGCGTGTTGTCCAGCTACTTGAAATCGGACGGCACGCTCGCGGAGCTCCTCTACCGTCCCGGTGGAGGAGGGATTCATCCCCCGGACGAGGCCATGCTCCGCGAGCGGAGCTACTACCTGAAGATGGCCGGGCGCGAAGTCTTCAAGGCGGCCGTGCTCTCGATGGCCGACGCCTGTGACCACGCCCTGAAGCGGGCGGGGCTCACGGGGGAGGAGATCGACGTGCTGATCCCCCATCAGGCGAACATCCGCATCATCGAGGCGACCGCGAAGCACGCGAAGATTCCCATGGAGAAGGTCTACGTCAACGTCGACCGGTACGGGAACACGTCCGCGGCCTCGATCCCGATCGCACTCGACGAGTGCGTCCAGGCCGGCAGGATCCACGATGGGAGCCTGGTACTGCTGGTTGCCTTCGGAGGCGGTTTCACCTGGGCGAGCGTGGTGTTGCGGTGGTGAGAGCCGCGTTGCTCTGCCCGGGGCAGGGTGCGCAGAAAGTCGGGATGGGCCGGGACCTTGCCGAGGCCTTTCCCCAGGCGCGGGACGTCTTCGCCGCGGTCGACGAGGCGCTCGGCGTGCCGCTCTCCCGGATCATGTGGGACGGACCGGCCGAGGAGCTCACCCTCACGCACAACGCCCAGCCCGCGATCCTGGCCCACACCCTGGCGGCGTTCGCGGTCGTGCGTGGGGCGCTGGAGCCGGTCATCGGGGCGGGCCATTCGCTCGGGGAGTACAGTGCCTTTGCCGCTGCCGGGGCGCTCGAGGTGGCCGACGCTGCCCGCCTAGTCCGCCGGCGCGGTGAGCTGATGTACGCAGCCGGTCGCGGCCGGCCGGGCACGATGGCCGCCGTGATCGGGATGCCCACCGCGCAGGTTACGGAGATGTGCCGGCGGGCGAGCGGCGACGACGGTGTCGTCGTGGCGGCGAACCTCAACGCGCCGGACCAGACGGTGATCTCCGGCGATCCGGCCAACGTCGAGCGTGCGGGCGCCTTGTTGCGGGAAGCGGGAGCGAAGCGGGTGCTGCCGCTCAACGTGAGCGGGGCATTTCACTCCCCGCTCATGGCCCCGGCCGAGCAGGGGCTGCGCGCGGAGCTCGCGACGGTCGCGTTCGGTGATCCGGCATTCCCGATCGTGGCGAACGCGACGGCCGAATCGGTCCGCGATGCCGGAACGGCGCGGCGGTTTCTCGGGGCACAGTTGACGGCTCCGGTTCGCTGGGTCGCTTCGATGGAGCGGGCCGTCGCCGAGGCGGGGGCGGGCGTCACCTTTGTGGAAGTGGGCCCGGGCACGGTGCTGAGCGGACTCTTGCGCCGGATCGTCGACGGTGTGCCGGCGATCGCGTTGGGTACCGCGGATCAAGTCACCAGCTTTCTGGAGCAGCACGCATGACCATCGACCTTTCGGGCAAGGTGGCCTTCGTGACCGGGGGTGCTCGCGGGATCGGCTTGGCGATTGCCGAGCGCCTGTACGAGGCCGGCGCGGCCGTGGCCGTCAGCGACCTCAAGGGCGCCGCCGAGGCCGCCGCGACGCTCACCGGCCGCGCGCAGAGCTTCGGGGTCTCGGGCGACGTCGCCGACGCCAAACAGATCGAAGAGGCCGTGACCGCAGCGGAGGCGGCGCTCGGACCGATCGACATCCTGGTGAACAACGCGGGTATCACGCGGGACACCCTGCTGATGCGGATGAGCGAGGATGACTGGGACATGGTGTTGCGCGTCAATCTGAAGGGGACGTTCAACGCCACGAAGATCGTCTCGCGCGGCATGATGAAGCGGCGCTGGGGACGCATCGTCAACATCGCGAGCGTCGTCGGGATCCGCGGGAACGCGGGCCAGGCGAACTACTCGGCGTCCAAGGCCGGCGTCATCGGGTTCACGAAGACCATCGCTCGGGAACTGGCGTCGCGCAACGTGCTGGTGAACGCGATTGCCCCCGGCTTCATCGATACGGACATGACGAAGGCGCTGTCCGAGAGCGTGCGCGAGGAGTTGCAGAAGCAGATCCCGCTCGCGCGCCTCGGCAGCCCCGCCGACGTCGCCAATGCAGCACTCTTCCTCGCTTCCGGCCTTGCCGACTACATTACGGGCCAGGTTGTCGTAGTCGACGGCGGCATGGTCATGTAATCCACCGTTCTCACGCAAGAGGACCAACGATGCCAGACATGAAAGAGCTCGAAGACAAGGTCAAGGACATTATCGTCGAGGAACTTGGCGTCGAGCGCGACAAGCTCGCCGAAGGCGCGAGCTTCATGGAAGATCTCGGCGCCGACAGTCTCGATACGGTCGAACTCGTGATGGCGTTCGAGAAGGAGTTCGACATCGACATCCCCGACGAGGAGGCCGAGAAGCTCCGCACCGTCGGCGACGCCCTGAAGTACCTCCACGAGAAGATGGGGGGCTGACGGGTTGCAGCGACGCAGGGTCGTTGTCACGGGTGTCGGACTCGTCACGCCGCTCGGCCTGACGGCGTCCGAGACTTGGGAGAGCCTTCTGGCCGGCCGGTCCGGGGCCGGACCGATTCAGCGGTTCGACCCGACCGGACTGGATGTCCGGTTCGCCTGCGAAGTGAAGGCCTTCGATCCGACGAACTACATGGATCGGAAGGAGGCCAAGCGGGCGGATCGGTACGCACAGTATGCCATCGCGGCCACGACGATGGCGCTGGCCGACGCCGGGATTGGCGAGTCCTTTCCCGAGCCCGACCGCACCGGCGTGATCATCGGGAGCGGAATCGGGGGCATCGGCACGTTCGAGGAACAGTGCCGGATCTTCATCGAGAAGGGACCGGGGCGCGTTTCGCCGTTCTTCGTCCCGATGTTCATTCCGGACATCGCATCCGGGCTGGTGTCGATCCGCTGGAACGCGCGCGGACCGAACTACTGCACGGTGTCCGCCTGCGCCTCCTCCGCGCACGCGCTCGGAGAGGCCTTCCGTCTCGTGCAGACGGGTGTCGCGGACATGATGGTGACCGGCGGTGCCGAGGCGGCCGTGACGCCGCTCGCCATCGCCGGATTCGCGAACATGAAGGCCCTCTCGACCCGGAACGACGAGCCGGCGCGGGCCTCACGTCCGTTCGACAAGGATCGCGACGGCTTCGTGATGGGGGACGGGGCCGGTGTGCTCGTTCTCGAATCGCTCGAGGGAGCGATTGCGCGCGGCGCCGCGATTCGCGGCGAGGTGCTCGGCTACGGCATGAGCGCCGACGCGTTTCACATGACGCAGCCGGCACCGGGCGGCGACGGGGCGCGGCGGGCGATGGTCAGCTGTCTCCAGGACGGCGGCATCGATCCGCCGGACGTGGGCTACATCAACTCGCACGGCACGTCCACCCCGCACGGGGACATCGCGGAAACCGCGGCGGCCAAGGACGTGTTCGCGGACCACGCCTACCGCCTCGTGATGAACTCGACGAAGTCGATGACCGGGCATCTGCTCGGCGCTGCCGGCGCGCTCGAGGCCTCGATCACCCTCATGGTCCTCGAGCACGGCGTCATTCCGCCCACCATCAACCTCGATCATCCGGATCCCGAGTGCGACTTGGACTACGCCGGCAACCACGCGGTCGAGCGCGAGGTCCGCGTCGCCCTGACGAACTCCTTCGGGTTCGGAGGGCACAACGTCTCGCTCGCGCTCGGCCGATTCCGGGAGTGAGCGCCCGGAGCCCGGTCGGCACGAGCCGCGGGATCCGACGGTGCTCGGCGCAGCGCGCCGACGGACGCGAAGGCTGAGGACATCATGACAGCGACGAAACCGATTCTCATTCTCGCCGGCTCCGAGAGCGACCGGGAGCGGGTCGCCCCGGCGTTTGCCGTGCTCGATGACGCCGGCGTTGGCTACGAGTTCATCGTGTCGTCCGCCCACCGGGACCCGGAGCGGACGGCGGAGCTGGCCCGAACGGCCAAGGCGGACGGCTACCGCGTCGTGATCGCGGCTGCCGGGCTCGCCGCCGCGCTGCCGGGGGCCGTGGCGGCGCTCACCGACCTTCCCGTGATCGGGCTCCCACTCGACGTCGGCCCCCTCCGCGGAGTCGATGCGCTCTACGCCATCGCCCAACTGCCTCCGGGATGTCCGGTCGGCACGGTGGGGATCGGCAACGCGAAGAACGCGGCCCTGCTGGCGTTGCGCATCCTCGGCGCCTGACTCGCTCGACCCATGCGCCAGCGGTTCGGCCTCGGATACGATTCGCATGTCTTTGTCGACAGCCGGCGCTTCGTGCTCGCCGGCGTCGAGATCGACCATCCGAAGGGACTCAAGGGACACTCGGATGGCGACGCGGTGGCGCATGCGCTGATCGACGCGCTGCTCGGCGCCGCCGCGATGGGGGACATCGGCGGCCTGTTCCCGGACTCCGACGCGCGATGGAAGGACGCCGACTCGATGCGCCTCCTGCAGGACGTCCGGCGTCGCGTGGTGGCCGCCGGCTACGCGATCGTGAACGTCGACGTCACGGTCGTCCTCGAACATCCGAAGCTCGCTCCGTACCTCGGAGCGATGCGCGAGAGCCTTGGGCGGGCGCTCGGCCTCCCCGTCTCCGCCGTCTCGGTCAAGGCCAAGACGAACGAGAAGATGGATTCGGTCGGCCGGGGAAAGGGGATCCAGGTCTTCGCCGTGGCATCGCTCGGGGGGGCCTGATCTGTTCGATGCCCTGCTGGAGCGGCTCTTCACCCTCCCTGCAGGGGCGGTTTACGGCATCATAGGCGCACTCGCCGCGATCGAAAACGTCATTCCGCCGATCCCCGCCGATACCGCCGTCGGATTCGGCGCGTTCCTCTCGCATCGGGGCACCGTATCCGCCTTCGGCGTCTTCGCCGTCACATGGGCCGCAAACGTGGGCTCGGCCTGCGCGGTCTACGTCGCCGGTCGCACCCTGGGCAGGCAGTTCTTCACCGGGCAGCTCGGACAACGCCTGATCCATCCCCGGCGGCTGGCCCGCATCGAGCACCTGTACCGCGTGCACGGCACCTGGGGCATCTTCCTGAGCCGGTTCGTCCCGGGGGTCCGGGCCGTGGTGCCGCCCTTCGCCGGGATCGCCGGGCTCGGTGCCGTCCGGGCGATCGTGCCGGTCGCGGCCGCGTCGGCCATCTGGTATGGGCTCCTCACCGCCGTCGTGGCGGCCGCTGCCGGGACCATCGAAGACGTGGCGCGGCTCGTCGCCGGTCTCAACTGGGGACTCCTTCTCGTGGCGCTCACTGCAGTCGCCGTGGGCATCGTGGTCTTCCGTCGCCGCCGCGGCTCGTAGCCCGGCGACGATGCCGACGATGCCGGACGCAACCGCCCGAGCGTTCTGGCTCGAGGGCTTCCGGGACTTCCTCGCGCTGGAGGCCGGCAGCAGCCCGCACACCGTCGAGAGCTACGGCCGGGATTTGGCGAGACTCGTGGCCTTCGCGGTGTCGCGGCGGGTGGACGGGCCGGCGGACCTCTCGGCGAAGCACATTCGCGACTTCGTCTACCAGCTGAAGGACCTCGGCCTGGCGCCGTCGAGCATCCGGCGGCAGATCTCGGCGATCCGGACGTACTTCCGGTTCCTGATCGCCGAGGGGCACGTCTCGCGGGATCCGAGTGACCGGATCGAGCTGCCAAAGACGTGGCGCCGTCTCCCCGACGTCCTCTCCCAGGCCGAAGTGGAAGCCCTGCTCGCGGCACCGACCGTGGCGGAGACGCTGGCATGGCGCGACCGCTCGCTGCTCGAGATCGCCTACGGCACCGGCGCTCGCGTGTCGGAAATCGTCGGCCTCCGCCTCGGTGACGTGTGGTACGACGAAGCGCTGATCCGGGTGTTTGGCAAGGGCGCCAAGGAACGGCTCGTCCCGATCGGCCGGCGTGCGCTCGGTGCGGTGGCCCTCTACGTCCGTGAGACCAGGCCCGGTCTGGATCGAGGGAGCGCGGAGGGACGCCTGTTTCTCAACGCGCGGGGGACCCCACTCTCGCGCGTGGGCGCGTGGGGGATCATCAAACGGTGCGCACAACGGGCCGGGATCGAGAAGCGCGTCACCCCGCACACGCTCCGCCACACCTTCGCTACGCACCTGCTCGAGGGTGGGGCGGACCTTCGGGCGGTGCAGGAGATGCTCGGACACGCCGACCTGAGCACGACGCAGATCTACACGCACGTCGACCGCGACTACCTCCGCCGCGTGCACCACGCCTACCATCCGAGACCCTAGGTCGCCGGAGGTAGTCGCGGGAGACGCTTCTCCTGCCGTCACATCGACTTACGGTACCTGCGTCCCGTGGCATGACTTTTGACACGAGGCGCGGCCCGGTGTTAACTTTTGCCGTGCCGATCCTCTGCGTGATTCCGGCCCGACTGGGCTCTTCCAGACTCCCCCGCAAGCCTCTTCGGCTCCTCTCCGGCGAACCCCTCGTGCGTGCCGTCGCCCGGCGTGCCGTGGAGGCCGGGGTCGCCGACCGCGTGGTGGTCGCTGCGGACCACCCCGACGTGGCCGCAAGTCTCAACAACCTGCCCGTGCTGTTGCGTGACACAGGCGACTACGACGCCGCCGAGCCGCTCTTCCGTGAGGCCCTGGAGATGCAACGTCGGCTACTGGGTAACGAACACCCCCAGGTCGCCTGGAGTCTCCACAGCTTGGGTACCAATCTGATGCGACAGGGCAGGCTGGATGAAGCCGGCGGTTTCCTGGAGCGGGCGCTCGCCATGCGCCGTCAGATCCT
>Ga0209536_100016996_pt1 | contig 10329 bp, 9 predicted proteins | sample DeeMarSeWOR28_12_FD_187461 | JGI IMG/M metagenome (GOLD analysis project Ga0209536, IMG submission 187461) | Marine sediment microbial communities from White Oak River estuary, North Carolina - WOR-2-8_12 (SPAdes) (version 2) | ecosystem: Environmental > Aquatic > Marine > Intertidal zone >... | reverse complement strand
AAAGTCGCATTCCACGCCTGCCGGATTTACGAAGAGGTGTCGATGGGTCCCTCCTACAAGGATCAATCGGTCAGAGTGGGTGATCAGACCGCTGCAGGCAGCGCAATGATAGGCCTTCGCGCCGTTGCCACCTGTTTTTTCAAGGGCAGAATGAAGATAGAGCATCTTCGAATCCAAGGCAAGGGGGTATTGAATATCAAAACATAACAATTTCACTAGGAATGTCAAATGAAGCGCCCGGACAGTGATTCTCCCCAAAAGCGCCTTTTCTCGGTTTTTCTGATGCGCCATAACTTATTGAAATAAAAACTTGTTTTGATAAGGCCGCCATTTTAACGAATTCCGGGGTTGCGTAATGCCATGAGGTCTTTGATATACTCATGGACAGCCATTCCTTCCCTAGAAGAAGGTCTGGAAATTGGGAGAAGACAGATGAAAAGTGCTGCACGGAGAGACATGTTGAAAAGACGAGTATTTGCGAGCGCGCTACTCCTTCTCATGCTCTCAGTTTCTTCTAATGAGAGTACCCTTGCCAAACCTCCCGTGTGGCAGGAGCTTGCTCCAGGGCTATATCTTGGAATGTTTGATCCAAAAATGAGATCCAAGATCTGCAATCATAAAATGGTCATCCTTAAAATCGACCCCAAGCTCCATGCGCTGAGACTCCTGTCTGCGTCAGAACTGGACCGCAAACCCAGGACCGCAAAGGAGTGGTGCAAAGAATTCGCCCTACTTGCCGCCATTAACGCAAGTATGTATCAGAATATGGAACCTCTCAGGAGCACGGGTTACATGAAGAATGACAATCACCTCAACAATTCCTATATCAATCCTGCTTTTGGGGCCTTTTTGTGCTTTGATCCCGTTGACACCTCCCTCCCTCCAGTTCAGATTGTGGATCGGCGGCTTCAGAAGGACTGGAAGCAGGTGATCAAAGGGTACAAAACGGTGGTGCAGAACTACAGGATGATCAGCAATGGCAAGAAGATGGGTTGGCCTCAGCGAGAAGAGATCTACGGTTCAGCTGCCATTGGGATGGACAAAGACAACCATGTCCTTTTTATCTTAAGTCGGTCGCCCTTCTCGACCCATGATCTCATCCAAATTCTACTTTCCCTGCCTATTCAGGTCAAAAGCGCCATGTACGTTGAGGGTGGGCCGGAGGCAACTCTTTACATGAGGGTCCACGGCATAGAGATGACATTTGTAGGAACCTGTGAAACGGAAACCTTAGAAGGTGAGGCTCTAAGATCAGTACAGAGAATACCCAATGTGATTGGAGTTGTGAAAAGAAAAGGAGCAGCAGATGCTGGAAGAGATTAGAACGCGTCGGAGCATACGAAAATTTACAACAGATGCGGTGGATGATCAGACCCTCGATCGGATCATAGAGATGGGGACCTGGGCGCCTTCAGGCTTGAACAATCAGCCCTGGAAATTCGTCATTGTACGGGATCGCGACCTGAAAATAGAACTTTCTCGGCTGACCAAATATTCCCATATTATTAAAGGGGCACCCGTATGTATCGCCGTGTTCCTGGACAATGCTGAAAGCTATAATCGGGTCAAAGATATCCAGGCCATGGGGGCCTGTATCCAGAACATGCTTCTGGCTATTCATCACCTCGGCTTGGGAGGGGTATGGCTGGGTGAGATCCTCAACAACAGGGAAGCCGTTGAAAAGATCCTGGATGTGCCAGAAAGTTGCGAACTCATGGCCGTTGTGGCCCTTGGACACCCTGCCGAGGCCAGGGGCAAGGGGAGCAGAAGGGCCCTAGACCGGGTGATCATTAGCAGGAGATGAGGCCTGGTGGGAAAAACCGTTGAAGAGCGCTGACCGATAACCCTTTGACAATCCCAGAATTTCGTTGACGTTACGGCCTGATTTTGTTAGAAAAGTGAACATAGTAGTAATCCCCGGTAGCTCAGCTGGTAGAGCGGGTGGCTGTAGAAAAAGAAGCGGATGGGTGACAGAAGGACTTATAAAGATCGCAGAGAATATCTTATCCACGCCGTAAGAAAACGGCGAAGAAGAATTCGTGAAAAAGCGATCGATTACAAAGGAGGTCAATGTCAGATTTGTGGCTACAGTAAGTGTTCCGAAGCGTTAGAGTTTCATCATTTGAACTCTGGCGGGAAAGACTTCGGAATCTCTGACAGAGGCTACACCAGGAGCTGGAAGAGGATTACTGAAGAAATTGACAAATGTGTCCTCCTTTGTGCCAATTGTCACCGTGAAGTCCACAATGGTCTGCAGCTTCCACGAGAAATCGTGGTTGAAAAATCGGGTGAATTCAGGGAAGCCTGCCCTTCACTTGACGTGGAGAATGGTAATCCTGAGCCAAGCCCTGAAATGTCGCTGTTCAGGGAAGGTGCAGAGACTAGAGCTTCGGCTCGTACTCCGGGGAATCCCGGGGGAAGCGCCCGACACCCTCAGCCCAAGAATTTGGGACGGGTGATGAGATAGTCCAAGCCTGGTAGAAATATCAGGGCACTTGTAACCACTTAGTCGGCGGTTCGAGTCCGTCCCGGGGAGCCAAATTCATTTTTTATTAATAATTTCAAATGCTTAAACGCTTTGGACACACTTCACCATCCAAAAAGGCGAGGCAGCCTTTCCTCGCCTTTTCCTTTTAATATCTAGTGGTTATCCTATCTATCGAGGGTTCGAGTCCGCTTCGACAAAAGCGACTACAACGCTTTCCTTTGGGCCTCTTGCATCTGCCTAAGCTTCCTCAAAGCAGCTCTCCTGACCAACTCTTTCAATGCCTCTAAGTTATAGGCAGGAAGAGGCTCAACCTCGACAACCCGAACCTCAGGAGGAATCCTTCTCATTTCATTGTCCTATCTGGATGTGACGCCTGAAATTAGTCTGGGTTGATTTCCTTTGCCTTTAATAGAGTGGTTGAGTACACTCTCGAAGACTTGATGTTTTGAACATTCTTGAAATATCATATCACTTCAGAGGATTACATAAATATCAGGTGTTGTACGAGGATACATCGCCTTACCAGCGTACTCAGTTCTTATCATTTTTGACACCTCAGAGTGGTTGAATTTTTCATTTACCCACTCTTGACATAATGAATCTCGAAATGTATAAAAAAAATCAAATTGGCATGAAGCCTTAGAGAATTTTAGAACTTAATCCAATTAACAGTAAGCCATGAAGGGTACTTCCTCCGAAGGGGAAAAGATAATTCATGGCGTTTTTCTTTAGATAGAACTCTAAATTATACAAGAGCCACGAAGGTCATTCCTCCATGAAGGGGATCACTTCCGTGGCTTTTTATTTTTAAGAGGGAGGTATGGAATGAAACGATCAATGATAAAACTCCATTATGTGTTCATTATTGCGGTTTTTTTCGTTTACAGTATCGCAGGTACTGCGGCACCCCAACCCAGGGAGATCAGGATTGCCGACAGCAGAGGGGACTGGGGCTATCCCGACCCTTACCGCCATTATCCGCGCGGCCCCGGTTATGTTCGCATGATCTGGGTTTTCGATACCCTGATATGGAAAGACCAAAACGGATACATCCCCGCCCTGGCTGAAACTTGGTCTTTTGACGCAGGGAGACAGGCATTCACTTTCAATTTGAATCCCAAGGCTAAATGGCATGACGGCAGGCCTTTGACCTCAGAAGATGTGGTTTTCACTTTAGAGTATTTCAAAAGGCATCCCTACCGGTGGATCACCGTTGACAACGTGAGCCGTGCCGAAGCGATAGGCCCCCACAAGGTGATCATCTATCTCGCGAAGGCATACTCCCCTTTTTTGTCGGATATCGGGGGAACCATGCCCGTGCTTCCAAAGCACATTTGGGAGCCTGTTGAAAATCCTGCATCATTTAATGACCCCAAGACATTCATCGGTAGTGGACCCTTTATGTTCCGTGACTTCAATAAAGCCAAGGGGACTTATCTCTACGAGGCCTTTCCGGAGTATTACCAGGGCCGACCCAGGGCAGACCGCCTCATCTACGTCCGTTCGGGAAAGCCCTTGGTTTCCCTGGCAAATGGAGAGGTTGACCTGGCCAACATTAAACCCGAGATGGCCGATCCGCTCAAGCAGAAGGGAATGGTCATCATCAAGGATGAGCGGGGGTGGAATAAAAAGCTCATGATCAACCATAAAAAGCTCCCATTCGATGACAAACGTTTCCGGCAAGCCATAGCCTATGCCGTCAACCAGCAGGAAATCATCGTCAAATCCCACCGGGGGTTTGCTACACCTGCCTCCTACGGTCTATTGAGTATCGACCATGAAATGTATAATCCAGGGACATCAACCTATGCCTATAATCCCGAAAAGGCGGTGCATCTCATCGAATCCCTGGGATACCGGAAAGGTGCCGGAGGGCATTTCGTAAAGGACGGTCAACCTCTCAAGGTTGAATTGTTGTCCTCCAATATCACGGTGGCCGGGGAAAGTGTAGCGGACCGGGACGGAGAGGTGATCAAGAAACAACTGGAGTCCATAGGTATCCAGGTGGATCTAGTCAACATGGAGCAGGCCACGACCGACAGCCGGATCAAAAACTGGGACTTCGACCTGGCCGTATCCGGCCACGGAGGGATATGCGGCGATGCCAGGATATTGAACGAAATGATCTCCTCTCATTACGGTGCGGGTTCGGTCAACAGTGCCCGTTACGATGCCAACCCTGAGCTCAACAGGTTGATGGAAGATCAGATGCTCGAAATGGACCAGGATAAGAGAAAGGCTATTGTCTTCAAAATCCAGGAAATATACGCGGAAGATGTGCCTGCCATCTCTCTCTACTACCCGGATTCCATGGCCGCGTATAACCCTGATAAGGGTATTCAATGGTTCTATACGAGGGGAGGAATAAGCAAAGGCATCCCGATCCCCCAGAATAAAATGTCACTGATCAAATGATATGAGAAGCGTTGGTCAAATAAAACCTGTTGCAGCCTATCTTCTGGCCGGTCTGATCATGATCTATGCAAGCTACAGCATGCCCAGGCTGCTGCCGGGTGATTTCGTGACCGCCATGTATTCCAGCTCCCATGTTACGTTGACCGCGGACCAGGAGAAAGAGATCAGGGCTTATTATTCCAGGCAGGAGGGTTTTGGCCATTATCTGTCTGATCTGCTGACCTTTAACTGGGGTTATTCCTATGCCTTTCTGACCCCGATTAATGACCTCATTCTGGAGGCCCTCCCATGGACCCTCTTGCTCATGGGGGGCGCGCATGTCATTGCCATGCTCTTTGGGTTTATCGCCGGGGTGGAAACGGCCTGGAGGCGTGGGGGGTGTTTAGAGAAGGCCGGGGTAGGAAGCATGACCGTGCTGGAGGGGATGCCGGAAATCGCCACAGGCGTCGCCCTGCTCTTGATCTTTGCCCTCAATCTGGGATGGTTCCCCGCATCCGGGGCCGAAACGGCCTATGCGGTGCATTCTCCAATGGCATGGGCGCGGGATTTGGCGCGGCATCTGGTCTTGCCTCTCTCTAGTCTTGTTCTGGCCTATTTCCCCGGTAATTTCTTGCTTACCCGGGGGAGCATGATCATGGTGCTCAGGGAGCAGTTCGTGCAGACCGCCAGGGCCAAGGGGCTTCCTCCTGCAAGGGTCCGTTACGCTCACGCGGCGCGTAACGCCCTTTTACCCATGGTTACGCGCTTCGGCTTGCGTATCGCCTTTATGGTTACCGGGGCATTGGTTGTAGAGACCATCTATTCATATCCCGGACTGGGCACACTCCTTTTTAACGCCATAGCGGTACGAGATCTGCCTTTGATCCAGGGAATCGTGCTCTTTTCTTCCCTCATGGTGCTCTTCGTCAATCTGGCCCTGGAGTATGTCTACGGCTGGATCGATCCACGGGTGAGCCATGCATCTTAGGGCCAGCCATCAATTGACCCGGGACCCCTGGTTTATGACCGGTATGGGACTGGCCCTGGTATTATTTTTCCTCGTCCTATTGGGGCCGCCCTTTGCACCCCATGATCCGAACGACATGTCTTTCCGACCCATGAGTCCGCCATCTACAGAGAACTGGCTGGGCGTCAATGACGGTGGGATGGATATCTTCTCCGAACTCCTTTATGGGATGCGCAACACGGTGGGATTCGGGCTTCTGGCCGGGCTGGTTTCTCTCCTCCTCGGTGTGGTGGTCGGGCTGGCCGGGGCATGGTTTGGTGGAGTTCTAGATCAGATCACCATGCGTCTTGCCGATATCCTGCTGGCCATACCAGCCGTGATGATCCTGATCATGACCGCCGCCCTGTTCCGGCCCTCGCCTGTGACCCTGGCCCTCATTCTATCGATCATGCTGTGGCCCACCACTGCCAAGGGCATCCGGGCCCAGGCCCTGGTGGTAAAGAACCGCCTTCACATCCATGCAGCCAGAAAGATGGGAGCCTCAGGGGCTTATATCATAGCAAGGCATCTGCTCCCTGAACTCTTCCCTCTTTATCTCATCGGCTTTGCCACCAAGGCGCGCATAGCCATGTTCATGGAGGCCTCTCTGGCCTTTCTGGGGCTGTTTGATCCGAGCCGGAAATCCCTTGGTATCATGATCAGTTACGCCCTCAAATACTATTACCTGGATATCTGGTGGAACTGGCTCTTGCCGCCTATATTCCTGTTGACCCTGTTGATCATGACGGTCACCTTTCTGGCCATCAGCCTGGAAAAGGTGTTCGATCCAAGACTGAAGGAGGCCCTTTGACGCTGATCATTGAGGAATTAATCGTGACCTATCGGAACGGCGATCACGCCTTGCTGGCCGTGGACCGGGTCGATCTTACAATGGAACCCGGGCGGATCACGGCCCTGGTGGGTGAATCCGGGTCCGGCAAGACCACTCTGGCAAAGACCCTGATGGGGCTTCTACCGGACAATGCGGAAATCTCGGGGCTCGTAAAGTTGGATGGGACGAAACTCACTGGACTGGATGAAGCGGGCTTCAACCAGATCCGGTGGTCAAGGATTGCCATGGTATTCCAGAACGGAATCGCCAATCTCAATCCCGTGCACCGTGTTATCGACCAGGTGGCCGAGCCTTTGATTCAGCATGGGCGAGGCGAAAAACAGGAGGCCAGGAAACAGGCAATCAAAGCCCTTGCACGGATGGGACTGCATCCGGAACAGGGCTATCGATTCCCCCACGAATTGAGCGGCGGGGAGATCCAGCGGGCGCTTCTGGCCATGGCCCTTATCATGGATCCCGAAGTACTGGTTCTTGACGAGCCCACCTCTGCCCTGGACACCATGACCAAGGCGTTCGTGGCCCACGTCATCCAGGATGTGGCCGAAAAGGGCACATATGTCCTGCTGATAACCCATGATCTTGACCTGGCCCAAAAAATGGCTGACAACCTGGTGGTGTTATACCTGGGTCAGGTCATGGAGACGATGCCTGCCCGAGACCTTCTCCTGAACCCGTGCCACCCTTACACCCTCGCCCTCGGCCGTTCTTACCCAGGCATGGATACCCTGCGCGATTTAGGCGGTGTCCGGGGGGATACCTTTTACCGGGTCAGCCATAGACATTCCCAGGGGAACGATAGGACAGATCCTCACAGCCATGTTATCGGCACCGTATCTATTCATGATGACGGCCATGCAATGCCTGAAGGCTGTCTTTTTCAGCCCAGGTGCACACAAGCCGTTGAATATTGTCTTGGCAAGGATGTGCCGATGCTTGAAGCAGAAGGGCACCGTGTTCGCTGCCTGCGTGGCGGTATCGCCAATCGGCTCGAACTGAAAGGTGTAAGCAAACGATATGATAAAGTTACGGCCCTTTGCCCCACGGATTTGAACCTGCGATCAGGAGAGGTCTTTTGCCTGGTGGGTGAAACCGGGTCGGGCAAGACCACGCTGTCCATGATCGCCGCCGGGGTTCTCGATCCCGACCAGAGTCACCGTGTCTTCGACGGCAGGGATATGGACGAATGGAGGAAGAGAAGCTATCGCTCCCTGGCAAGAAGAATCGGGGTGATCTATCAGAACCCAGCAGAAGCGGTCAGCCACCGCCTGTCTGTTTTCGATATCGTGGCGGAGCCACTTAGAATTCAGGGGTCTGTCCGAGGAAATGAAGAAATTAAAGAGCGCGTCAAGAATGTCCTTGCTGATGTGCGGCTTTCCACGGAACCAGCGTTTCTTAAACGCTATCCCCATGAGCTCAACATGGGGGCCGTCCAGCGGCTCTGCATAGCCCGTGCGCTGGTATTGGAACCCTCATTGCTTGTGGCGGACGAGCCGACCAGTTCCCTGGACCCGAGCGTTCAGGCCAAGGTCCTCAAGCTCCTTCTGGACCTGCAGATCGAAAAGGGGCTTACCATGCTCTTCGTGACTCATGATATCGGGCTGGCGCGCAAGATCGGAGACCGGATCGGCGTCATGCTGGCCGGCAGTATTGTCGAGGTGGGGCCGTCCGCGCAGGTGCTGGGCAAACCGCTCCACCCTTATACAAGGCTCCTGATACGGAGCGCCGCCGGGGAGGTCGATGGCCTTCCCCTGCAGGTGAATGCGCCCCCGCAGAGCGGATGCCCGTTTTCCCCGCGATGTGTACACACTGTTTCATCGTGTTTTTCCGAAACACCGCCATTGGCAAGTCCTGATGGAATGTATCATCCTGTGAGGTGCTTCCGACCCCAAATGAAGGCGAACGCGGCCCCTGCAGAAAATGAGATCTCTTCAAACACTTCCTTTTCGGCGAGGGATTGAATTCAATATTCACTAAAGGAGGACATAATGAGTGAGAAAATAATAACCGAAGAAATGATTAAACAAACGACCAATTTTCATGGCCACTGGTGCCCCGGCCTGGCCATAGGCATCCGGGCCGCCGAATGGGCTTTAAAGGAAATGGGTAAGGCGCCGGATGAGGAGATCGTGGCCGTCGTGGAAACTGACATGTGCGGCGTAGATGCTGTCCAGTACCTGACCGGCTGCACCTTTGGAAAAGGCAACCTGATCCACAAGGACTATGGGAAGAATGCCTTCACCTTTTACCGCAGACAGGACGGCAAGGCGGCCCGCCTGGTCGCACGGCCTACCATTTACGGCGATACCGGGGCGACCATGGGAAAGCTTCATCGAAAGATGTTGGAGCAGGGCATGACTGAAGAAGAGGAACAGGTCTGGCGCGAAACACGGGCCGCGGTCTCCAAACGCATCATGGAATCCGACCTGACGGATCTCTTTGAGGTCAAAACACCGGTTGACCCTGTTCCTAAAATGGCGCGGATATTGGCTCCCATGGTGTGCGAATCCTGCCGGGAGACGGTCATGGAAACGCGTACGCGCCATTTCGGGGGCCAGCTGCTGTGCATCCCATGCTTTGAAACCAGAGAAAAACGATAGCAAGAGAAACAAAAACATGCAAAGTATCCTAAAGTAAGCTATATAGTAAACTTGAAAACGTAGCGAGCTATTTATGAAGCGTATTTGCGTGATAGACGGTCAAGGCGGGGGAATCGGGGCCACGATAATCAAGGCGCTAAAGAATAAATGCGGCGAGACCATCGAAATACTGGCGCTAGGGACAAATGCTGTCGCCACCTCCCAGATGCTAAAGGCCGGTGCTAACCGGGGCGCCACGGGGGAAAATCCCGTGGTCCGGACCGTTCCGATTGTGGACCTGATCCTTGGCCCGGTTGCCGTCACATGGCCGAATGCCATGATGGGAGAGGTGACCCCCCGCATGGCCGAGGCGATCACTTCCAGCCGGGCGCCAAAGGTCCTCATCCCTTTACACCAGGAAAACATCTTTCTGGTTGGTGCAAGCAGGGAACCCCTGCCACATCTAGTTGAGGCCATGGTGGGTAAACATGTGAAGGAGGTCTTGAAAAATGTGTGAAGCGAACGCGTTTTTATTAAGGGAAGGTAAAGAAGAATTGCTCCTGGAAGGAGTGGATATCCTCCAGCCTGAAGGGGATGGAAAATACCGTCTGGTTAACATTTTCGGGGAACAGAAGATCATTACGGGAAAGCTCAAGGAAATGAACTTAGTCAATCACAGAATCCTGTTCGAAGATTGATTAGGATGAGGTACATAAACGGATTATTCACTGTCTTCGATCGCCGCATTCAGGCCGTATCGATCTTCCACATCTTTCAGGGGTCGAAGAGGGCCTGACAGCAGAGGCCACACACCGGCCTTTTCATCGTATTTCCTGTCTCGGTCTTTTGGGGCGTTCGCAACGGTCTATTGACGAATCACAAAAAATTTTTTTACTGCAATAACAGGGGATTAAAGGGTATCGGAATCTTGGGTTCGTACATCGACCGCTTTGGGGAGCCAGCATTTAAAAAGGGGCCATTTTGAGGCCCCTTTTTAAATCTTCGTCCATGG
>Ga0209536_100016995_pt1 | contig 10329 bp, 7 predicted proteins | sample DeeMarSeWOR28_12_FD_187461 | JGI IMG/M metagenome (GOLD analysis project Ga0209536, IMG submission 187461) | Marine sediment microbial communities from White Oak River estuary, North Carolina - WOR-2-8_12 (SPAdes) (version 2) | ecosystem: Environmental > Aquatic > Marine > Intertidal zone >... | reverse complement strand
CGAGCTTCGGGACTTGATCGGGGTCCTATGCTGTCGCAGCATTTGGCTTTCATCCGCGGGTCTGTGGACTTACACTTCGGGCGCGCGGGGCAGGCGGAACGATGAGGACTAGAGGGCAATGAAAGTACAGCAGACGCAGCGTGGTTCCTTCCTCGTACGGGTCGTTTTGGCTTCCGTGCTCGCCTCGTGCGGCGGGGAAAGTGCTGCCGGCACCACCGAGGAGGTCAGCGCGCCGGACGCGCTAGGGGCGTATGCAATCGGGCATACGGCGTTCACGCTGGTCGACGATGCGCGCGACGGTCGTGAGCTGATCGTCGATGTTTGGTATCCGGTCGATGAGGCCGATGCGGCAGCCGAACCGGTGACCAGGTACCCGCTCCAGGGCGGCATATCGCTCCCTTCGGATCTGGCGGTGGACGACCTTCCCGTGTCGTCGGCCGATGGACCCTTGGCGTTCTTGGTTTTCTCGCACGGCTTTGGCGGGATCAACACGCAGTCCACCCCGCTGATGGAAACCTTGGCCAGTCACGGCTTCATCGTCGCTTCGCCAGAGCACACCGGAAACACCGCGCTCGACCAAAGTGATCCAGCCCCCGCAGAAAAGCGTGTGCTCGATGTCTCTGCGCTGATCGACGAGATGTTCGAGCGCTCCAAGACCAGTGGAGATGCGTTCGAAGGCCGCATCGACGAGTCCAAGGTCGGCGTCCTTGGGCACTCCTTTGGTGGAAGCACGGCCCTTGGCACGGTAGCTGGCTGGGCTGGCGCCGACCCGGACCCGCGAGTCAAGGCCATCGGTATCATCGCCGGCGGCGTCGGCGCCAACAACTTCGGCGAAGAAGCCCTCGCGACGGTGACCGAACCTACCATTCTCCTCGTCGGCACCTTGGACCCGGGCGCGCTCGAGAACCACGACTATGTGTTCGATCGGATGCCCAATGCCGAAGCGCTCTTCAAGGTCGAAGTCATCGGTGCAAATCACACCCACTTTGCCAATGTCTGCGAGATCGGGGATTTCCTCCTGGACGTCCTGATGCTCGCTCAGGATTCCTGGTCAGGCCTCGGCGCTGCCGCGCTGATTCAGCCCTACAACGACACCTGTACCGACGAGGTGTTCTCGATCGCCGAGGCGCAACGGCTTCAGAACCTGTACATGGTCGCCCACTTCAAGCGTTTTCTGCTCGACCAGGTCGGCTACGACGAGTTTTTGTCAGCGGAATACGCCGAGGAAAATGAGCCTGATGTGACCTTCGTCGCGCGGTAAGGTCGCTCGGCGAGCCTCGAACACGTCGTCCAAACGGGTGAAGTGAATAGGCTCCGTTGCGGCCACGTACGAATGCGGGCATACAGACCCCGCCTCGGTGTCGAGGTGCTGGAATGAAAGAGGATAATCGATGTTGAAAGAGTTCAAAGAGTTCGCCCTCAAGGGCAACGTGATGGACATGGCCGTGGGCATCATCATTGGCGCGGCCTTCGGGAAGATCATTGCTTCGCTGGTCGGTGACGTGCTGATGCCAGTGATCAGCCTGTTCACTGGGGGCTTCGACGTAAGCCAGAGTTACATCCTGCTCGGGGATGGAAGCTACGAATCGCTTGCGGCCGCTCAAGAAGCAGGCGCCGCGGTGCTCAAGTACGGGTCCTTCCTGATGTCGGTCTTCGACTTCGTGATCATCGCGTTCGTGATCTTCATGATGATCAAGGGCATGAACTCGCTTCGAAAGAAGGAAGAGGCCGCCCAAGAGGCAGCTCCTCCGCCACCGCCCAAAGAGGAAGTGCTTCTCGAAGAGATTCGCGACCTACTCGCCAAGCAGTAGCCGCGCGAAACATGGACGGGGCGCTGGGTTCGCTCGATCTCGTCGAGGGAACCCGCTGCCCCGCTACATGAACGTGTAGACCAAGCTGAACAAGGTGGTGGTGTCGACCTTGACGAGAGCTGGGCCTGGCGGGAGGCGATCGTAGAGCATCAGGAAACGGGCTTCGAAGGCTAGCTTGTCGGTGAGCTTCGAGAGCAGCGCGGCGGTCAGATAAATGCGGATGTCTTGGAATGGCAGCGCGTTTTGAACCTCGACCTTGTTGAGGTTGTAGATGGTCACGATGCTCGCGAGGAATTCGACGTGCTCGTTGAGCCTATTCTCGTAGTCGAGCGCCGCCAAGAGGCCCTGAATGTTCGAGTTGCTGGTGAGGTCCGAAGGCGGTTGGTAGTTCTCAAACGTATAGCTGTAGCCGATGCGCCCGGCGAAGTAGTGCTTGTCGGTTTTGATGAACGCCCGGAGGTAACCGGCGTTGGCCAGCAGCTGGGCGCGGAAGCCGGCGAGCGGATCCCAGCGATAGGAAAGCCCGGCCCAGACAGCGTCCTTCTCGGTGAAGAAGTAGTCGTACCGGGAGGCGAAAAAGAACTGCCGCGCTACGGTCGTGTAAGGGTCCGGTAATGCAACGGCCGCCCGGCCGAAGTTGAAGAGCGCCCCCAAGGTCAGCCGATGGTCCGTCTTCGCGAGGACGACATCGGAGCCGGCATTGACATTCCACGAACGGGTGTTACCGGTGTTGATCGCGCCACCGGCGTTGAGGGTCCAATCGACTTCGAGCTCCGGCTCTGCTTCCGGAACCTCTTCGGCGGCATCGGCTTCGGGAGCCGCCAAGAAGGTTGCATCGCCGGCCGCTTCGGTCTTACCCGCGCTGACGTCGGCCGCGACGCTATCCGGAATCTCCTCCTTCTGCGCCGATGCGCTGCTTCCCCACGTCGCGAACGCCATTACGACGAGCACGGGGCGCGGTCTGATGAGCCTTGACGGTACACACATTCCCTTCATCCCAACCTCCCAATGCGGGCAATCTGCTGAATTCGGCGAATCATAGTTGAGCGCGCGCGTCGCGCCAAAAAACCCTCGAGGTTGTCCCCGCCTCGTCCTGTGATAGAAAACCACGGTGGTCTGCGACTCGAAGGCTGTGAGACGAAATGCCTGAAGACGCTTTTGATTTCATCGTGGTCGGGGCAGGGTCAGCAGGCTGCTGTCTTGCCAATCGCCTATCTGCAGATCCGGGGAACCGGGTTTTGTTGTTGGAGGCTGGCGGCAAGGACAGTAGCCCACTGATCAAGATGCCCATCGGCTTCACCCAGCTGATGTACGACGCGAAGACGACGAACCTCTACAAGACCGAGCCCGAGCCGCACCTCAACAACCGCGAAATGAGCGTGGTGCGCGGCCGGGTTCTTGGTGGCTGCAGCTCGATCAACGGAATGGTCTACATGCGCGGTCAGCGACAGGACTATGACGACTGGGGCGCGCTCCCAGGATGCCAGGGCTGGTCGTACAAGAACATGCTTCCCTACTTCAAGCGCTCGGAGAACTTCGAGCCCGGCCCGGCCAACGAGTATCACGCCAAGGGTGGCGAGCTGAACGTCACGCACGTCCAGATGAAATACGACATCAGCGACGCGTACATCGAGGCGGCCGTAAGCGTTGGCATTCCCCGCAACGACGACATCAACGGCGAGAAGCAAGAGGGCATCGGCTACGTCCAGGTGAATATGAAAGGCGGTCAACGCTGGAGCTCGGCCGACGCGTTTCTAAGCGCGGACGTAAAGAAGCGACCGAACCTCACCATTGTGATCAAAGCCGTCGCACAGCGCATTTTGCTCGAAGGGAAGAAGGCCATTGGCATCGAGTACAAGGACGCGAAGGGCAAGGTGCACCGGGTTAACGCCCATCGCGAAGTCGTGCTCTCTGCTGGCACCTACAACTCGCCGCCGCTGCTCGAGCAGTCCGGGATTGGCAACCCGGAAGTGCTTTCCAAGCTCGGCATCGAGCTGAAGCATGAGCTTCGCGGCGTTGGCGAGAACCTTCAAGATCATTTTCAGATCTGGGTTCAGCAAGGTGTGAAGACCAAGCACTGCCTTTCGGAGGACGGGAAATTCCCCCGAGTCGTCCTCGCCGTGCTGAAGTACATGTTCATGAAGAAGGGACCGCTCACGATGCCGGCTTGCAACGTGGGTGGCTTCGTGCCGAACGAGGGCGCGGAACGTCCGATTTTTCAGATCCACTTCACACCTGGCGCGGGTGGGATGGATGCCGACGGCAAGATGGTGGCGACGCCCGATCCCGGGGTGAACTCGACGGTCTGCATCATTCGCCCGACTTCGCGTGGGAGCGTGCATGCGCGCAGCACCGATCCGACAGCCTTCCCGAAGATCATCCACAACTACTTGTCGACCGATCACGACCGTGAGCTAGCCATCGAGGGATTCAAGCTGCAGCGAAAGATCTACCAGTCAGAGGCGTTCAAGCCGCACGCCACTTACGAAATATTGCCCGGCGACTCGGTGCAGAGCGACGAAGAGATTTTGGAGTTCTGGAGGACCGAGGGGATGAGCGTGTATCATCCGGTTGGCTCCTCGAAGATGGGCTCGGTGGAGGATCCGACGGCCGTGGTCGACAACGAGCTCAGGGTGCACGGGATCGAGGGGTTGCGGATCGCGGACGCGTCGATTTTCCCCTTGCTGCCCTCAGGCAACACACACGCTCCCACGGTTGCGGTTGCGGAGCGGGCTGCGGATCTGATTCTTGGAAACCCGATGGCGTGAACTTGTAGGACTCGACCCCCAGGCGCGTTCCGCGGCTGGGTGCTCGCTCTGCCAAAGAAGCGCCTTGATTTCACTAGATTGGCTTCACGGGACGAATCCGCGCTGGCCGAGGCCGGACATCGGGCTACGCTTGATTTCATTGGAGAGCCATTGATGATCCCAGAAGAGTCAGTCGCCTACGCGCTCGCAGCATGGCAGCGTTTTGACGATCATGTTCCGCCGGGCCTGCTGCGAGCGGTGGCCGGTGCGTTTGTGTTGGTGGCCGCCTCGGACGGCGAGCTCACCAAAGCAGAGGCAGATCGTTTTCTCGAGACCTTGGCTTCCAAGGCCGATGTCTTCCCGAGAATCGATTTCGACGAGCTCTCCCAAGCCTTCGGTGACTTGTCTGAAGTCATGCTCTCCGATCCCGAAGACGGAACGCGCCTCGCGCTGAGCTGTGTGGCCCGCGCCAAGGGCGTTGCGAAACACGCGGAGCTCGTCATGGGTGCCGCCGAGATCGCAGCCTCTGCGGACGGACGCATCAAGTCAGTCGAGCAGAGCGTGTTGCGAGATATACGGGTTGCGCTCGGACTTGCTGGGTCGGACGCCTAGCGGCGTGCGACCCGAGGGTTTGCGTGGCGCGGTTTGGGGGGAATGCCGCTGTCGGATGGCCATCGACGTACACCCGCAATGCTTATCGTGCTAAACAGCGCCGAGACGCGCCTGTAGCTCAGCTGGATAGAGCGGTGGCCTTCTAAGCCGATGGTCGGGGGTTCGAGTCCCTCCAGGCGCGCCAGTTTCTACGTTCGGCGGCTGATCATGAGGGTGGCCGCTTCGGTTTTTCTGGCCACTTGAAGTGCTAGTTTGCCGAAGAGGCGTTTGGACCGTTCGTGCTGGAGACCGAGGATGATGAGGTCGTGGGGGCCGGCCTCGTTGATTAGGGCTTCCAGGGTGTGGTCGGATTCGATGAGCTTGGCGTCGGGGGTGCCGTAGGTTTCTTCTTCGGCGAAGATTCGGAGAGCGCGCTCTAGCTGCGCCTTCGCGGAGGCGGTGAGGCGTTGGTCGGTGACTTGGATGAAACGGACGTTGGTGAAGCCGGCGCGGCCCAGGCTACCGAGGAGCCTGGCGCGGAGGGCATCGTGGCCGCCTCTGCCGCCCACTGGTACGATGATTCTCGTTTCGTCGCTCAGGGACCAGGCTTCCGGAGCCCGAAGGACGACGACGTCGCATTCGACTCTGTTGAGCAGGTTCTCGATGTGTTGGACGTTCTCGGGGTGTTCGAGGGAGGAGAAGCCGACGAGGAGGCTTTCGCAGGAGCGCGCTCGGGCGACGCGGACGATTTCGTTCCAAGGGTTGATCGCGATGGTCATGAGCGCCTCGGGGGCGTGGCCCGCCGCCAGCGAAGCGCTCATGGCTTGGCCGACGACGGTTTGCGCGTCCTCGAGTGCTTTCTCGGTTTCGGCTTGGGCAGCTGCGAAGTCGCTCGGACGGCGCACGACGGTGAGAAGGAGGACGCGGCCGACGACTGGGATGGCGAGCGCGTTGGCGAGGCGGACCAGGCGTTGGGCGGTGCCAGGGTTGGCTACAGGTACGAGCACGAGCGGGCTCAGGCCCCGGAGGACGCCGAGGCGCGGGTCGAGTGCTTCGGCGAACGCGTCCATGGCTTGGGCACGGTTGGCGAACAAGGCGTAGTAGAGAATTACGCCGAGGCCGAGCCAGACTGCGACGATGCCGCCGGCGCCGGGGACGGCGACCGCCTGGTAGATCGCGAGGGTGGCACAGGCCAGACCTCCGATCACGGGGATCGCAGGGAACCAAGGTGTTTGAAACGGCGCCTTGGTGCGGCTGCGTTGGCGCGCGAGCAGGCTGGTCCAGTGCACGAGCGCAAACGAGATCAGGAAGATGAGGCTGGCCGCCGCGCCCGCCGCGCTGACGTTCGGGACCATCAGGAGGATGAAGGCCATGGCGAGAGCGGTGGCGTAGATCGCCATGACGGGGGTGCCCCGGCTTGGATGACGTTGCTGAAGGACGCGCGGGAGAGTTCGGTCGCCGGCCATGCGAAGCGAGATTCGGCTCGCGGCGAGCACGTTGGCAGAGAGCGCCGACAGGGTGGACAGAATCGCAGCTACGATCACGAGCCAGTAACCGATGGCGCCTGCGAAGTTGTAGGCGGCGTCGGCCATGACCGTGGCCGGGTTCTCGGCGCTCATCCTGGAGATGCTGCTGCCGGGCGCCACCCCGACGGTAGAGACCAAGAAGAGCAGGGGGATGTACACGCAAAGGGCGATGCCGAGGGAGCTGAGCATGGCGCGCGGAATGTTGCGCTCCGGCTCTTTGACTTCACCCCCGACGGTGGCGATCAGATCGAAGCCTTGAAGCGCGATGAAGGTAAAGCCCATGGCCGTCAGGAGTCCGGTAGCTCCGTTTTCAAAAAAGGGGGTGAGGCCGCGCTCGACGGTCCCGCCTGGGGAGCTTCCGAGGGCCCATGCGCCGGCGAGCATGAGGATGCCGAAGACGACGAGCTTGCCGATGGTTTCGACCTGGCCGCCGCCTTCGGTCTTGCGAAGGAGCATGAGGCTGTAGGAGCCCGTAGCCAGGACGGCGAGGATACTGAGCGTCGCGCGGCTGTGGAGCCAGGCCGGGTCTGAGCCGGTAAGGGCGACGGAGAGCTCACTCGCGGCCAAGACCGCGTATTCGGCAAAGCCGAGCGCGTATAGGACCCCGGCAACGATGTACGCGAACCAGAGGACCCAGCCGACGCCAAAGGCGGAGCGGACCGTGAGCACTTTCTTGGCGAAGGTGTACGCGCCGCCCGATTCCGGGAACATCGACGCCATCTCGGCGAAGCTCAGGGCGGTCATGATTGCGAGGGCGCCGTTCAAGGCGAACGCGAGGATGGTGCTCGCGCCTGTTTCGCGAAAGGCTGCGCCCGCCAAAACGAGAATGCCACCGCCAACGATGGCGCCCAAACCCACGCCCGTTGCCTGGACGAGGTCCAGATGTCGGCGCGGTCCACGCTCGTTTGCAGATGACACGGGGCCGAAGATAGGCGGGAGCGTTCAGAACGCCAAACAGACGGCGTCTATGGGGCTCGAGCTGCGTTTACGTACCCCGTTTCAGACGCCAAGACGAACTCGTTGAGGCGGCGTGCGAAGTCTTGCTGCGCCTCGGGCGTGTCGAGGTTTCGGAAGTGGCTGGCTTCGCGATTGACGAAGAGCAAAGCGATCACGTAGTCATACACGGCGTTCGCCGCGCCGAGGTCGGCGACGAGGCTCTGAGTCTGCGCGTCGACTAGCGTGATGATGTCGACTTTGCCCCGGCGATAGAGGTCGGTGACGAGCACCAGGTTGTTGGCCGCCGCGACGGCGGCTTTTCGCGTGAGCTCCACCGTGGCCAGCGCCGCAGCGGCGCTGTAGAGCTCGGTCCGTACGCCCGTGTCGATGTTTTGCGCGACGCGCTCGAGCTCGGCAGTCAGTCGTTCGACCAAGATCGCGCTCCGTCGCATGTCCGCGACGCCCGAGCCGCCGCGAGACAGCGGAATGGCCAAAAAGAGCCCGACGTCCCATCCAAACTTGTCGGGCTGCGGAATGCCGAGCGCTTCGAGGTTCGGTGGCGTGACCGCGCCCTCGCCCTCCCGCCAGAAATCGTGCTGGACACCGCCCTCTACGAAAAACTCCGGCAACCAGAGCTCCCGCGTCCGGCCTTCGTTGATGCGACGTTCCGCGGCTCTCTGCGCCTCGACCTGACGGGCCTCAGGCGAGTTGCGAAGCCCTTCGCGAACCATGAAGTCCCTGAGCTTTTCGAAGGACCATGGGTCGTTCATGTATTTGCCGATCGGATCTTCGGGCGCCTGCGTGCGGCCCGACTCGTCGACCGGCAGGTCGATGGGCGCAACGGGTCGCTCCGAGGGACGGTTGAGCACGCGGTTGAGCTCGATTTTGCTCTGGCTCACCAGGGCCCGTGCGTCGACGACCGAAGCCTGGTTGTCGGCAAGCGTGACCTGCCAGCGGTAGAGCTCACTCGCATTGGCGACCCCGACTTCGAGCCGAAGGCGAGCCAGATCGAGGTATTCACGGGTGAGTTGAATATTCCTGCGCTGAATGCGCTCCTGTGCCTCAGCGCGAAGGACGTCCACATAGGCCACGCCCGCGCTCAGCATGATGTCGAGCACGTCGGTGAAGTAACCGTACTCACGGCCTTGCTGCGAAAGCTTGCGCGCCTTGAACCGCGTCCAAGCTCGCTCCGAATAGATGCTTTGGCTTGCACGGGCGAACGTAGATGCCTGCCATTGAGCAAGCTGACCGCCGGCGATGATCCGATCCGGGTCCCGGTTGACGATGCCAACTTCCAGCTGGCCCTGGGGAAGCAAGGGACCTCGTTCGACTTTCACGCCCTCCTCGCCCGCCTCGACGAACTTCGAGGAGACCAGCAGATCCAAGTTCTTGTCGACCGCTTCCTTCATGGCGCGACTCATCTGCAGGCGGTTCTCCGCGGCGGCCTCTTCTTCGTTCACCAAGTCCGCCTCGAGCAGAACCTCGAAGGTCGGACGGACGCCGACGGCCCGCGCGGCTTGCACGTTGATCTGCAAGTCCTCGCGTTCCTCGAAATCGACGTGAATCTGTGATGCAGGCCGGCCCTCGAGAATCAGGTCGAGGTTGAGCGCTGCTCGTTGAGCCCTTCGCTCGTCGTTGTTTGGTGACCGAATCGACATCATCGCGCCCTGGTCGAGCCAACGAGGACTTACCGCGATGTTCGGAATGCGGCGCTTGGTGATCTGATCGAGCAGCCGACTGCGATCTTCCAGGCTCACCTGCCGCATCGCGGCGAGGATCAGGCCATCAGTCGTCCTTGGAATCGCCGCCAGCAAGGCCTCCACCGTCGGCTCAGCGATCGCGACGGTGACCGTCTGGGCACCCGTCATCGAGGAAAGCATCGCGCGCTGCGACTCCTCGGCGAGAAGGACGATCCGTTTCGAGCCGGCGACCTCTGTCAGGCGTGCAGCCTCGTCGCGGATGTCTAGCTCTTCGCTGATGTAGCAGAGGTTTCGTCTTCCACTGACGTCCCCTCTGCGAGGCAGCCCTTGTTGCTGCGCTTCGATGACGAAGGGGAGAATCGTTGGCTTGGGAAGGTCTTTGTGTGCGGCAACGGCGAGGACTGTAAGGTGTCCGAAGCCGAAGACAGCGGTGATTTCGGGATCCGAGTAGGCCTCATCGAGCTGACGCTCGACCCCGTCGGCCGTCCAGTCACCCTCAAAGCTCAGCGGCACTAGAACGACGTCGAAGCGATCGGAGAGCTGCGTTCTAATTTCGCGCGACAAGTCTTCAATGACGGCGTCGAAGACCGGGGAGGGCCCGTCGAACACCGCGGTCACTTTCACCTGAGGCTTCTCAGATTGCGCGCCGGCGAGCATGGGCGTCATGAGCAGGGCAATGAGGGACAGGCAACGCAGCCGCATAGGGGCCGCAGCATAGTCTACGAGTCTCTGATTCCCTAGGCGGTCTTGCGAGAATTCCCCGCCAGGGAGCGCTTGCACGGTGCTACTTTGCCTTGGCAACGCGGGTTGGCCTGCCTATGCTCCGGCGTCGCCACGTGTCCCACGGACGCCCCCGAGTTTCGCCTTGCAGACGGAATCCTCCATGCCCCCAAGAACGCTTTTCCGCGGCCTGCTCGCGGCGCCCTTCGTGCTCACGGTTGCGATGCTCTTCTCCTGCAATGAAGAGGCGGCCGTCGTACCCGAGCCCCCGCCGAGGCCGATCAAAATTTACAGGCTC
>Ga0209536_100016994_pt1 | contig 10329 bp, 7 predicted proteins | sample DeeMarSeWOR28_12_FD_187461 | JGI IMG/M metagenome (GOLD analysis project Ga0209536, IMG submission 187461) | Marine sediment microbial communities from White Oak River estuary, North Carolina - WOR-2-8_12 (SPAdes) (version 2) | ecosystem: Environmental > Aquatic > Marine > Intertidal zone >... | reverse complement strand
AGGACTGGACAAGCAGGTGTGTGAGGGATCGAGTATACTGATGAGTGATGCGAACAGGGGAGGCAGTTCATCCTCCATAACCTGGTCAGGTGGTTTGGGAACTTTCACGCCAAGTACGAGCACGTTGCTGGCGACCTATAACCCAGATCCGACAGAGACAGGAACGACAGTGACCTTATACATTACGACAGATAATCCAGCAGGACCGTGTAATGCAGCGATTGATTCTGTGGATGTAACCATTGATATAGCCCCCACAGTGAATGCCGGCGCTACAAAAGTGGTTTGCGGGCTGGATAGTGTGCGATTAACCGACGCAAGTTTTGGCGGATCGACCACCTCCGTTTCCTGGTCCGGAGGAGCAGGAACCTTCTACCCGGATGCTACAACCATTAATGCAGTATACTTCCCTGATGCCAGTGAAATTGGTACTACTATTGTGCTTACGATATCGAGTAATGATCCGGCAGGACCATGTGAAATTGTAACTGACGAGGTGGATGTTATTATTAATGTGCCACCAACTGTAGATGCGGGCACAGATCAAATCGTCTGTGAATTATCCGATATAACTGTAACTGGAACGATCGGTGGAGGAGCTTCCTCCGCTACCTGGTCAGGAGGGCTGGGAACTTTTGTAAATGAAAACTTGTTCATCACAGATTATATACCCGATTCGACGGAAATAGGGACAACCGTAACCTTACGCTTAACCACCAATGATCCGGCAGGGCCATGCGTTGCTGTATTTTCTGAAGTGGATATTACTATCGATGAAGCACCGCTTGTGGATGCAGGTCTGGATCAGGCTATCTGTATAGGTGATACTTTATTCCTCAATGGATCATTAGGAGGATCAGCTTCCTCTGCGACATGGTCGGGTGGAATAGGGACATATTCCAATATTAATGACCTGAACGCATATTATTTGCCTGATACCACAGAGCGGGGATCCCAGATCATATTTACATTGACCACGGATGATCCTGCAGGACCTTGTCCCGCTTCGGATGATAAAGTTTTCCATACGATTAATGCATTACCGAATCCGACATTCTTTGGGCTTGATCCACAGATGGCTATCAATGATCCACCAGTAGACCTTAATGGATCACCATCAGGTGGTTTATTTACGGGTGTTGGAATTAATCCTCCCGGGTCGAATACGTTTGATCCAGTTGCGGCAGGACAGGGAATGACCTATGTTACCTATACCTACACTGATGCTAATGGATGTACTAACCTTTACCAGGATTCAACCTTTGTCAATCCGTTACCTGATATAGAATTTGGTGGTCTGGAGTTTGCATATTGCGAATTTGATGATCCAGCCATGCTAATCGGTACCCCGGTGGGAGGAACATTTTATGGGCCCGGTACGTATCAGGCGGGAGGTAACTGGTATTTCGATCCTGATGTTGCCAATGTGGGTAACCATACAATTCAGTATGTATTTACTGATCCATTTGGAGTAACGGATACCACTGAAGGATATACCCGGGTACTCCCGGTTCCGATAGCAGACTTTACCTTTGATGTAAATAATACCTGTGTTGATGATTCTATTCCATTCGTTGATCTATCTTCTATCGATACATCCGTATTGTATGACAGCATAGCAAATTATACCTGGATATTCCCGGATACGATATATTCTTCACAAAATCCGGTGCATAAATTTGCAGAACCTAACATTGAAGCTATCCTCCTTAGGGTTGAATCTCAAGGATTCTCCACAAAATCCTGTACAGCTGAAAAACTGAGTCAGGTGTATGTTGGAGGTATCCCTGAAGTTGATTTTACTTCCGAGTTGATCTCTGAAGGATCGATTACCAATTTTTATTCGGATATAACATTCTCAACCAGTGAGCATGAGTTTAACAACAGTGATGTTGCGCAATGGTTATGGGATTTCGATGATGCCGGTGCTACTTCCACTTTACAGGATCCTTCCTATACCTTCACTGGAGCAGGGCAATATAACGTTTCCCTCAGTGTGGTATCAAACCGTGGCTGTCCAGGGGATACCATTAAGATAGTAAGCATAGTTCCATCCATATCCGTACCTGGTACAGGTATGCTTTGCGAAGATTTTGAAGCAGATAATGGCGGTTGGGCGAGATCTCCAAATCCAGCAGTAGAAAATAACAGTTGGGAACATGGTACTCCCGGTGGTAACATTATTAATTATGCATCCTCAGGAACATCAGCCTGGGTAACACGGCTCAATGAACCCTATTATGATGGAGAGAAATCCTACCTGATAACGCCAGCCTATGATATTTCCGCATTGCAAAGGCCAATGTTAAGTTTCAATTACTGGTCTCATCTTGTTGGAACCGATGGTGTGGTACTGCAATATTCAGATGATGGCGGTTTATCATGGAATGTCGTCGGTTCACTCACGGGTGAACAACCCTACGGCATCCGATGGTGGGGGAATGAATGGTGGTACAACCAGGAGAACATATCTGCTGATCCGGGTGAACAGCAACTGGATCCGACCAACAATGTTGGATGGACCTTGGAATCGGGTGGCTGGGTAAATGCCAGGATACCACTTGATCAAATCCCGACAAGAAGTACGAATCCGATTATATTCAGATTTGCCTTTGCCAGCGTTGAAACAAGTATACCCAACACTTTTGACGGGTTCGCGATAGATGACTTCTGCATTGGCAACAGAACCAGGAATGTTTTAGTAGAACACTTTGTGAATTTTGAACTCAATACCACACAGGAAACCAGGGACCTTTATGATGAGGTAATTGACTATCTGCCAAACGAATTGGTTTATGTAGAGTTTCATCATGGCTATCAAGAGGGTGACCTCCTGTATAACGAAAATCAGATCCTTGGAGACAGGTCCAATTACTACAGTGCGTATGGGGCAACAAATACTTCATTCAAGTCATTTGTAGATGGCATCCCACAAACTGATGGGCAAGTTGTTGATTATTATGAAGTTATGTATCGTGCATTGAAGGATCCTAAGGTAGATATTATCATTACAGTGGATAGTACAGCAGGAATTGAACCTGATCGGATTGAAATCCATGTTCAGGCCAATGCCTTAGAACCTATATCCGATGATGTTAGCTTGTTTATTACACTTGTCGAGGATAATTACGGTAAATTCTTCCCTGAATATGGTGTGACGGTGAAGAATCTCGCTCGGGCAATGTTCAGGGATGCTCCTCCTTATACGGACGGCTTGTCAGGTGTTAATATATCAGCACCATGGAATCCTGGCGATCCGGAAAAAGTATTCCATGTAAATCCAGGCGAGACATTAACTGGTTTCCCGACCTACAATGATGATGAATACTGGGTGGTTGCCTATATTCAGGATAACCAGACCAATGAGGTCCTTCAGGCCGAGATTGTTAAAGTTGATAATGATAAAAGCGTAATTACTGACCTGGAAGAAGATGTAGCCAGAGGTATTCTGGAAAATGTAAACATCTATCCGCAACCGGCCAGGGAATATGCCATTGTTGAGTTTGGCGATTATATCAGCCAGGACTATGATTGGGAGATCATGGATCAACGCGGAGTGGCTATTGGACGTGGAAGGGTAGAAAAAGGATCAAAAGGATTCGAAATCGATACAAGTCTTCTGCCTGACGGAATACACTTCTTGCTAATAGGCGATAAGGAAGGACTTAAATTGCATAGAAAGCTGACAATCATACATTAGAAAAAAAGGCCGCCGGATTCCGATGGCCTTTTTTTAACTCTTTCACACCTCAGTCTTCCAGATTTTTCGGCTGGACGTAAAATCTTTGACAGGCTTAGCAATACTCCTCAAATACGTCGATCAGATGATCGGCAATCATTTGAGCCGGACGTCCTTCGATATGATGTCTTTCAATAAAATGTATCAGTTCACCATCCTTAAACAATCCTATGGAAGGAGAGGAGGGCGGATACGGCAAAGTGTATTCCCTGGCTTTTGCCGTAGCTTCCATGTCCACTCCGGCAAAAACAGTTAACAGGTGATCCGGTTGTTTGGACGCATTGGTCAATGCCATTTTTACGGCAGGTCTTGCCATGCCTGCTGCACATCCATACACGGAGTTGATTACCATAAGACTGGTGCCTTTGTCATGCTCTATACTGTCAATAACTTCCTCCGCAGTTTTTAATTCTTTAAATCCTACCTCTGTTAAATCGGCCCGCATCGGGGCCACCAAGTTTTCTGGATACATATCTTATAATTTTATAATAAACCTAATTCTAATTTGGCAACTTCTGACATCATGTCCTGCGTATACGGTGGATCAAATGTAATTTCCACAGTCACTTCGTTCACCTCAGGGATGGCTTTAACCTTTGCTTCAACATCTCCGGGTATCATCTCAGCGGCAGGACATGCCGGCGAAGTTAATGTCATTAAGATGAAAACATTATTTATCGGGAAAATGTTTATCTCATATATCAGGCCCAATTCATACACATCAACAGGGATTTCCGGATCATATACCATTTTCAGGGCCTGGACAACCTTTTCTTTTAGTTCTTTATTGTTTTGGTCATTCATATTGCAATTCCTTATGATTGACTCTGAAGTTTTGTTTTATAGGCAATTGCATACAGCCTTATCTGTTTTATCATAGATGCCAGGCCATTCGAACGTTGCGAGCCAATGAGATTGTGCATGCCAATCTTTTCAATAAAATATAAATCTGCCTGTATGATATCATCCAGTTTTTGTCCTGACAGTACCCTGATCAGCAAGCTGATCAATCCCTTGGTAATGTCCGTATTGCTGTCGGCCTTCAGTACCAGACGATCACCCGACAACTCGGCTACCAGCCATACTTTTGACTGACAACCTTTGATCAAATTCGAATCCACCTTGTATTGATCGTCAATTGGTTCCAACTGGCCTCCCAGTTCCATGATATAAAATACGGTGCTTTCCCTGTCGTCCCCCAGAATGGAGAATTCATCGATTATTTCGTCCTGTATTTTATTTAATGGCTGGTCGTTCATTTACTTTTGATTTTCACTATGCGTTTTAATTTCTCAGCAAAAATATCAATTTCTTCCTTAGTATTGTATATCGACAAAGAAGCCCTGACAGTTCCTTCAATTTTAAAAAAATCCATCAAAGGCTGTGTACAATGATGACCAGTCCGTACGGCTATGCCTGAAGCATCCAGCATCATCCCAACGTCAAAAGGATGTATATTCTCAAGGGTAAAGGAAAGTATGCTTATTTTGTCCTTTGCCGTTCCAATAAACCTGAGCCCGTCAATTTCTGATAATTTTTTAACGCCATAATCCAGCAAGCCATGTTCATAGCTGGCCATTGAGTTTTTATCCCAGGATTTGATATAGTCGATTGCCACACTGAATCCGATCACATCAGCGATATTTGGAGTTCCTGCCTCAAATTTGAATGGCAGGTCATTGTAGGTGGTTTTCTCAAATGTTACTTCACGTATCATCTCTCCACCGCCCCGGAATGGAGGTATGGATTCAAGCAGATCCTTCTTGCCGTAAAGTACTCCCACGCCTGTGGGCCCATACATCTTGTGGGATGAAAAGGCATACATGTCACAATCAAGATCCTGTACGTCAACATCCCTATGGGCTACTGCCTGGGCCCCGTCGATTACTACAACTGCACCAACCCTGTGGGCATCTTCGATTATCTGTTTAACAGGGTTGATAGTGCCCAGTGCATTTGAAACGTGGACAACACTGACAATCCTAGTCCTATTGGATAGTAATTTCAGATACTCTTCATAAATTAAGGTGCCGGTACTGTCGATAGGTGCAACTCTCAGCTTTGCTCCGGTTTCTTCACATGCAATTTGCCAGGGTACTATATTGGAATGGTGCTCCATAGCCGAGAGGATTACCTCATCGTCCTTTTTCAGCAGTGCTTTGCTGAGTGAATTGGCGGCAAGATTAATGCCGTCCGTCGTTCCATAGGTGAAAATTATTTCTTCAGTAGAGGCAGCATTGATATATTCCCGGGATTTTTTTCTTGCCAGTTCATAGGCTTCGGTGGCCTTCTCAGCAAGTGAATGGATTCCCCGGTGTATATTGGCATTATAGTTAAGGTAATAATCCCGGATGGCATTGATCACACTTTCGGGCTTCTGCGTGGTAGCTGCATTGTCAAAATAGATCAAAGGCTGTCCATTAACTTCCTGCCGGAGAATTGGAAAGTGATCCCTTACCATAGAAGGATTTATTTTCACAAGATCAGTATATGTATTTGTTTTCTGCAGTCTCAATTTCTAATCTGAGAATTGATAGCCTAATCTCTGGTTTATTTTGGCCCCGATATATTTTCTCAATTGAACAGATTCCACCTTGTCTACAATATCAAAAGCAAATGCATGCAACAATAAAGCCGTGGCCGAGTCTTTATCCAAACCACGGGATCTCAGATAAAACAACTGTTCCTCATCGATCTGGCCAGTTGTTGCCCCATGAGAACATTTCACATCGTCAGCCCAGATTTCAAGCTGCGGTTTTGTATTTATCGTGGCTGCATCAGTAAGCACCAGATTTTTATTTGATTGAAAAGCATTCGTTTTCTGTGCATTCGGACGGACATAAATCTTCCCATTGAATGTTCCCATTCCACTGTCATCTATGATTCCCTTATAGTATTCATTACTGAAGCAATGGGGTTTCTTGTGGTCAACAGTGGTATGATTATCAATATGATCGCTACCTGATACAAAATACAATCCGTAGAGATGTGATTCAAGATGCTCCTGATTCAACAGGACATTCAGGTTATTCCTCAAATGCTTCCCGCTTAATGCAAAAGTATATACATTCACGCGGCTTGATTCAGATTGATGGATATTGAAATTGTTAATGCAGACCGATTCATGACCGGTTTCCTGAACTATCTGATAATTTACTAAAGCTCCGTTCCGTGCGTAAACTTCCGTATTATGATTCCGGAATTGATGTGTTTTATCTTTTGAGAGGTATATTTCTGTTATATCCGCCTTGGTATCCGATTCGACTACAATGATCCCTTTGCTATTTATCATTACATTTTCGGAAGCATTTTCCGAAAAATGGTAAATATAGATGGGTTGGGCATCCTTTTTATGGTTAATATTCAACAGGTAACCACTGTTGAAAAAAGCATGGTTTAGTTCCAGATAGGGATCGCGGTTAATGTTCTGCTGTTCCTCTTTGAAAATCCTCAGAATGTCATCCATTCGGGGATGGGTCTCATCCAACCGATAGAACTCCATACCTTCCAGGGAATTTCCCTTACGCGAAAGATCCGATCTGAACAGACCATTCAGAAATACCAAATGTATACCTTGTTCATCATCAACCAGGGATGATTTTATCCAATGCTCGTCAGGATTTGCAGCATCTACTAAGGTAAATGAATAATCCCTGCTAATTTTTCGGCTGACATTGAAATATTTGTATTCTTCATGTTTGTTGCCAGGCAATCCTGTTTCCTTGAGTGAAGTTAAAGCCCCTTCCCTCAGGTCCTGTATCCCGGGAACAAGTTGCGGCCCCGATTTTTCAAACCTGGTGATGAGATTGTCGACAATATTTGATTGTATATCTGTTAGAGACATTTCAGGTGAATTATACTGCAGTTGTATTATATTCTTCTTTTATCCAGTCGTAGCCTTTTTCTTCAAGCTCCAGGGCAAGTTCTTTTGTCCCCGACTTCACTATCCGTCCGCCGAGGAGAACATGTACATAATCCGGAACAATATAATTCAGGAGTCGCTGGTAATGTGTCACAACAATTACTGCATTGTCTTTCGACTTCAACTTGTTAACACCATTGGCCACGATCTTTAAGGCGTCAATATCGAGTCCGGAGTCCGTTTCGTCCAGGATGGCCAGTTTTGGTTCCAAAACTGCCATTTGAAATATTTCGTTTCTCTTTTTCTCTCCTCCGGAAAATCCTTCGTTCAGTGATCGGCTCATCAACGACTGGTCAATTTCTACCAGCTGCATCTTTTCCTTAATATGCTTGAGGAAATGCACCGAATCCATTGGTTTCAAATCATTATACTCTCTGATCTGATTTATAGCAGATTTGAGGAAATTTGTGGTGCTGACGCCAGGGATCTCCACAGGATATTGAAAAGCCAGGAATATTCCTTTTCTGGCACGGTCTTCAGGACTCAGGTCCAGAAGATCCTCACCTTCAAACAGTACTTCACCGCTGTTTACCTCATATTCTTCACGGCCTGCCAGCACGGATGCCAGCGTACTTTTACCAGAACCATTCGGTCCCATAATGGCATGTACTTCACCTGGTTTTACCTCAAGGTTTACTCCATTCAGGATTTGATTATCCTCTATACTTGCTTTTAAGTCTTTTATGTGTAGCATTTATATATTTTTTCTTATCCAACACTTCCTTCCAGTGTGATTGCAAGAAGTTTCTGTGCTTCAACTGCAAACTCCATGGGTAGTTTGTTTAATACTTCCTTGGCGTAACCATTTACAATGAGTGCGACGGCCTGTTCAGTATCTATACCTCTTTGGTTGCAGTAAAAAAGCTGGTCCTCGCCGATTTTTGAAGTAGTTGCTTCATGCTCAATTTGCGCAGTATTGTTGCTGGCCTCAATATAAGGAAAGGTATGGGCTCCACACTGATCCCCCATGAGCAGCGAATCACATTGCGAGAAGTTCCTGGCATTTTCAGCCCTTTTCATCACCTTTACGAGTCCACGGTAACTGTTCTGGCTTTTCCCGGCACTGATTCCCTTTGAGACGATTCTGCTTTTCGTGTTTTTCCCCAAATGAATCATTTTGGTACCGGTATCCGCCTGCTGAAAATTATTAGTCAGGGCTACAGAATAAAATTCACCGATAGAATGATCACCCTGCAATATTACACTGGGATATTTCCAGGTAATCGCTGAACCGGTTTCAACCTGAGTCCATGATATATTTGAATTTGCTCCCCGGCAGGCACCTCGTTTTGTCACAAAATTATAAATACCACCCTTGCCTTCTTTGTCTCCCGGATACCAATTTTGTACAGTGGAATATTTAATTTGGGCATTATCAAGAGCAATCAACTCGACGACTGCGGCATGCAACTGATTTTCATCGCGCATGGGTGCCGTACATCCCTCCAAATAACTCACATAGCTCCCCTCATCGGCGACAATCAGAGTACGTTCAAATTGTCCCGTATCGGCAGCATTAATTCGAAAATAAGTTGAGAGTTCCATCGGGCAACGGACACCCTTGGGTATATATACAAATGAACCATCGCTAAAAACTGCCGAATTGAGAGTTGCAAAGAAATTGTCAGTATAGGGGACCACGGTGCCCAGATATTTCTGCACAAGTTCAGGATGATTTTGTAAAGCCTCGGAAAAAGAGCTGAAAATGATACCCAATTCGCCTAATTTATCTTTAAAAGTCGTTGCTACTGAGACACTGTCAAAAACCGCATCAACCGCAACACCAGCAAATATTTTTTGTTCTTCCAGAGGAATACCTAATTTTTCATAGGTCCGAAGAAGTTCGGGATCGACATCATCCAGGCTTTTCAGTTTATTCTTCTTTTTTGGAGCCGAATAATACACGATATCCTGATAATCTACCGGAGGATATGTGACATTGGGCCAATGTGGTTCTTCCATTCTTTGCCAGTGCCGAAGCGCTTTTAATCGCCATTCAATCATAAACTCAGGTTCGTTCTTTTTCTCTGAGATAAGTCGGATAATGTCTTCATTCAACCCTTTTGGCACAGCATCGGTTTCAATATCAGTTATAAAACCGTATTTATATTCCTGATTGGCCAGTTTTTCTAAATGTTTCTTCTCGTCTGTCATAAAATCTCCTAGTGAACCACTGAGAACATTGAGAATAAGTAAAAAGGTAAAAGTAAAATGTAATAAGGAATTTAGAGTCGTATTCGTTTATTTCACCCATACCTTATATCTTTTAACTTATTCTTTTTTCCTTTTTACTTTAAACTTTTTACTTTTCATGCTTAGTGTTTCAAGAAACTCCTCTACGCCCCACGCACAACGTCCTACTTTTTACGTCTAACTTTTAGCTTCTCACCTTTGACGTCTAACTTCCTATGATTTAATTTCCATCAATGGCATCATCGTTACATGTCTGTCTTTAAAATCCTGCAACGTTATATTATTGAAAAATTTAGTTAATTCACTCTGAATAAATTCCATCGGAGATTTGATATTACAATAATCAATCTGACCGCAATTACAATCATCCTCCATAGCACAGTCGACCAATTGGATAGGACCGTCTACTGTCTGGATAATCGTTTTGATATTAATTTCTCTCAGGGGAACGACCAGTTGGTATCCCCCCTTAACT
>Ga0209536_100016993_pt1 | contig 10330 bp, 10 predicted proteins | sample DeeMarSeWOR28_12_FD_187461 | JGI IMG/M metagenome (GOLD analysis project Ga0209536, IMG submission 187461) | Marine sediment microbial communities from White Oak River estuary, North Carolina - WOR-2-8_12 (SPAdes) (version 2) | ecosystem: Environmental > Aquatic > Marine > Intertidal zone >... | reverse complement strand
GTCCGCCTTGGGATAACCCGCTGCTACGAGCAATAAGCCACCCAGCACTGAAAAAGAGATCAGGATGCTCGCCCGGGTGTGATAAGCATCCGCCACCAGCACCTCGCTCTTCAAACGCCTGCCCTGGCGCAGCTCGTAATAGCTCGTCCCCGCCTGGATCAGCATGCTCATTACTAAAGCTGCCCCAGTCCATATACTGATTTTTGGCACAGCATCGCTCCACCACCGCTCCCAGGCTGTCACCAACAGCTGCCAGCTCGTCAGGAAGAGCAAGAAGGCGATGATCAGCGCTGCTATGGTCTCGAATTTGCGGTGACCATAGGGGTGATCGGCGTCAGCTGGCTTTGCAGCCACGTTGAGCCCCACCAGTCCCGCCAGGTTTGAGATTCCATCGAACAGGCTGTCCAGTCCATCTGCCACCACGCTGAGCGCACCAGTCGCTAAACCGGCGGCTAGCTTGATCGCCGTCGCCAGGAAATTCAACAGCATGGTCATGATCAGCACCCACCGAATCTTGTGCACATCGCGCTGTTCGGTGTCAAGATATCCATCCTCGATCCATTTTCTGGTTGGCATGATGTGATCTTAAAAATAAATGCTAAGAGCAACCTAATCGTAATTTAGGATCAGCAGCTCAGAGATTGGACCTCGCTTTGCGGGGTCGCTGCTAATATTCCTTTTCGCCTGCAGGCGTTCGATGCGAAATCCGCGGTACGCCTCTTCGAAGAAGTCATCCTTAGGGTTCACGTTATGCGGATCGGAATTGCTCAACATGAGCTTTCCTCCCCTGGCATCCAGTTGGCGGTAAAATGCTGCCAGGCGCAGCTGTTGCCGATCGTCGAATCGATTTTCAGAATAGGCCGTGAAATGTGCGGTGGTGCTGAGCGGCCTGTAAGGCGGGTCAAAATACACAAACGATTGATCATCCACTTGATCGGCCACTTTTTCAAAATCACAGTACTGAATGGTCACCTGGCTCAATAGCTGCGCCGCGCGGCGCAGATTTCCGGCGTTCAAAATTTTTGGGTTCTTGTACCTGCCCACCGGCACGTTGAACTCACCCTTGGAGTTGAGGCGGAATAGGCCATTGTATCCAGTGCGGTTCAGGAACAACATGTATGCTGCCCGGTCAGTCCATCCCGGCTCATAGGTATTAAATTGAGTGATCCGGCGTTGTTCGTTATATCGACGCCTGACGCGATAATAGAATTCACGGCGATTTGCCTCATCAAGCAGCAGGTACTGATCCTCGATTTCCCGCAGCTTTGCGATCAATCCCTCCACATCCTGCTTGACGACCCGGTAAACCAGGATCAGCTCTGCATTGATATCCGCGATCAGACATTCCTGCAGCGGGTAGCTTTGCATGACTCTGAAGAACACGGCTCCACTGCCCACGAACGGCTCGACATAACGCTCCAGCTGACCGGCTCTTAGCTCGTCTGGGAAGTAAGTATCGAGCTGCTCTAATAATTGCCTTTTTCCACCAGCCCATTTCAAGAATGGGCGAGCTTGCTTGGCAGTATTATCCACCGGCAATTTCTTCGAACCCATGCCGGTATTTTAAACGAATAAATGATCAGATGTAAGGGGGGAAATTACTTGGGGTAATGATTACTTTAGGGGTGGTATCGACCCACGGTCGATTCGCGTCAGATCCCTCACAGGCTACCCGGATTGCAGGAGGCGGCAGAATTGGTTGAGAAACCGTTACTCGATCCCACAGCCTGGGAAGCAAAGATCGATATCTGTTTGATCACTTGGGCGCTGCCACAAGATGGGCAGGTCACTTCGTCGATTACGGATGCACTGCGCAGCAGTTCCTCAAACGGGGAACCGCAATCCTGGCATACGAATTCAAAGATCGGCATATATCACTCCTGGTCTTTCAACGTCACCGGGCGAAGATGCATTTTTCTAACCCATGTACGTTAATTTTAGCTTGTTCTCCAAGTAATTTAGATGCAGGAGAATGAAAAAGGTTACAAAGGTTTCACAAACTCTTTCAAAAGTGGGTGGTCGGCGTACACGCCGTGGTATTCAGAAGGCAGCAGGGCTGCAATACGGCACATGATCTCATCGGTGTAATCCTGCAATACCTCCTGGCGGTTCTCTTTCGCCACTGGCAACAGCCTATATGGATCTCCAGCTCTCACGGTGACCGGGGCACGCCTGAATCGCTTAAGATTGGCGAAAAGTTTCTCCTCCTCAGTTCCCATAACCCCCACAGGAAGAACTGGCAAGCCTGTTTTTACCGCCAGATAAGCCGCCCCGAGATGGCCGCGCTGAAGTCCACCGGTTTTAGTGCGCGTTCCTTCTGGTGCGATGATCAACACACCACCTTGATTGAGCCGCTTCAATACCTGGCGCAGCACAGTGAAATCAGCACCGTAGCGATCGACGAACAGTCCACCTGCGGCATTCACCAGCCAGCGCCTGAAGGCATACTTGCGGTGGTATTCAGCGATCATCACGATGATATCATCTCGATCCAGCAGGTAAAAGACCAGCAAAGCATCCAGAGCACCAATGTGATTACCGGTAACGATGAGACCACCATTGGTAGGAGCTTTTTCCCTGCCGACGATTTCGATCCGTAATATCGCCCACAGTAGCAGGCGGTTGAGAAAGCGGGCAAAACGATAGATCATGGTCCTGGCCTGTTCAAGTACCAAGTATATCAAGCCACATTCATACCCCAAGGCCTTTTCGAACCTCATCAATTATCATTGATCCATACCAAATTGTTGCCCAGAATAGAAATCGACTATAAAATGGAGAGAAAATCCAAGAATTACCTGCACGGAGGAGAACAATGAACTTCGATCCAGAGACCGGTGCCCAATTATTGAAGGCTTTTCTCGAACCCTGGCAGAAAGCCATGTCTGATCCGGCAAAAGCACAGGAAGAGGTGCTGCATAAGTTGCTCAGCGACTACGCCAAAACCGAATATGGTAAACGGCATGGAGCAGAGAACATCGAGAGTCTTACTGACTACCAGCGCGCCTTCCCGGTAAGCACTTATGAAGATTTTAAGGGCATCATCGAACAGGTCATGGCTGGCAAGGTCGAACAATTGCTGTGGGAAGAACCGGTCGGCTGGGCGATCACGCGCGGCACGACAACGGGAGAGGAAAAGTTCATCCCCATGACGCCGACCGATCTGCATATGCGCATCAACGCTGGTCGCGCCATGATGAATTACATCGCCAGCACTCAACGCTTCGACATCTTCAGCGGGGTAAATCTGAACTTGAATTTCCCTTCTGTGGTCGGATCGGTAAAGGTTGGTGACCGCGATGTAGAATACGGCTACAGTTCCGGCATCTATACCAAGCATGTCTCTGCGAGCACGATGCTCACCTCGGCACCAACTCAAGATGAGATCGATGCTCTGGGTGGCGGTAAGAAAGAGAGCGATTGGGACCGGCGCTTTGAACTGGCCCACCAGACATGCAAAGAGCTGGATGTGACGATGGTGGGCGGGGTGTGCCCGACTGCACTGCGTTTTGGCCGCTACATGCATCGCACCCACAAGATTTATCCTAAAGATCTGTGGAAAACCCAGATCATGACCTTGGGCAGCGTCGCTGGGATCAATACCAAGTACCAGCCAGCATTGAACGCCATGTATGGTCCGGCTGCCATCCGTGAGATATATGGGGCAACCGAGGGCATGTTCGGGCAGCAGCTTGATGAAAAGCGCGCCTGGGTGCCCAATTACGACCTGTTTTATTTCGAGGTGCAGATCGGTTCCAAGATCAAGTTGTTACACGAGATGCATCCGGGTGAGCGCGGTAGTTTGATCGTCTCCACTCCCATCCTACCTCGCTACCGCATCGGCGACCTGATCCTGGCCAAAGAGCCACCCTACTTCCGCTGCATCGGCCGCGAAGAATGGTGGACGCCCCTGCGCTATAGCTGGGACGAATTCATGTCCTTCAACCTGGGCAGGTTGTGAGCCCACTACCTGCGGCGGGTCAGCCCTCCCACGATGACCGATAATCCGATCGCGATCAGCACCAGGGCAATGATCAACTGCCAGCTGATCACGTTGCCCAGTCCAATGCCAATAAAGATAAATGCCAGGATGATCGTACCGGTCACCGAGCGGCGGTAAGCAGGTACCACCAGCCGGATTAAGACTTCGAACAGCAGGATGACGCCAGCCCCAAGAAATATCAGGCCCCAGACAGAAAACTCCCCTGGAAAGCCGATCGTCCATAATGCTTCCCGCTGGTAGAGCAAATCCTTTAGAGCATCTAGGTAACCAAGCTGGTTGAGCAATAGCACCACCCCTGCCCAGATCAGAATGCAGGCCCAGATGATCGCCCCCAACGGATCACGGCGCCACTTCTCGTCCGGTGCCTTCTCTTCCCGCTTTTCTACTTCTTTCTCTTGTTTTTCATCGGTTTTTTCGTCAGTCACAGTGCTCTCCCTTTCATGAATTGTTCAACAATCAATGCCGATCATTACTCCTACCATTTCATTCCAGAAAGCACCAGTAAATATTCCCCTATCCAGTATAGCCCAACCGTTCCAGAGAATCAAGCCGTTTTCTATCTTACGGACTGCATCCCATTCCACAGGCCAGCCTGTAAGCCGCATTCTGTCCGGCGGTCCTAAACCGCTTGTGTGGTCATCTCTCTAGGCGGCACGTCTCCGTGACGCTCCAGCAGCCTACCCGGGATTCCAGCTTCAAGTAGAAGCAAGGAGGCGAGCCACCTCCCACCCGCCGAAACGAGCTTTATCCCTGCTTGGCCTTGCTCCGTATGGGGGTTGCCTGGCCGCCCTCATTGCTGAGGACGCCGGTGGTCTCTTACACCACCTTTTCACCCTTACCTGGACCTCTGGAGACCAGCGATCCATCGGCGGTATGTCTCTGTGGCCCGATCCGGCAGGTTACCCCGCCCCGGGTGTTACCCGGCACATCGCTCTATGGAGTGCGGACTTTCCTCGACTCTGGCGTGCAGAGCCGCGACCACTCAGCCAGCCTGTGGTGATTCCATGATACCCCCTTTCAATACCTGCGTCAATGAAGTTTTTTGAGAAGGGCTACGAAGTTTAAGAAAGATTTTTATGGCCGTCATCTCTAAAGGAAGTACGTCGAACTTAATGTGTTCGCGAACAAAATATGACGACCAAAGGCGCAAATCCATTGTAACAACCTCCTTCCAAATTCGTTTACCTTAAAGCGGGGGCTGCGCCGGTGGCGAGCGGATTGGGAGGGCATCTCATCACTGGAGGGGATTTTCACCGCATCATATTCGAAAGATCCTTCTGTGCAACGAGATCCCAAAGAAAGGGATCTAAGAGGGTGGGTAAGTTTGGTGGAGGATGTCATGTTAGCGGACCTGAAAAAATTTGAGCATAAAGAGCCAGAGATCGTCGTCGCCTGGAACGACAGTGAGACGGAAGCCAAGGGCTGGCTGGTGATCAACTCTCTGCGCGGCGGAGCTGCGGGCGGCGGCACACGCATGAAAAAAGGCGTTGATATGCAGGAAGTGCTGTTGCTGGCCAAGACCATGGAGATCAAATTCACTGTCTCCGGCCCAGCCATCGGCGGTGCTAAATCTGGCATCGATTTCGATCCCTTCGATCCTCGCAAGAAGGGTGTCCTGCGACGCTGGTACCAGGCCATCCGACCCATGTTGAAGTCTTATTGTGGAACAGGCGGCGATCTGAACGTAGATTTCAACGTCGAAGTTGTCCCGCTGACCAGGGAGCTGGGCATCCTGCACCCCCAGGAGGGTATCCTGGAGGGTCACTTGGGTGGCAACGGTAAAGTACAAAAGGCACAGCGTCTGATGGATGGCACCTGCCGGGTGGTGCGTGATGTCAGATACACCCCCGATCCCGATGGCGGCTTCACCGTAGCTGACCTGGTCTCCGGCTACAGCTTAGCTGAATCCGTGGTTCACTACTACCGGCTTTACCGCGATGGTCATGCCGGAAAGAAGGCCATCATCCAGGGCTGGGGCAACGTGGGCGCGGCAGCTGGTTATTACCTGTCCCAATCCGGAGTCGAGGTGATCGCCATCCTGGATAAATACGGCGGTGTGATCAACCAGGAAGGTTTCGCAGCCGAAGATGTGCGCCGCTTCCTGCTGGAGCGCAAAAAGAACAAGCTATCCGGATATGCCCAGATCCCCTACGACCAGATGATGACGCATTTCTGGCGCCTACCGGCTGACATTTTCATCCCGGCTGCCGCCTCCAAGCTGGTCACCAGGGAGCAGATCGAGACCATGATCGAAGCGGGGGTCGAGCTGATCGCCTGCGGGGCGAATGTGCCTTTCGCCGACCAGGAAAACTTCTTTGGGCCGATCGCCGAATATGCAGACAACCAGATCAGCGTGATCCCTGATTTCATCGCCAACTGCGGCATGGCGCGCGTCTTCGCCTACCTGATGGGGGATGAGGCTGTGATCGCAGACGAAGCCATTTTCCGGGATATCTCCAACACAGTGGAAGGGGCGCTGGCAAGAGCCTCCAAGAACGGCTCCACTCCTACTAAGATCACCAAGACTGTTTATAAAGAAGCGCTGAGCCAGCTGGTCTGATTTTTCATCCACGCCTGTCCTCGATCGGACAGATCGAGGAAATTACGCCAATTTTCACGAATAGCAAATCACAATCGCTTTAGAATTTGTCCCTTTGTGCTTACAACATAACCTTCATAAACAGGGTCAATGCCCTAATAATGGAATCTGCAAGATGCTTTCCGCCTTTTCTCGGTAGCGGACAGAGCTGCATCCACTAACAGCCATAAATCTCAAATCAGGCTGTAAAAAGTAACAATAGAGATACCCTTGCGACTTCAAGGTTCACCGAAATTTTATGTTGTAATACGAATCGGCCAATCCCGTATAGATTGACTGATAAATATGTGGATGACTGGGAGCCAGACTAGTCTCCAGACTTCGATTGTCCCCCGTTTATGCCTGGTTGCACGATGAATATATTCGTGATATGCGCAGACGGGAGTGAAACACATCACCTGACACATGACAGCTACTCAAATTGGGTTCCGGTATGGCGTCCATGATTCAGCCATTACAGAAAGCCCCAATATTTAAAAATTTGACTCGCGCCTTTTTTTCCTGTACAATGATTTTGTAAGGTCTCCGAGTCCAATATAATTTTTTTGTTCGTGCATAAGTCGCGAACCCACCTGGAACGGGGACCCCGGGCCCGCTGAAAGGATGCGGACCCGGTTTTTTTGTAGGTTGCTATAACGAATTAAGGTTTTCTAGCCTGCCTCGCAACGGATTAACCTCCAGGACCTCTTATCGGGATTACTAATGATTTCCACTGGAAGGTGATCGAGGCTGACTAATTCCTTTCGAAACACTATCATTTGAATACAAAAACCTGAGTAATAATGGAATCATTCATTGATGCAGATTAAAATTATCGTAAACTCGAGATGATCTATGCAGTTAAAACAAGACCAGATCCGCATAAACGGAGAACGGCTTCTAAAGCGGCTCATGGAGATGGCCCAGATCGGTGTCACTCCCAAGGGCGGCGTGTGTCGTGTCGCCTTGACCGATGAAGACAAGGCCGGGCGCGATCTGTTCGTCAAATGGTGCCGGGATGCGGGATGCACCATTACGATCGACCAGGTGGGAAATATCTTCGCCCGCAGGTCTGGAAAGGATGATGGTCTGGCGCCTGTTTTGGCTGGCAGCCACCTGGACAGTCAGCCCACCGGGGGCAAGTATGATGGAGTCTACGGCGTGCTCGCCGCGTTGGAAGCCATCGAAACCCTGAACGACGCGGGCCACACCACATTGCACCCGCTGGAGATCGTATCCTGGACGAACGAAGAAGGAGCTCGTTTCGCGCCTGGGTTGACTGGTTCAGGGACCTATGCCAGTGTTTTTACCCTGGAATATGCCCTGAGCGTGAAGGACAAAGCAGGTCTCACCATCGGCGAGGAGTTGCAGCGGATCGGCTATGCAGGTGAAGCGCCAGTGGCTGGCCGGTCTTTCAGGGCTGCGTTTGAAGCCCATATTGAACAGGGTCCGATCCTTGAAGCAGAGGGGGTAACGATCGGAGTGGTTACTGGTGTGCAGGGCATGCGCTGGTACGATATCATTTTCACAGGACAGGAAGCCCACGCCGGGACCACACCAATGGATACCCGACGGGATCCGGTTAGGGGGGCTATCCAGGTGATGCAAAGGATCTACACCTTGGCTGCAAGCGCATCCCCGGAAGCGCGCGCCACCTTCGGTGATTTAAATGTAGAACCCGGATCGCGCAACACCGTACCCGGAAGGTTAACGGTGACCCTGGACTTCCGCCACCCGGATGCTGACGTGCTAGATGATCTAGATCGGGAGATCAGATCATTGCTAACACATGAATGTGAGAATTTTGGTCTGGTGGGAGACCTCCAAGGGATATGGTACATGCCGCCGGTCTCCTTTGCCGAGGAGTGCATTGAGGCGGTAAGAGCAGCCACAGACTACCTGGGTTACCCCGCCATGGAAATGGTCAGCGGAGCGGGTCACGACGCCATGAATCTCACCCAAATCGCGCCAACGGGGATGATCTTTGTGCCCTGTGAAAACGGTTTGAGCCACAATGAGCTCGAATACGCCGAACCGGAGGACCTGATCGCCGGCGGTAATGTGCTGCTGCACGCCATTTTGGCGCTGGCGGACTCCTAACCATCTGTTTACGGTTCAGCGGAGTAATGAATACATTTTTCCCCAACGAAATTTAACATTCCTCTTACATTCGCATTATCAAGAAAAGATATAATTCACTAATCTATCCGTAACCTGGATCCAATCCCCTTCTTGAAGCAGGCGTGATCCAGGTACGGAAAATCTATTTACAGGAGCAAGATATATGAGCACATTAATCGCGATCACTTACGACACCGCTGACAAGGCCAGCCAGGCCTTGGAGAAGTTAGCCGAGCTGCAAAAAATGAAGCTGGTCACGCTAGAAGACGCGGCGGTGGCAGTCAAGGACCAGAAGGGCAAGGTCAAGGTCACCCAGACCTTAGAAAAATTGAACACCGGCAGCGCAGCCATGTTCGGTGGCTTTTGGGGTCTTTTGATCGGTTTGCTGTTCCTGGCACCCATCTTCTGGGGCCTCCTTGGCGCCTTAATGGGTTACCTTTTCAGCAAGGGCACCGACCTTGGTGTCGACAACAAGTTCATCAAGGATGTTGGCGATTCTTTAGATCCCAATCAGTCAGCCTTGTTCATCTTAGTGGTGGAAGCGACCCAGGACAAAGTACTGCCCGAGATGGCCAAATTCGGCGGCACGGTCTACCAGACCTCACTCTCCAACGAGGACGAGGAAAAGCTCAAGAAAGCCCTGGAGCATGAAGATGTCAGCGCGGCGGCGCAGGAATCCCTGCATGAGGATCTGAAATAAGCGCACATCACGAATATTCTTGGCAATGCGCAGAGCATGCTCTGCGCATTTTTTGTATCATTTTCAGAAGACAAGATCGGAAATCACCCGCAACGGGTGGAGTGCAAAGATATTATCTGTTTCAAATTCGAGCACGCTCGAAGGGAGTAGGTTCCTTGATTGAAATTAAACCTTCATTGGATATAAAGCAATTCGAGATTCCCCTTTGTTATAATTAATTTCATTCAAGCATGCGAACAATTCAAAGCTTATCCATTCATAAATCCTTTTGATATTTATCGTCTTGCCTAACCCGGAAACTCTCCTCTAATTTCATATCTAGCTTCACATATCCCAATTATCTTTTACTGGATACAACGGACACAACATTAGCATGAGTGTCTGGATCGAAACCACAGCACAGCGAAATAATATCAAGCACATAGGTGGTTTGCGAACTCGGATTAATGAAACTGATGATTGTCTCCTTACAGCTATTGGTTAGCAAGCGGGCAAATAACAGCATTGAAAAGGGAAAAATAATGCCGCGGTCCATTGCAAGCTAATAGTAATCTTGGCAGTCAACTTAAAGTAAGCATTTCAAGAGAGGAATGATGATGAATAAACCCCCATCCCGAAAACGAAGGTATTTTATTGATATGTTCTTCCTTGATATTCTCTTCGACCGCAGAACGCGGCCAGTAATCATTTACGTAGCGATCATCATCACCTTCGGAGCGATGATATATCACTGGCTGGAGGGCTGGAGCTGGCTAGATTCGTTCTATTTTGTGGTGATCACCTTGACCACGATCGGCTACGGCGATTTCGCTCCCACCACACCATTGACAAAACTGATCACAATTTTCTATGGCTTGAACGGCGTCATCCTTTTACTGATGCTCTTTGACGTGATCCGACGCCAACGCCGATGGAATATCAACGATCG